>Ga0114971_10001008_pt1 | contig 19210 bp, 5 predicted proteins | sample M_140625_MF_Meta_FD_87320 | JGI IMG/M metagenome (GOLD analysis project Ga0114971, IMG submission 87320) | Freshwater microbial communities from Lake Montjoie, Canada to study carbon cycling - M_140625_MF_MetaG | ecosystem: Environmental > Aquatic > Freshwater > Lake | place: Lake Montjoie...
CAGACTATGGTGTAACATGGAATTCTGTATCTGTGACAGGGGGTCTCTGTGCTATATCATCTGACGGAACAATTATTGCTACATATCCTGGTGGTGGTGGGGGAATGATATATATATCAAGAGATACTGGAGCAACATGGACTGGATATCCTCAAACCTCTTATTATGATGTTCAACCGCGTGGAATGGCAATGTCAGCAAATGGGCAGGTCGTTATAGGAACATACGATAAAGGTGCATATGTAACTGCTAATTCAGGAACTAATTGGTATACTACACCTGACCCTGGCGAATGGTCCTGTGTAAGAATGTCGGCGGATAAGACCAAAATTGTAGCAACAAACGTAAATGTATATGGTTATATATATTTATCAACCGATTCGGGTGTAAAATGGTTACCTCTTCTTAATGCTGGCTCCTTTTCATGGACCTCTATTAGCGTCTCCAATGATTTCACCAAAATGGCCGCAACTGTCAAAAACGGTGGGATTTACTTTAGCACAAACTCGGGTGCAACATGGGCGTTAGGTACGAATAGCGATTCTAAGAACTGGATCTCTATCACAGGCACCTCTACTAACCAGATTTTGAATGCAGTAGAAGACGGTGGAACTATCTGGACCAGTAATGATTATGGTGCAACTTGGTCAGCTGTTGTGGGTCCTGGTATTAAAATATTACTCAAAGCCAAAGATTATTCTGGAACTGGTTCATGGAATGATCTAACAACTAATGGTAATAATGCTACACTAGAGAATGGTACTATAGCCAAGAATACAACCAGTAACGGTATTGTGCTTAACGGTTCTACTTCGTGGACCTTTCCTAATGTGGCTCTAAAAAAAGCTTGGACAGCATCAATGTGGTATAAGAATACTGGTGCACCTACAGGTTATCATGGTGGAGCCGGTGCTTCTGTGCTTACACAGAAATATGATGGTGCTATTGAAGCAATAAATTTATATATAGCATATCATAATGAATCTGAAAATCCAAGTTTATTTTCAGGGGGTTTCTATACTCCAGGAAATATTAATAGTTTCGGTTCACCTATCACTTTAACGAATAATGTCTGGACAAATATCCAAGTCACCTGGGATGGAACAAATCTGGCTACATATATTAATGGGTCATTGCTGGGAACAACACAGCCAGGTCATATAACACTTGATAATGGTTTAGCGTATCGTATCGGCCGTCGCTGGGACTTCACCGATTATGTAGTCGGTGAAATCGGCGAAGTTAGAATTTATAATTATCCATTAACCCAAACGAATATATACAATAATTACCTTAATTCTTACAATACCTTTATGTTTAATCCTACTAGTATATCTGGATGTCAAATGTGGTTGGATAGTTCATTAGATACAAATTTTACATTTAGTTCTGGTAATACAATTGCTACATGGATAGATAATTCAGGTAATAATAATACAGCTACAAGAGTTGGAGGTGTAACATATTCAAATAATTCAGTTGTTTTTAATGGTACTAACGGATATTTTACAACACCTTATGCAGCTGATTCTACATCAGAAAGTATATTTGTGGTTTATTCAACAAATGATTCTAGTATTAATCTCCAATCCTTAGTAGATTCAAATGCTACAGGAGGTAGACAATTTGGTAATAGAGCTGTTCCAACAGGACCATCTTTAGCAAATAATTCAATTGCTTGGATTTTAGATGGTAACTATACAATTACATCAGGAACAACCTATATAGCAGAATGTATATATAATACATCTGGAATAAATATATATGTATCTGGTAATGCATCTGCAAATAATTCAACAAATCCTGGATTTACATCAGGAACTACAACAATTGGTGCAGGATATTTTAGTTCAACTAGTGGAATATCATGGTTTCTTGATGGAACTATCTCAGAAGTTCTAATTTACAATAAATCTTTAACCACATTTCAAAGACAAGTAGTTGAAGGATACTTGGCATGGAAGTGGAATTTAAAATCTCAACTTCCTAATTCTCATCCTTTTTACAATAATCCACCCCAATATAATACTCTCAGTCCCAGTGTATTATTAAAAGCAATTGATTATTCTGGTTCAGGGTCATGGATTGATCAAAGTGGTTACGGACGTAATGCAACATTAGAAAATGGTATTATTAGTAAAAATATCGCGGGGAATGGTATTGTGTTGAATGGTTCGACTAACTGGACCTTTCCTAATGTTGCTGTAGGAAATGCTTGGACTGCATCAGTTTGGTACAAACAAACTGCCACTCCAGGCGGTGATTACCCATGTATTATCACACAAAATGATAGTGTAACTCCCAATTTAGTACTTGGTTTTGATATAGCAAATGGAACTCAATTATTAGGTGGATTCTATAATGAAAGTTGGCACAGAGGAACAGTAATACCAATTACAACTGGTTCTTGGAAAAATATTCAAGTTACCTGGGATGGTACAAATATGTCAACATATGTAAATGGAACTTTATTAGGAACGACACAACCTGGTGGTACTGCAATTAATAGTGGTGATGCATATCGCATTGGTCGACAATGGGAATCTGGGGATTACGTCACTGGTGAAATTGGTGAAGTACGTATTTATAATCGCGCTTTAGCCCAGAGCGAAGTGGTCGAAGATTACAATAGTTCTTTAACTACATTTTATAGTATAGTACCTTTTGTACCGTCTACCAAATATTTCACAAATTGTACAGGTATTGCGATTGATACTATAAATAATATATATGTAGCTACTTTTGATGATAATACTATTTATAAAATTAATCAAACAGGTTATGGTATTCTTTTTGCAGATTTTAGTTTATTTGATGTAGTTGAATTACATGGAATGAAAATTGATTCAAATAATAACTTGTATGTATGTGCAGACAATGGTAATATTTACAAAGTTGATATTTTTGGTAATATATTTATTTATAATCAAGGGGTTTCTTTCCAAAATCCACGGGGATTATGTTTTGATAATAGTGGTGATATGTATGTAGCTGATTACTCTGCTGGTACTATAGTCTATTTATATGATAACGGTACAGAATCTACTACAATTGCCAGTAATTTAAATAATCCACAAGATATTGTCTATTATAATAATAAGTTATATGTTATCAGTAACCAGGATGGAAAAGTTACATCAATTTTAACATCATCTCCATATACTAAAACAGTAATTGCAACATTAACTAGTCCTACATCGTTATGTTTAGATCAAAATTCAAATTTAGTAGTTACGGATAGTGACAATCATCTATATGGTATTAATCTTACTGACAATAGTGTATCTACATTATCATCTGATAATACAATTGATGATCCATTAGGAATAGTATTCAATTCAAATACTAAAAATTTTTACATATCTAATAATGGTGATGGATCTATTTTAGAATTTACATTAAATTCATCAGGTATTACTGTAGAATTATATACAGCACCTGGTGCTAATTTTGTTCAATCATGTGTAGTTGATTCTAGTGGTAATTTATATACGTCTTATAATAATGGTAAGGTATATCAAAATGATAATTTAATTGCAAATATAGGTACTACTACTATTGGTTTTATGACGATTGATTTAGATGGTAATTTATATATACCAGCTGGTCGAATTATATATAAAATTGTTTATTCATCATGGACAGTTAATACATACTATACCAATCCAAATGCAAGTACAAATTATGTAGCAATATTATGGACTCAATCAGGTATTTATTTATCTGACTGGTTTGCAAATAATATTCAATTAATAAGTAACACATTAAATAAGTCAGTTATTGCAACTGGATTTACTAACGAACCATCCGATATTAAAATTGGTCCTAACGGTAATATATATGTTGCGAATAATAGTAATGGAACAATTTCATTAATTAATGCAAATAATTTTGGAGTTACTACATTTAAAAGTGGATTTTCATCTTGTGTAGGTTTATCATTCGATTTATATGGTAATTTATTTGTAACTGATAATACTGATGATAAATTATATGCGGTTGATCAATTAGGATATAGAACGTTGATTTCAGATGATTTACATGCCCCGGATGGTATTTGTTATTATAGTAAAACAAATACAATATATGTCTGTAATAATGGTAACAATACTATAACTACTTTTAGTAATTATGTTACACCTATTCCATTTACTACCATACCATACTTAAATAGTAATGGTAATACTGGTAATGGTGTTATTGCTCAACCCAATGATGTATTAAATGTATTTCAAGATAATGAATTCTTATATAAAATAAATACTAATCGCATTTCTAGTCAGGTTGAAGCATATAATGATGTTTATGGTATATGTACTGATGTAAATGGTAATATTTACATTCCTAGTACTACAACAATATATATTTATAATCCATATACTGATACCTCTAGTACATATGCAACCGGATTTACTAATGCAGTAAGTGTATGTATTACAAATGACATGGAAATATTGTATGTTACAGATGTTGGTACTGATTCCTTAATTAAAGTAACCAATAATGGTAGTACGTTAAATGCAATTATTAATACTGGTTTAAATAATCCAAATGGTGTAGCATTAGATTCAAATGATTTCATATATTTAGCCGATACAGGAAATCATAGAGTATTAAAAATAAATCCTACTAACTATACTTATATTGTTTTTGGTATAAATAATATGTATGATGCACCGTTTAGTATTGCATTTTCACCTAATAATAATTTAATAATGTGTGATCAAGATACTGATAACATATACAATATTGATTCTTCTGGATTTTCTACATTAATTTCATCTGAATCTAATTTAATTTCAGGTTATGTAACAACTGATTTAAAAAATAATATATACATATCTAATTTTACGAATGGTTCTATTATCAAAATACCAAAAATTGTATCTGTAACAGATCAACAAGTTTTATTACTCCAAGCACCTGATTATGCTAATAATATCTGGTTAGATCAATCAGGTAGTAACAATAACTGTGCATTAAATACAGGTAATATTACAATAAATCAAGTGGGTAATGGATTAATATTAGACGGTAGTAGTTCATTAATATTAAATGATTTACAATTAGGTAATGAATGGAGTATTGGAATATGGTATATGGATATGGGTACAAATTTTACAAATAATTTACCAATTATAACTCAACAATTACATAATAATACAATCAATGCATTTATTGGAGCACATAATGGTGATGTAACGACTGGTTATGTAAATAATAATGTATATAAAATATCTAATGATATTTCATTACCAGTAGGACAATGGATAAATATTCAACTTACATGGAATGGTTCAAATTTAATCACCTATATCAATAGTATATTATATAGTACAACTAGCATAGATAGTTTTTCTAGTTCATCCGGATATTCTTATTTAATAGGTACAGATGGTTCTAGTAATTATATTACTGGTGAATTAGGTGAAGTTAGAGCATATAATTATGCTTTAACAGCACAACAAGTTGCAACTAATTACAATACTACTTACTTAACTTATTCAAAAACCCCATTTACCGTCTTAATTGATACACCTATTACATTTAATGGTTTTACTTTTAGAATATCTGAACAACAAAATATAAATTTAAGAGCAAATTTATTTAGTAGTATGCAACAAACTGAACCAGTATTTATTATTGATTTGGGAGGTTGGACTGATAATGTAAATATATCTGTTTTATATTTATTTGATACTGTATCTAAGACATTATTAACAAGTATATCTGATTTTTATGGTGATAATTTGATTGGATTTTATGCAACATTCTCATATCAATTTAAACAAGCTCAAAATTATTTAACTATTTGTACTACAAATAATTTATCAACTGGTATTTCATTTGTAATTTCAGAACCATTAATTGTTACACCATCGCTAATTTTAAATTTATCATCTAATGATCCATTAAATAATTGGGGATATTTTAATATTCCAATGACAAAATCATTTATATTATCTAGTTACTACAATAATAATCTTGTAAATTATTTGGATTATTATTCTACAATGCAAGTCTATTATGCAGATAACAATTCATTTGATAATTTAACATTAATTGATAATGCAGCATTAACCAATATAAATGGTATAGTTACAGTAAATTTAAAATTTATATATGATCCGATATTAATTAAATCAACTACATTATATTTTTATTTTACATATTCTAATAGTCCTAATATAGACAATACATTTATTACGAATGAATATCTATTTTTTGATAAATCAAGTTTAAATTTTACATTAGATCACTACAATTATTATAGTAATTATATTCTAAATACTAATTTTTTAAATAATATGGCATTAACAGGTGATAATTCACTATTTGTGTATTATAGTAAAGATGATCCTACATATAGTAATAACAATTATGCAAATCAAACATATATAACCAATGTATCTAACTATAGTAATAATAGTGGATCTTTTGTACTTAATTTACCTGTACCCAATATAGGTGATTATTATATAACAATATCAAATAGAGGTCCTAATATTTTAAGAAATTCAGTAATAAATTCAGTAAGAAATTCAAATGATATTAATGTTAACATTGCACTACCAATATCTGTAAATATACTTAATGTAAATTTAAATCATTATTTTGGATATTATCAAAGTACTAATAATTATATTGGTGCATTAGGACCATATAATGGTGAAATATATCCATTCTCAAATATTAGAATATTATATGGTATTAATGATATCAATGATACCGATGATTTAACAGAATTAGATAGACCATTAGTAATTGATAATAAATTTAGTTTTAATTTTGATAATTCTATATTATTATTACCATCAGTACGTCTTTATTTTACAGCAGATTTTAATCAAGTTCCAGCAATGGATTCTTTTACTAGTACTTTAATTAATTTTTATCACAAAGAAACAATCACATTTACCTTAGATCATTATGATAATAGTTCACCTAATTATACATTAACTTGTACAAATTGGGATTCAATTTTGAATGGATTTTCACCAAAGAATATTAACATATTAGATTCAAATAAAAATAATATTGGATATCCACCTATTCCAATTATTATTTCATTAAATAATAATGTATGGTCTGGTAATTTTACATTTGATTTTAACTTTTTAGATTCAGGATCATATTATATTGAATTTATTGATTATATTATTCCAACACCAATTATCGTCAAGTTAATTACTCCTCATTTTATTTTACAACATAGCAATAACTTATGGTTATATGGTAATGATTTATCTACAGTTACTGTAACATTATCTAGTTACTATCCTGAAGTTTATTTGTATTATGGTTTTACCAACAAATCTTTTTACAATTTAAATCCAATTGGTAAAATAGTAGATCCATCTAATAATACTATTACTTTTAATACAATTGCAGTAGATAGTGACACAATATATTTATATGCATCAACCGGTCCAAATTATACAGGGGTGTTAAGTATACCATTACCATTTTCATGTGTAGATCTATCCACTATTAATATGTCACTAGATCATTATGATACAACAACCAATGTATATAATGTAAATATTACTGGTTATAATAAATTGTTATTAAATCAACCATTAAATATACTAGCTAACCAAAATGATATTGGACAAACATTAACTATATCGAGTGCACAATTTACATATACATTCCCCCCATACAATATATATAATTTAGTATTATCTAATACTAATATTGGTATTTCTTATAAATTATTAAAAAATATTTATAGTTTTTCATTAAATTCAAGTATAAGTAATTCCACATTATATCCAGGATTAAATAACATATTATTAAATTTTTCAATTCCAGGGTTACCATCTAATTTATGTGTTGCAGATTTAATATCAAGTGGTTATATTAATATAAATAAAAAAATAACAATAGATACAAATCAATCAAATATTAATATATATAAATATCAAAATGATGGATTCACTATTTTAAATGAAGAAAGTAGTTTTATACATACGAATACATATACATGTTCTTTTGTTGTAACACATAATGGATCTAATTCATATTTAACTACAAATTGTAGCTTCCATGGTGGTAGTGGTCAGATTTTCAGATGGCAACCTCAAGATAATAAATATTTTGATACTAATTATGGTAACTTTCAAGCAGGTGTAAAATATTTAATAACGTTTACTTATGATGGAACAAATTATAGATTATGGATAAATGGTATTTTAATCAATACAATTAATGATACTATGGGTATGATATCATGTGATTTATCCATACAATATGATAATGTTCAACTTCATGAATTTATATTTAATGAAACATATCTATATGATGATGAAATCTACAAAATAGAAGCATATTTAACGAATAAGTGGGTAATAAATAATACTAGTACAAATCCATATTTAAATGATATAATAATATTTTCACCTAATTCAATAGATCCTGATATTATAAATTTTAATACTATTGATGGTGTGATAAGTATTTCTCATTCAATTCCAGGAACATTAATAAATCCAGTATTAACTTTAAATCCAGATATATCTACTAATTATATAATTACATTAGATGATTGGAATTCAGACATAACTACTGTTTACCTATATGGTGGTACTGATAATAAATATCATAACAGAACTATGTTAGCTGAATTAAATGTGACATATGATAACAATAAATATTATATTATAGTTACTATTAATCCATTACCAGATAATTATTATTATAGTATAAGAGATACAAATGCAGATATATTTAATTTTGATTTACGTGTTTCTAATCCAAATAATTATTTTAAATTAAAATTAACTAATAATATTGTAGAAACTTCACCATCTTCAGGTGTATTAAACAAAAATAATAAAATAATATTAACTTTACCCGAAATACCAACCACTGAATTATATGTATATACATGTGAATCATTGTATACTACTGGTGTTGTAGGTTCAGGTCCAAGAGATTTAACATTTAATACTATATTAAATAATCAAGATATTGAACAAGAAATTATAATTAATCCAACTAAATTACCATTATATTTCATAATATCAAATGAAAATAATTATTATCGTAGTAATATTTTTACTGAACAAAATTTAACCTTACTCAAAAAAACAAAGTTAAATGGTATCATTGACGATCTAAATAAATTTACTATATTATTAGGTAATAATTATAAAAATATCCAAATAAATAACTCTAATATAATAATAAAACATGTTATAATACAAGATAGGATAGAATTTAGCTACGATCCAGGTTTTGAATTAAATGCTACATTTACCGTGATTAATAGTAAATCAAACGAAATATATGAGATAATCGAAGTTAAATTTATTGATCCTAAAATATAATTAATAAACTAATATAAATAAATTATTCTAATATTAATTCAATGAGAACTAATATTACAAATAACTTGATTCCAAATAATTATTTTATTCGACGTAAAAAACCAATTTACGTTGATTCTACTGATAGGATATACATACAAAAATTTGGACATAATTGTACTAACCTAGAAATAGTATATAAAAATCAAACTAATACATTTATAAATCAAAATTTAAAAGATGTTGATTTATCTGATAATCAACCAACAGAAATAAATGGTATCATATTTAATTCTGAAATTTCTGTTCAATCTAAAATAAGTGCAACACATTATTATAACAGAGGTACATGGAAAACACTGAATAATAATTATTTATGTGATGATATTAATAACATATTGGTTGAATATCCGATTAAATTAGTAGAACCTAATTTAATTCTTGTTAATAATGAAGATTATTCATTAACATTTAATATTCAAGATTCTACTATATTTAATAATAATGATACATTTACTGTCTATTTAACACCAATTGATTCAAAATTAAAATTATCCTATGTTATTAAAAATAATGTTATTTTTGATTCTACTAAAAATCAGTATACAATTACATTTAATTCCTCTGTATTTTTAAATCCAAATTACGGTCCAGCTAATAGTAAATATTATCTTGCTATACGATCAAATATATCAAATAAAATATTTCTATCTGATCCATCTAGACATGTTTTTGTAACTGCAACTAATGTCAATAATAGAATTACATTTAATTCTAACTATCAAAATTTAAATTATTATACCCATCTAAATGATAATATATTAATAAATTATAATCTTAATGGATTAACACCTAATACATATTTTAATCTTAAAATTACTGATTTACATGACACAGTACCTATTTATTATTCACCGCCAATTTTATATAATAATAATAATTATAATCAATCTATATTGATACCTAATGATATAAATAATCATAAATATAATTTAAGTATTGAATATAATGGTCTTGATTTAATTGATTTGAAGTCTGATATTGTCGTTGATTTGAAATATAATTATATTATTAATATTTTAAATATTAATCAACTTCAAAATATTACAAATGTATCATCTTTTAATGTAAAATTATATTTTGATCCATCTTTTATAAATACAGTTGTAAATATATCATTGGATAATTATTTTATTAAAAATGATATTATTACAGTTGATAATTATTATAATTATATATTACCTGTTAAACTAAACGATACATTTGATTCTGGTAGATATAATATTAAAGTTCAAGTGTGCGGTGATAGTAATTATTGTGCTAAAAGTAATGAATATATTTTTGTTAATAATCCAAATAAATTTTATTCGCAAATAATGCCTAATTTTGGGTATAATAATATTCCTTTTTCTTATGATAAATTGTATAATTCATTAAAATTAACTGGATATTATATAGTTCCATATGGAGTAACTCAATTAGATATAAATATGATATATAATGGTATTCATATTACTGGACAGATAACCATCCAGGCTAATTCATTGGTTTATTTAGACTATGGAATTTTAATGGTAAATAATAGAGAAATAATCAATATTACTACCGGAAATTATGTTATTAATCGAATTATTAATTATTCAAATAATTCAACAAATGATTCAAATCTAATATTAATAAAATATATTTGTGAGACGGGATACATTATTAAATTATTAAATTGGGATTCTACTATTACATCTGTAAATTTAAATACTAGTAATAATGAAGATGGGTTAAATCTTGTTTCTTTTGGTAATTATATTGTTAATTATAGTTCAGTATATGGATACTATGTTAAAATAGATCAAGTATCTATGAATTTTAAAGGAGAATTATATATATATTGGGATTCAATTTATTTAGATAAATTGACTATAATTGATTACCCTATAAATTTTGGTTTAAACATGGTATCTAATTTAAATAATGTTATTAATATAAATAGTGTAGTATCTGGTACAATTATTGTAAATAATTACAATGTTGATTTTCCATTTATAAATACATTTGACTTGTATTTTGTTGATGATTTATATGGTAATAATACATATTACTTAACATCTATTTCTAATAATAACAATAATATATTATTATTTTCATTCACATACTTTTTAAATAGTGTAGGAACAAAATACTTAATGATTAAAGGTAATAATAATAATTTTATTATTAATCAAATAATAGAAACACCTATATCTGTAATTGAAGCTCTTCCAATACCTACTATAGTATCAAATTTCAAATTAAATAAAGCTTCTACATTATCTGTACCATTAACTGCTGTTGAACCCGAAGTTATTATTGGTGTGTACACTACATTTGATACTCCACCAAATAAAACAACCCCATCTAATTTTTTACAAACATATGGGTTATACACTTATAATAATGTACCATCAATATTAGGATCTAGTTATTCAAATTACAATGGATATTTATTATTACAATGTGATTCAATATCTAATGGTGTCTCACAAACAAATACTACATTAAATACATTTACTAATTTTTTAATAGCACAATTAGCTAATAAACAAATTAATTTAATTACAGTACCTGCTATATTTAAAGATGTATATACAACAAACAATTTTGTTACTGATAGTCATACATTTGAATATTATAACAATACTATATTTAACAATGAAGAAATTAATAAACAAGCAAGTTTATGTACAAATGTTGTTCAAAATGGTCAGTTAATTAGTGATATTGATACAATTAAAGCTAATTTCTTACAATCATATAATAATGAAATTAGAAATTATACTGGTCAAAATGCACTTAATAATCAAGTTGCACAACTTTCAACAAATACAGATAATCCACCTAGATTTGCATGGATCGAAAATTTAGGTCATTATATTGCTCAATATTTCCAATTATCAATTAATAATGTTGAGATTGAGAAAATTACATCTGATTGGATTAATATTTGGAATGATATTAATATCAAATCTGGTCATAAATCTGGATATAATAAAATGATTGGTAACGTACCTGCTCTAACTGCATATACACCTAATGTAATATCAAAATATAAATTAAGAATCCCATTACCATTTTATTTTAATAGATATAATACAGCTGGATTAAGTATTCCATTAATTAGTTTATTGCACAGTGATGTAAAATTAACATTACAAATGGAACAATTACAAAATTTAATTATATCTGATCCATTAACTAAATTTGTCACATCAGGTAGACCCAAATTAAATCTTGAATTAAAATATATTTATTTGGATAATGATGAAAGACGAAGATTTGCAACAAGTAAACATGAGTATTTAATAGAACAAGAAAATTACCGTAATTATAGTCACTATGGTACTTCATTTAATACTAAGTTAAATTTTATGCAACCGGTTAAAGATTTGTATTGGTATGCTCAACCAAAAGCAAATACATCTAATATTAATAGTAAACAATATTACAATTATACAAATAGTAAATATTATATTAATCCTGCAAATTATGATCGTTATGATGAAGTCAATCCAATTACTACTTTATCTAAACAAATGTTTGCTAGTTTATATACTGCAAATCCTAATGTAGATTATATACCATTATCAACAAATAATTTATTAAATAAATATAATATTCCATTTTCTACTAAATCACCAATCAATAATACTATTTTAAGATTAAATGGTCAAAAGAGATTTGACGAAGATAGTGATTTAACACAATTGGTCCATTTCCATAAATACACTAATATTCCCCAAAGTGGTGTCCATGCATATCCATTTTGTTTATATCCTAATGAATATCAACCATCTGGTTCATGTAACTTTTCTGCGTTGGGTGATGCATACTTTGAATTAGATACGGATGATGGGGCTTATAATGTGGGGATTATTGCAAGAAATTATAATTTGTTGAGGATTATGAGTGGTCAAGCGGGGTTGGGGTTTGAATTATAGTGACGAAGTTACGATAATTCTACTGGTGTTTGAATTATAGTAACGAAGTTACGATAATTCTACTGGTGTTTGAATTATAGTAACGAAGTTACGATAATTCTACTGGTGTTTGAATTATAGTGACGAAGTTACGATAATTCTACTGGTGTTTGAATTATAGTGACGAAGTTACGATAATTCTACTGGTGTTTGAATTATAGTAACGAAGTTACGATAATTCTACCTTTGGTTTGAACTCTAAATATGCTTAGCCTTAAAGGCTATAGTTCTATTAGAACTAAGCATATGTAAGAGTTATTACTGGTGTTTGAATTATAGTGACGAAGTTACGATAATTCTACCTTTGGTTTGAATTATAGTGACGAAGTTACGATAATTCTACCTTTGTGTTTGAATTATAGTGACGAAGTTACGATAATTCTACCATCAAAATTATAAAAATATATTATATATTTATAATTTCTTTATATATTCTTTTTAGGAAAATATAATTTTGGAGTATACATACATTTACCACCCTCTGGGAAATATATTCCTGTTTTACATGTAAATGTAGTAGATTTAAGTTTATTATCTTCATAATTACTTTCAACTGATGGATCCTCAAAACACGCGTGTCGTGCTTGAGCAGTGGGACCCATTAAGGTAGACAATTGAAGAATAGCTGAGCCGGAAATTATATCAGTACTACTAATAGTATTATTTCTATCAGTTCTTATAGGAATTGTACCATTATTACATGTTGTTGCAACACACATTTCAACTTTATTACCAGTTACAATTGATTCATATTTAGATCTCTCTGCAGAAGATGCTTTACTATCTAAAGGATCTACATTTATTAATATTTTTTTAAACCCAGTTTCACAAGTCAAAGAAGACATTTCTTTGAAGACATTTCTTTATATATATATATATATATATATATATATATATTTTTTTTTAGTTAAAGAAAAAAACAATAATAATAATATGGTCAACGGGGCAATCCAATTAGTAGCATACGGAGAACAAGACGTATATTTAACTAGTAAGCCTGAAATCACTTTTTTTAGTGCAAGATATAGCAGATACACAAATTTTTCTAGAGAATCAATACCTCAATACTTTAATTTAACACCTAATTTTGGAAATCGGGTAACAGCAGTTCTATCAAAAAATGGTCATATGATTGGGAGTATATTTTTGAACGTAGTCCTACCGGCAATTCCTTCAACTTTCAATAACGTACCTGTATTTGTAGCCTGGTCTAGGAAAATAGGTTTAGCATTAATAAAAACAGCTGAATTTGAAATAGGTGGGCGTATTATAGATCGCCAATACGGTGATTGGATGAATATTTGGTTTGAATTAACTAGATACAGAGATGTGTATAAAATGATGGGAGATGTCCCTGAAATATATGAATTTTCTGCAGGTAAACCTTCCTATAGTGTAAATGTACCATTATTATTTTCTTTTTGTCGTGAGTTTATGCCAATTCCTATTATTGGTATGTATCATTCCGATATTAAAATACACATAGAATTTAATACATTAACGGATTGTTTATTATATGGACCTACGTATTCTGTAAAAGTCGATAAGAATATAGTAAATTATAATTTTGGAGAATATGTTAGTCAGACCCAAGGAAATTCTACTGTTTACATGAAATATTTATCCTTTGATCCAATAGCACAAAATTTAAATTATTTAAAAATAAATAATAATACTAATTTTCTTATTACACAGGGATTAAATTCTAAATTAACTGGTTTAGATACAAATTATAGTACTAATGTCATGGGTGCAGAAACTACCTATATCAGTAAATCATCTACATTAAGTTTTTTGCAAAATTTAACAATTAGTAGTGCGTGTCTTTACGTAGATTATTATTATTTAGGTGATGAAGAAGCATTAAAATTTTCACATGTTAATACAGAAATTTTATTTGAATATTTACAATCAGATACGGAAAGAACATTATATAATGCAGCAAATTCTATTAATCTTGGTTTTATACATCCAACCAAAGAGTTATTTTTTAGAGCCCAACCTGAATATCTTGTATTAGGTGGATTAAGAGATTTTTTTAATTATACAGATGGTATTTTACCTACTAGTAAATCATTGATTTTACAAGGTGGGATTTTATTAAATGGTAAAGATCGTGTTTCCATGAGACCTATTAATTATTTTGAATTATTAGAAGTATTACGTGATCATACCAGATCACCCAGTCCAGGTGTCATGGTTTTTTCATTTGCTTTTGCACCAGAGAAATATCAACCATCTGGGGCATGTAATTTTAGCAGAATTGATGATATTTCATTACAATTAGTGTTAAGTAGGAGTGTATCGTATGAGAATCCAGCTAGACTAAGGGTGTATGGTATGTCGTATAATGTGTTAAAGATAGAGAATGGTAGGACACGGGTGGTTTTTGATCTGTAGTCTTACTATCTATTGTATTCGTAGAATCTGTGAAAATTATTACTTTAATTATTCTATTATCATCTAGTTTAATATAAAGTATAAATACTACTTAAAGTAAGTGTAAAAATGAGTAAAGGTTATATATATTGTGTATCAACGCCTGCAAATAATGATAGATGTAAAGTTGGTGAAACATTAAGAGGAATTGAAGATAGGTTAAAAGGATTAAATACCACATCAGTATCTGAAAATTTTAAATTAGATTATTATATTGTCGTCGATGCTGAAAAGAGATATAAAATAGAATCTGCAATTCATAATGATATTATTACTGAAGGATATAGTAGATTTTCTGGTAAAGAATTTTTTAAATGTCAACCTAATGATATTAAACATATATTTAAAAATTATGGTGATATTTATACTACAATTAATGAACATAAAAATTTTGAATTAAATGAAAATATTAATATTTTATTATCAAAATCATATAAAAAATATAAATGTGAAAAATGTAATAAAGAATTTAATAGAAAGAGTGGATATGATTCACATATTTCTAGAATAAGATCATGTGTCAAAGATAATAATATAAATAATGTATGTGAATATTGTAATAAACATTATTCAACAAGATTTAATCTGAATGCGCATCTTAATAGTTGTAAAGAAAAATTGTCAAAATATGATGATCCACAATCTCAAATAGAAGAATCAAAAAAAATGATATTTGAATATCAAAGAAAATTTGAAGAACAACAAATTAAAATAGAAAAACAACAAAAACAAATAGAAGAGTTATCCAATGGCACCAAAATTAATTATCAAATAATAAAGAAACGTTTACCATCTAAAAATATAGTTATCAAATATAGTTACAAAAAATTAAACTCGTAAAGAAGATAATTCATCAATTATTCTTAATTTGTTGAAATCAATAGCATACGTAAGTGCGGTTTTACCGTAAATATCTTTTAGGTTAATATCAGACCCACTAGCAATTAATTCTTTAACTATTATTAAGTTGTCATTTGTAGATGCTAACATTAATGCAGTTCTACCATTATTGTCACCAGCATTACAATCTGCACCATGAATAATTAATTCTTGTAAATTTGGTAAATTACCAATAAACGCTGCATACATCAACGCAGTATAACCAGTATCATTTTTTGCGTTGACATTTGCACCAGAAATTATTAATTCATTTACTATTTTTGGATGATTATTATTACAAGCAATCATTAATACAGAATAATTTCTATTATCCATTGCATTAACATCTGCACCAGAAGCAATTAATTCTTGAACTATTTCTAATTGATTTTTATTAGAAGAATAATCAGATGCATACATTAATGCAGTATTACCTCTATTATCTTTTGCATTAACATCAATATTATATATTAGTAATTCATTTACGATTGTTAATTGATTATATTCAGATGCATACATTAATGCAGTTTTACCACTATTGTCTTTCGCATTAATATCAATATTATATATTAGTAATTCATTAACTCTTAATAAATTACCTGTTCTAGATGCCTCAAAGATATTCATTTTATTTTTTATAATATTTTTAAATTATTATAAAAAAAGAAATCAATTTTAATTATCATCTTCAATTTCCCCCTTATTATCTTTTGTAAATTTTTCAAAACCACGTGAAACAAAGTATTCTACATCATGAAAATTATTAAATTTTAAAAGAGATTTGTTACCACCACCCGCTTGGGTTAATTGATTTAATTCTTTTTCTAAATTAGGATATTTTTTGGCTTCTTCTTCTATTTCTTTGGCTTCAGTATATTTTTCTAATGCTTTAATAGTATTAATAATATTAGTATTTACTTTACCATATTGATCAATTATTTGTGAATTTGAATCTTCTATATTTTGTAAATGTTGGATTGTTATATTCTTGTATAATTTATCAGGATGTACTTCCTCTATTTTTCTATAATTATTAAATAAAGTATTATTTTTTAATAAATCTTTTTCGATTCTCTTTAGTGTTTCAATATCATTTTCAATGACAGTAATATCTGCTTCATTCATTGATTTATTAATAGATTTGAAATAACCAACCATTTTTCTTAAGAAAATTGTATATTGTTTTGATGTGAAACATGTTTCTTCTAAGTCTTCTGCATTTAAATATTCATTATCCTTAGGTTTAGGACCGCAGTTATAATTAGTATTAATTCCTTTTTCTTTATTAATATTATAATTTAATACACATTTTTCCCACATTTTTAATTTTGAACCACCAGATTGAGATAATATTAATTTAATTTTTCCAAGTTCGGTAGTTGGTTCTTGTGTTTTCTTCATATTATCAAAATTTGCATTTTGAATATCTAATAAATTTTGATATTTTTTATTAAAGTATTCTTGTAATTTGTTAGTGTAAGCACCACGAGTTACATTACCTAATTTTTCGACTTTTATTTCATTTGGTATTTTATCTTTAATACGATCATTATCTTCTAAAGTTAACATACTTGCATTATCATTAATAAAATCAATGACTCGTCTATCTACTGAACTAGGAACGGGTATAGTTAAATAAAATCTTGCAATATTGTATTGATTATCTCTAATTTCTTTAGATGCTAATTTTTGTTCTAATAATTCAACTACCCAAATATTTGTATTATCCTTAATGTGTCTTGTGTTATCTTTAGTTGGATTAGGTAGTGCCTGGTACTCTAGTATTTCAGCTAACATTTGTCCAGGTGAAACCGCACCACCTTTTTGAACATTATGTTTTTTTATTGATTGAGTTTTTAAAAATGTAGATATATTCTCAATATTTTTATTAATTTTTTCATCTATGGTTTTATCTATTTTTCCACCTGATTGTTTTTCCATATTATAATACACTATTTTTTTTAATAAATCAACATTTTCATTCAATACATTTATTTTGGTTTCATAATTAGGTACATCTTTTTGTAAATCAGATTTAACTTTATCTGTAAAATTAAATACATACATTTCAGGTATTGTTTTGATATATTCTGGATTAATTATTTTTTCAAATTCCATGTCTGATTCTGTAAATTCATTATATATAAATGAAACCATAATATTAATTATATCACTACCATTTAATATTTTGGGATTACCATTATCTTTTACATTATAAAAATAATACATTGCAATATCAGCTAAGATATTATCTTTACTATTTAGTAATAATTTTGTAATTTCTTGTTTTCGGGATTTTGAACCACCCGTTTGAAATTTTGGGGTTATTAATCTTCTGGTTAATAATTTGGGCTGTTCAATTATAGTATAATTACGAGGATTGAATAATTGTTTTTTAGGTGCTAGTACTGGTGCTACCGCTACCGAAGGTGCTAGTACTGGTGCTACCGCTACCGAAGGTGCTAGTACTGGTGCTGGTGCAGGTGTTGCTACCGAAGGTGTAGGTACTGGTACTGGTGCAGGTGCTAGTACTGGTACTTTACGCAATTCAGATACTTTTGGTATTTTTAA
>Ga0114971_10001012_pt1 | contig 19140 bp, 27 predicted proteins | sample M_140625_MF_Meta_FD_87320 | JGI IMG/M metagenome (GOLD analysis project Ga0114971, IMG submission 87320) | Freshwater microbial communities from Lake Montjoie, Canada to study carbon cycling - M_140625_MF_MetaG | ecosystem: Environmental > Aquatic > Freshwater > Lake | place: Lake Montjoie...
ATGATGTTTTCTGCGTTCGTACGCGCTCTCAAACCGATCTTGGGCGAACTTGATTCTTTCCGCGGAATGATCACCGGTCTCCAGAACTTTGTGGCATCGTTTACAGAACAGACGTTCGCCAAACTCGCAAATGTCTTTGGGACATTTGTGCACCTATTGTCCAAGGTGCGCGACCTAACCAGTCGAATTCTCGGAAGCGCGACCTATAGCATCGTCATCGCTTCGACTGCCATAAATCTCATTCAATCTCTCTTTTCGACGATTCGCACGATGCTCACGTCAATTGTCTCGATCATTTTTGGTCTCGCCATCATTATTCTCTTCGTCTTCCCACCTCTCCTGTTCGTGATGATTCCCATCGGAATCTCGCTCGGCGTGTCGTACGAGTGCTTTGACCCGCAGACGCCCATCGACCTCGCGGACGGACGCACGGTCCCTCTGCACCGCATCCGGGTCGGCGATGTTCTCGCAAACAATGCGCGCGTCACTGCCACGATGCGCTTCGCGGTGCAACCCACGACCGAACTGTATTTGTACAAGAACGTTCTCGTAACGGGCAAACACCTGGTCCGCGAGTCAAGGTGGGTCTACGTCCGCGACTCGACGCTCGCAACGCTCTACGAAGGCGTCCGACCTTCGGAAGTGATCTGCCTGAACACCAGCAACCACGAGATCCGTATCGACGGCGTAACATTTGCGGATTACGAAGAGGTGGACACCGAGGCGCCCGATTATGTCCCGCTGAACCGGACCGACACGCTCGAGGGCGGCATAGAGTTGTGCTGCGTCCGTCCCGGGATGCGCGTGGGCGATGTCCGCATAACGGGCGTCGTGCACCTTGAAGGCGAAAAGATGCAGGTGTTCACGGACTCGCCGGACGGGCGCTTCAAAGTCAACGGCGGTCTTGCGCGCGACTACCCCGATACGCACGATCCCGCCGAATTCGAGGAGATTCAGGAACGAGTGTTGAGCGAATTAAATCGGAGGATAGATAATAATGAAGGATAAAACGACCGTTGTTCTCATGGTGGGCGCTGCCGCGTTCGTGGTCGCCATCGCCGCACGTCTGTTTATGGGATCGTCCCGCGAGGGATTCATGCAGCAAGAAGTTGGCGCGCCCGCGAAAGGCGGCGACGAGGGCGTCTACGCAGGTATCGACATTTCCAACGGCAACTCGTGGTCGTCCGTGAGCGCGCCCACGCCTCTCAAGTCGTACGAGGCGGCAGACGACGACATGCAACTCTTCGCCAACCAAGACTCCACGTTCAAACCCGAGTGCTGCCCGAACGCCATCTCGTCCGACACGGGGTGCCTCTGCATGTCCGCGAGCGAGGAGAAGAAGTTGGCGTACCGCGGCGGAAACCGGGCGTGAAGCAGATACGGAAATATGAGTGGGAAACGGATCGGACTTCGCCAAGTCGTAGTGTAGGCATATAAACGAGCAGAGATGGCAGATTCTAAGAATCGGCAGACGATTCCTTACGATGCGGCGGCGCGTGCACACTACAACGAGGCGATTCAGACGCGGGTATTTGATGCAGACTTGACTCTATTCGTCAACGAGTATTGCCCAGACAGTTTCCACAAGGAGGCGACCGAAATCAACATTTGCGTCCGCCCATACGACCGCCCGGATGGGCGCCCCGCACTCATTGTCAATTACGACGACAACGGCAGTGGAGCAGCAGATTTGGCGCGCATGAAGGCACCTTCTACTGAAAACGGAGAAGGTGCCTCGCGCTATGCGATGGGACACACGAAGGTGATTTGTCGGATGGACAACAATACATACAAGAACAAAAAGTATGCTAAAAAGAAGGGAAAGGCGGCGTGCAGTGTATACCTTGAGGGTCCGTATGTTGCGACCGGACTTTCGATTCCTGATGAGATGCCCGAGGCTGGGGACGCGAGAATCCGCTTTACGAACAACGACCAGCACGGATACTCGGAAGAGTTCTCGTGTTTGTGGGAGCGATTACATCGGGTCTTCATGGAGGGGCGCCCCGATCCCACAAAGAAACTGAAGAAAAGCGAAATCGCGCCTCCTGCGCCGCGCGAGGGAGACCAGCATTCTATGGTCAACCTCTTCGACCACATGGAGGAGATTGCGCGCGTGAGATTCTCTCCGGCGTTCCACGCGCAAACAACCATCAACCTACAGGAGAAAACGAAGGACGGTCTTGGCGTCGTTTCGCAGAGGACGGTCCGTAAGACGACGCTCATCGAACTACTTCGAACGTCTCCTCACGTTCACCGATGGGATCCAATTCCTATCGTCATGGATGTTTACACGGCGAGCGTCGAGATGTTCAAACTCGGACGCGAGAAGTACTCCCCCGACCCCAAGGATGCGGATATCGCAGAAGGGTTTCCGCACTACAAAAACGGGCGGTGCGCGCTCATCGCCCTCGAGGGGTGGGTAGTTGCGGATATACCCATCAACGAACTCTACGGTCTGAAAGAGCACCCTGTCAGTCAAGGGGACTTCATAGTGTACGTAAATCTTGAGCGCAAGGACAAGACCAACAAGAGCGACCTCGACAAGATGCCAATCCCTGCCACGGTAAAAATCGGGTTCAGCGGTCCCGAGTACGAGGCATTTAAGGCGAAGATTCGTGCGACTCGTCCGTCTGGATTCATTGCGGAGAAGAAGCGCTCCAAGAAATCACCACCAGGCGCGGCAGATGACGATGACGCCAAGACCACTGCAACGTCGGGGTCCATTGAATCGTCGGGCACTCTTCCGCCACTGCCCTCGTCCGTTTGCGGGGGCGGCGGCGCTGGGAGTGACGATGTTCAGGAAATTCAGGTCCCTGTAATTCATACAGGCGTTAATGTAGACATACCGCTAGAACTACCGAAATGGATTTCCGACATGGTCGGAACTACCGCATCCATCTTGACACTCACTCGCAATCCCGCCACAGGCATTCATTTGTTCTCATACCGGCGCTCGATTCACGATATTGACAAGGATACTATCGCGCTTGCGCTTGCTGTGAATGACGTGTGTCGTCGGCGAGGGATATCGGTCTCTTCGCAGGTCGACATCGTATGGTACATTGCAGCGTCTAACGAACATCGGATTCGTGAGAAACTGCGCGCACATGCCGAGGATCATGCGGTTCTCAATTGCGTGAGACTCGAAAACCGAGCGTAACCAAAAACGGAACGGCGGCGGCGTAATGTCTATTTTTAGCATAGTATAGGATGCAGTCTGTTCTCATCTCTCTCGACGGAAACATTGGCGCGGGCAAGACGACGCTTCTGGAAAAGTTCCGAAAAATGAAGGACGTGAAAGTCATTGACGAACCTGTGGACGTATGGGCGTACTTTCGGAACGGCGACAAGAACCTGCTGCAGCACTTTTACGAGGACACGCCGCGCTGGGCGTATACGTTCCAAAACGCCGCCATTCTCACCCGCATTCTCCACATTCGCAAAACGATCGAGGAAAATCCGGGTTACACATTCTACATCACGGAGCGCTCGGTTCTTACCGACAAGCGCGTATTCGCCACCATGCTCTCGAAAGACGGTCTGCTGAGCGACATGGAGATGCAACTGTACAACCTGTGGTTCGACAACTTTGCGCGGGACATTCCCGACGCGGTCCTGTGGTTGGCGACGGACGTTGAAACCTGCGCCGAGAGGATCAAGATGCGGGGGCGACCCGGCGAGGAAAACATTTCGCGCGAATACCTGCAGAAACTCGACGACGCGCACCGCGCGTGGTTAGAGAACGCCGGCGCCAGCGCCCAATCAATGAAGGTAGTTACAGTTGAAAGCAGCACGCCTAGCGACGAGTTATATAGGCATTTACAATCTTGTTTGGAGGGTATAGATAATGCTTGACACCGCAAAACTTATCCGCGAATGCGTTGACGATATCGCGAAGGAGTTTCCGAGTCTTTGCGATGTCCTCAAGACCAATTACCCCGAAGGGTTCAACTGCGACTCCGAGGTCGCCTACTTGAAAGAGCACGTGCAACCGCACTGCATGGACCTGCTCAAGAAGAATACGGAACTGTTTACCGAGCGTCGTTTTTTCCTTCGCGGCGTCGACTTTTCTGACCTTTTTCACGGCGTCGAGTCGGCAGCAGAAGAGAAGGTGTGGACGTACGCGCGCACCCTGCTGATGGCGAGTTACATGGGCGCAGACATCATGGGCACGATCAAGACGATGTGGTCGACCTTCAGCGGCAAGGCGTCGACCGACGAGATCGACGAACTCCTCAAAGACGAGACGACGCAGAGCGGCGTCGAGGACCTTCTCGAGACGCTCAAGGACACGCGCATCTTCAAGTTGGGAATGGAGGTCGCGGAGACCCTCAACGTCGAGAAACTGGGTCTCGATAAGGTGGACTTCACGGACATTGCGGGACTTATGGAGATGATCAAGAACCCCGACCACCCCGTCACGAAGCGCGCGATCACGTCCGTCCAGGTCCTGATCGAGCAGAAGATGCGCAACGGCAGTCTGCGCAAGGAGGATTTTGTGGGAGAAATCGAGATGCTCAAGGAAAAGTTCAAGCAGTCCATTGGCAAGGTTTTCAAGACGGAACTGTTCGGCGATGCACCCGCTGGCGCTGGACAACCCGTGCGCACGGCGCAGGAACTGACGAGCAACCACCCCGAGGCGCGCCGCCAGCGCATGCTCGCCCGCCTCCAGCGCAAACTTGCCGAGAAGAAATAGAAGTAGAAGTAGAGAAGTAATTTCGGAAGAATACACAATGAGTCAGGAGCAAACGGAACGCCAAAGTCAACGCGAACTGTTCTGGTTGGATGACCCCGCCCACTTCTTTGTCCGGTGGCACAAGTTCCTCCCCACGAACGACATGACGGTCCCCGAAGCGCTCAACGCCGTCGTGCGCTTCACGGTCTACTCTGCTCTGCTGGTCGCCATCGTCGCCCGTCGCACAGATTACCTGCTGCTCATCCCGCTCGTGATGCTTGCCAGTGTCTTTTTGGTGCGCCTCTTCCCCAAGACGCAGATGATTCAAGAGACGTTCAACAACCTGAAGCGCAGTGCAAAGACCGGGGGCGCAGAGCACTTTTCGACGCCGTCGGCAGACAACCCCTTCATGAACGTCCTCTTCACGGACTACGTGGACGACCCCGCGCGCGTGTCTGCGCCGCCCGACGTCACGTCGTCTGTACTCGACTCGAGCATCCGCGAGGCGTTCTCCAAGACGAGCGACCTCTTCATGGACACGTCGGACACGTACGGTCTGATGGAATCCTCGCGGAACTGGGTCACCCAGGCGGCCACGACGATCCCCAATGATCTGGAGGGATTCCAGTCGTTTCTGAACAAAGACAACGTGTCGCGCAAGGGCAAGTCAGAAGAGTACGTCCTCGCCGAAGGCAGTACGATGAACCCAATTCCGACCCACTAACGCCTGCGCGCCTTGCCTTTCGCCGCGAGTTTCTTCAATTTTGCAGAGTCCGTTATGGCGCCCTGTTCCTTTGCAACCTTCTTGCCGTCAACGACGACGATATAGGTTGGAAACGCCTTGACTTCTTCGCTCCACTCGGGCGGAATCGCACTGCTCTCGATCTTTAGGGTCTTGATCGGCGACTCCTTTTCGAATTGCGTCCACGCCTCTTCTGACGCTGCACACGCACCACACCCGTTCAACCAGAAACGAATGATCGTGGGTGGTTCTTCGCCGCCTCTCCGACGATTCCTACGACGAGTGTGCTGCTTGTTGCGTCGCTGTCTTCTTGTTTTCCGGACCATTATTGTATGAAGGTTAAATAATGTCATCTAGCGCCTCAACACCTGCCGGCGGCGCCTGTCTGAACAACCTCTATCCAATTGGCACGATGTGGGTGGGCACGACGCGCGGCGGAGACCCGATGCAGTTCAAGGACCTCGAGTTGTACCGTCAATATAACGAGCGCACGGGATGCCCCGACGTGTCAGCACCTGTTGTTCCGCAGACGGAGAAACAACAGGTCACACCTTTTACTGGGTTCATGGAGTTCAAACCGCAGGATCCGTACCAACAGTCTCTCTATTCGGCAATGTCCCCGTACTGGGTGGGCGCCGAGCGCGAGAAGCAACTGCCGTCGAGCAGCGTGTCGCGGTAGTTAAGTTAATACCCGCTCGGACCGTCCGGGAACGCGGATTTAGGGTCTGGCAGCGCGCCCGATGACTGAACGGGGTTGCTGGTGGGCGCAGTTCCGTAGTTTCCGCCGTTGGGTCCTACGGGGTCGTACCCTCCGCGGCGCTTAGTCCTCCGGAGAGTCTTCGGAACCTTGCGACGCGTCCTGCGCAGAGACTTCTTCGACTTGCGCTGTTTCGTATATTTTACCATTTATAACTGTAAAGAGAAAGAGAAATGATGCGCCGCAATGCCATTTTGTGGGGATCCATAATCCTTCTTGTTCTCTTCGCGTTCGCCGTCATGCCCGCTCACGAATATTTTAAGGACGCATACGGTCGCGAAACCGACGTGTCCCCGAACGCGCCTCCCACCCCCGACTGGTTGAAACCCATAGACGAGCGCACCGGCAAAGTGAAAGAATGAACGAATAATGTCCTCAGTAAATAAGCAAGTATACAGATGAAATTCTGCCGCGAACACGCATTCTTCATTGCGGCAGTTCTGATAGCAGCACTTGTGGCGTACTACGTGTGGGCGAATTCGAAGGAGACGTTTGACCCAATCTGCTCCTGGAAGAACCCGCAGTCCGTTCTGATTTCTCTCGATGTCCTGCCGAACAGCACCGAGTACGTCGACACCGAGACGGCAAAGAAGGCGTGTGCTGCCGATGCGGAGTGCACGGGCGTTTTGTCGACGACGGCAGGCAGCACGACGACCTACAAACTGACGCGCACACAACCCACAGTCAGCAACACGAACCCGTCGATGCAGTTCATCGAGAAGGGAATGTGCAAGAAGGGCACGGAACAACCCACTACCGGTTTGCGAGGGTTGAGCGATATGAATACGCTAGTGGTGCCGTCCATGTCGGCAGCGACGAACGACGCAGCGAACGCCGCGCGTCTTCCCGACGCGCCCCCGCCGCCCATGCCTCTTAACACGCCTCTTTCCAGAGTCACGGGGATTCCTCTTGCCGGCCCACCACCTATGGGTGCGAATCCGATGCCAGCGCCGCTCAACCTGCCGCCGTCGGGCGTGACGGTTATTCCGGCAGTGGCCGCGCCGCCGATGCCGGCAGTCTCGACGCTCGGAACGACGGTCGGGCAGAGCGGGATGCTCGGAACAAACCCGCCCAGACCCAAGATGTAAGTAAAATTTGGTGTGGAGAATGGATAAGATTGCGTGGATGAAATTTAATGACGAATATTTCGTGTGGGCGGTGGTGCTCGCCGTGGTCGTCTTCGCCCTCGTGTATTCGTGGAATACGAGCAAGGAACATTTCGGAACCCAGTGCTGGGCTCCGGAAACGCCCGTAGGCGATTCGACTGGATATCCCGACCAAAGTTTTGAATCACAGCGACAAGCATATTTTACATATCTTGGCGATCAACTGATATCATCAGGGAAATGCCCAGGTGTTTCAAATGGGTTGGATTGTGCTATGAAATCGGGAGGAGCAGTAACGGGGTTGTTGAAGGAACTGGTTAACGCAGAGAGATACTGCTCATCGACAACATGTGTTGGAATATTCAAAATGGATGGTAACTATTTTCCAGTAACGTCGCTGTCAAAAACACTTCCAATGGAAAATGGAAAACCTGTACCCGCTTCGGCATTTTCGACCTACAAGATGATTCTTCCGGTTCCGTGTACGCCTGCGACGCCTGCGAAGCCTGCGACTCCGCCCGTTGTTGCTGGAAGTGCTCATGCGAAAGGTGCACTTCCTGCGATCATCGCCCAACCTGGAAACCCATTAGCAAATGATTCTCCTTTTAAGTTGAACGACAACGTCGACGGTGGCAGCGTTCTGCCGCCTTACACGCCTGCATCTGCTGCCATCGCCGCCCTCACAGGTCCGGGCGACGCCTATATCCGCAAGAGTTCGCTGGTCCCCTGCACGTGCACGAAGCACTCCATGGGGTGCGAGCGCCACGGGGGCGGCAAGGAATCGTCCACCGTCCCGGGCGACAAGGACGGAGCGTTCGGGGACGGCAAGAGCGACCAGTTCAGCGCACAAGACCAAAACGGACTCAAGCGCCCCTTCAGTAAGGCGTTCGAAAATCAAGGCGAACCGACTGGATTTCTAAATTCATTTAGTGCTTTCGGGTAATAGATATATATCATGTTCGGACTCCCCAACCAACGCGGAAGTTGTTGGGTCAATGCTGCGCTACAGGGACTCTTTTCGTGCCCAACATTGACCGACCGTTACGAAGAGGGAACCGTGGATAAAGCGAATCCCTACGACGTGTGCCTCGAAGCAGTCTATCGCAATAAGGGCGTTCACGGACTCAAAGAGTTCTACGAATGCATTCGCACCTCCTACATGCCCGCCGGGGAAAATATCGGCGACAGTCACGAGTTGATTGTCCACCTCTGCGACAAACTGCCGTGGTTGGACGAGGCGTTCCGCTTCAATATCGGCGACCGCATTGTCTGCAACAACTGCCAGGACGCGCAGATGCACACTACTACGACCATTGACCTGCATTTGATGCCCTCGCGCCCCGGTATCCCCCTTCTGAACGCGATTCAGGAGTATGTGCAACCGCAGGTTATCGAGTCGTGGGCGTGCGAAAAGTGCAAGGAGAAGAAGGGGTGCACCAAGCAAGTGCTGTTCGGAACTTTCCCGAAAGTCCTGATGATTTGGTCTACGCCGATCGAGTACTCGAGCGTCATCGTCGTCAACAATAAGAAATACTACTTGTTCTCGGTGGTGTGCTTCACGGGCGGGCACTGGCGGACGTATGCGCGCAAGATGCCGCCGGGTTCACCGTGGTACGTCCTCGACGACCAGCACGTGGTCGCCGTCGATTCGCGCAAGTTTCCGCTGGACAGCACAATGAGAGTCCTGCTTTATTTCCTGCATGAAAACTAATGGACGCATTCACATGGATTCTAATCCTGGTGGGGGCGGTCGTCATCCTATGGGTCCTCCTCATGGGCGACATCATGTCCACCCTCGTTCTTCTGATGGTTGCCGCAATCCTCTGCTTCGTTCTCATATACTTCGGGTTCGTGACTGTAACCGACGGCAACAATAACCTCGATATCGTGTTTAACCCGTCCCCCGCACCGCCGGTAGGGACGGTTGCCCCCACTCAGGTGAACATCGCACCTGCTATCCCATTTACGGGTCCCGAGGTTTTTTATGTCTCCGACAACAAGTTCACCTACGAGGAGGCGCAGTACGTGTGCAAGGCGTACGATTCCGAACTCGCCACATACCTTCAGGTCGAACAAGCGTACAACTCCGGCGCCGAGTGGTGCGGATACGGTTGGTCTGCCGGCGGACTTGCGCTCTTTCCCACGCAGCAAAAATCGTGGGAGGCGCGCATTACGGATCCCGACGTCAAGAAGCGCGAGATTTGCGGTCGCCCCGGCGTGAACGGCGGGTACTTTGACCCCGCTATGAAGTTTGGCGTGAACTGCTATGGCGTGAAACCAAAAGAACCGATCCGCCCGAAGGTCTCCGAGGAGAACGACCGCCTCGTAGGAATGTTCAAAGACCAGGTCGATAAACTCGTCGTGGACCCCTTCGCCAAGAAGGCGTGGTCCAAGTACAATATCGTGGACACGCCGACCCCCACACACGGCGCTGCACCGGTCGTCGCTGCGCCCGCAACGCCCGCGAAAGATGGAAAATCCCCGCTCGGGACAACGTTGAGCGGTCTGGGAACTGCCGCAGTAGGTGTGGTCAACATTGCTTTGTCGACAGTCAGCGGGGCGTTCAATAGTGTAGTAGGAGCAAAATGATTGTAGAGCGTGTAAATAATACGCGACTCGTATGGCAGAACTAACCTATCACGACGCAACGACGCAGGAGTCTCGGTGGGTCTTTCAGACTCCCGTGAACGCCCAGGACGCGCCTCCGCGCACGCCCTTCGTGGGTTCCTTCAACGTGCCCGTCGCGCGCGAGCGACTGCAACCCAACAACTTCCAGTGGTTGGTCTACCGCCCCCAAGAACATGCCATCCCATCCTTTGAATACTTCAAGAACACGCGCGCCCCGTCCAGGGTCATGAATTTTCGCGCTCAGTAATTATAATGATCGAAGTCGCACTCTTCACTGGTATTGGTTTGCTAGGATACATTCTGTCGACCCAATACACTGCAGATTCTGCCAGCAAAAAGAAGGAGGGGTTCCGCGACGCTCCGCGGTCTTCGACAGCAACGCTTCCTGCGAGCATATCTCCGAATGCACCTCTCACCGAACAAGTGCGTCTCACCAACGACACGAAGGGGCATAATAACATGGTCCCCTTTTTCGGCGCACGCGTCACCCAGAACCTGCGGGGCGGCGCGAACGACTCGATCCTCGACACGTTCTCCGGCACGGGCAGCGAGTACGTCCAGAAGCGCGAGGTGCAGACGTTTTACGACGTCAAACCGGGATACGGCGACCCCTACGGCAACCCCAACGAGTCCGACTTCATTCAGTCGCGCATGGTCGCCGGCATGAGCATGAAGAACGTGTCCCCCATCGAGAAGACCTACGTCGCTCCCGGGTTGAACAACGGGTACACCAACACGGGTAGCGGAGGGTATCAGCAGTTCACCGACGCCCAGCAGTTCGCCAAACCGCGCACTACGGACGAACTGCGCGTTGACAACAAACCCAAACTATCGTACGAGAAACCTGTCGTGCCCGGCAATTACTTTGTGACGCAACCGGGTCTGCAGGCGCCCGTCATGAAGAACCGCCCCGACACGTTCAACATCATGACGGAGGACGGCACTATCGGCGGAGAGTTGACGCACCTGAACACTGCTGTCGGAGTACAGGTAGCGCCCGCGAGTTTCCCGGAGCAGATGTTCAAGGAGCAGCAGCGCGCGACGACCAATATCGAGTACTACGGCGCGGGCGGCGCCGAGCATTCGTTCGCCAACTACGTCCGCTCGTTCACGGAACCCTTCCAGGAGTTCATGAAACTGACGGTCGGCGAGTGGGTGGGTGTTGCCGGCGGTCAGGGCGGAGTCAGCGAGGGGACGTACGTCGTCGACCAGTACAACGAGGCGTACACGAACCCGGGTCGCGAGGCGTCGTCGATGACGTTTTACACCGCACCCGGCGGCATTGCCTTCAACTCGGGAGCAGACGCCAAGGGTGCTGTCGTCACGAACAAGGACGAGGACATGCTCTACAACGTGCGCACGGTGGAAGCTGCCGCGAATGTCGTGTCATCCGCGTCGACGGCAGAGCAGCGCGGTCAGATGAGTTACACGCTTCCCTTGCCCTTGGACGCCGAGATCAACCGCGTCGACCCCGCGATCCTAGACGCGTTCAAGGCGAACCCGTATACGCATAGTCTTCAGAGTGTAGCATAATATGAGCACACCTGACTTCAACGAACAGATTCAGGCGCTGCTGTACGGAAAGTTGGAGGTCGAATTTGTACATCCCACGTATGTTGAGCAACTCGAGATTGTGCGCGCGCTCGCCGCGAACCCCTCTGCGTTTTCCAGATTACAGATCAAAGGTACCAGTCATCCGTGGTTTACCCGACTACTCGAGGGGTTTCGGGCGCAGGCAGCGCAGGCAGCGCAGGCGGCGTATTTGCAAGTGCGATTCCCTCCTTCTTCTCAATAATTGCGACCCTCTCCTCCAGTGTCTTTTCTTTCGGCGGCGGCGGTGGCGGTGGCGCTGCCTTTAATTGGACGGGAACAACAAGTTCAGAAAGGTATCCTGCTGCAAGCGAAATGAATGCGACGCCTGCACATGCACCTACGAGCGCCGCGGACGCTGCGTCTCCCATTGTTTATACTCTAAACACAATTATGCAGACACTCGTGGACGAGTTCACGCTCCTGCGCGTCCGCAACAACCTGCTGCAATCCAAAAATATTCAGAACCTCCACGGTTCCTGGTGGTTCAACATCGCCATGCTCCTCGTTATCGCAGCAATCATGGTCTTCTTCCTCGCGACGCAGTACTCGTCAACGAAAGAGGTCATTCAGGCGAAAGAGTCGCGCAAAGATATCCCGCGTCAGGAACTTACGTGGAACAACGCCGTGCGAAATCATATTGAGTTGTAGTAATGCCCGCGCCGCAGTCGAAACTCGAGGGTCTTCTCCGCATCAAGTTCGATATGGTGTACAGGGGTCAGTCGCGCGGCACTGCCGAACCCAGATTTATGGAAAACGTATCGCCTGCGGTGGTTGCACCTCAACCGCCCCCGCCCCCGCCAAAATGAACATATTCTTCCTTGACTGGGACCCTGAATTATGCGCGCAGTACCACGTTGACAAACACGTTGTCAAGATGATACTGGAATCCTGCCAACTGCTCTACACATGCCACTGGACTACATCTACAGGAACTCCCGAGTATCTCGCGTCTACCCCCAACGGAAGCGGGTACAAACCCACCCACCGCAACCACCCATGCAACATATGGTTGCGCGAAAGTCTCGACAATTACCTGTGGTTGCTCCGCCTCGCGCGCGCCCTCGTGGATGAGTACCGTTTCCGCTACGGCAGCGAAAAGACGCATAAATGCGAAGAGCACCTAGACTGGTTGTCGCTGGTCTACCCTGCTGGGTTAGAGTCAAAAGGTATCACCGCTCCGCGCCTAGCGATGCCCGACGAGTTCAAAGACCCCGACCCCGTCAAGGCGTACCGAGCATATTATGTGGGCGCCAAGCAGAAACTCATTCAGTACCGCAAACGCTCTAAACCAAGTTTCTTGGAGTAATATAAGAGGTGGGATGTCTTCCGTTGCGTCTTCGTCCATATCAAATCCAGGCGCATCGAGGCGCAGACGTACAACTGCGAAGGCGCAAGCAGCAGTCAGTGCAACATTGTCTCCGGAAATGAGTAAAAAGCGAGAAGAATTTGAGAGCATTGAATCAGAATTTAAGACGACGGTACAGCAGTTCAATGGCGAGTACCTGAGAATCGTAACATATCTGCAAAGTGATGCAGGGAGGAGAATGCTTGGAGACACGCGAGATACGTCGAAGGTCGGAGTTTCAAGACGATCGTTTATTCGCGATTCAAACGATTTAAACAGCACAGTTACTCGAGCAGTACGGGATTTTAATATCGAAAAAGATAAGTTTGCAACAAACACGTCTGGAAACGCGACCGAACGCAAGAGGAGCATAATAAACACTATTTTTGGCAAGGTGCGGGGGTACGTTGACGATGTCAACCGCCAACTTCAAGCGTTGAACTCTCTTGTAGAAACTGCCGACCTGCTTACCGGAATATCTGCCGAACTTCCGACATCTAGTTCTGGTTCTGGTTCTGGTTCTGAATCCGAGTCGGAAGGACTGCAAAGCGTGCAACCCTCGCTGTCTGCCGTGACGGAGGGCGACGAGGGCAGCAGCGAAGATGAGTCCTCTTTAAGTATTTCTGCGTCAACCGCCAAGGTTGCGCCCACACCCACACCCACGCCCACGCCCGTGGGAAAAGTGTACTACGCGCACAACCCCGAATCTTCGTGGGACGCCATCCAGGTGCGTTCTGCTGAAAACTCGGACGCCCCCGTCGCGGGTACGATCTCGTGGGAACAGGCGGGCGACGAGGTCGTCGGAAAGGTCGCGCTCGGAAACTGGTTGGAGTTGGATCTCGAAGTTATGAAACCCCGCATAACTAACTTTGTCGAGGGAACCCCAAGCGCATACGTTAGGATTCGCGGAGATACGACCTTTTTGAAACCCGACGGCGGAGACGGGTGGGAGTCCACGCGCGGATCGGACATCTCTGTCGCGCCCGGGACAGAGTCGAAAACCGACAAGGTCGAGGTGCGCACCTCGCCGGTTGCCACGTTGACAGGTACAGAAACCACCGGAAGCGACGGTCGCAAATGGGTGCGCCTCGACGACGAAACCGCAAAGGCGCTCGGAGTCGTTCCGCCCGTGTTTGCTCTCGTTTCGGCGCCCGAAGTGTACCTCGTCGAGAAGACCGGCAAGCACCGCGTGGGTATTGCGACGCTCGTCGGGGGGACGCCCGAGAGCGTAGTCATTGGGTCGTTTGCGAAAGACTTTGGGGACCAGCGCTTCAAGACCGCCGCCCAACTTGCGAACGCCATTACTGCCGAGATCGTCACTGGGCAGGAAATGTCGAACTTGACGCTGCCAGGTATTCTGAACCCGTCGTACGTCCAAGAGAAAGTCGGAAGCAAGGCAGTGCAGTCGGGGCAGCGGGTGTTTGTAGACCCCGACGCGCTCAAACTGGAAATCCGTCTCGCCGACTGGATTCAGAACCTCGTGGCGTTCATACGCAACCCTTCGCCGTCCCGCGAAAACATCCCGAATGTCTCCGATATTCCTGCCGACGCCGCCGACCCCAACCGCAGACTTGCCTACTTCGACCTGCAAAATCCAGAGTTCGAAAAAGCGAACTTGAACGTCTCGGTCAAACTGCCTCTGAACCTATACGGAGGTCTAGTGGAAACGGAGACGCCCGAACTCCCCGTGATGCCCTTCAAGGTCGACCGCATCTCCGAGAACGACCCGCGCGTCGCGGTCCATGTAAAACTCGTCGGAAAGGCGACTCTAAAGGTTCGCGGTCAGGATATGGTGCTGGAGTCTGGCAAGGTCATGTATGCGCCTCTTTTCGTCTCGACCGACCGCAGCAAGATCGAGAGCAAACTGGTTGCCGAAATGAACGCCGGGGTTGCGGATACGGTGTTGAAGATGAAGGCTGCGAACGACGCGAAGCGGGCAGAGGACGCACGACCGGACAGCGAGGCGGGACTTGCGAGAACCGAGATGTACCTGAAAAACAAGGCGTTCAACGACGAACTCCAGAGGCGAAAACGGCAAGAGGGTATAGACGCCGCGCTGGCAAGCGTTGACCGCGCGGGAGAAGCAGACAGGTCGGAGAGGGTCAAACAGGCAGCAGACTCTCTCGCCCAGATGCTGGCAGAAAACCGAGCGAGAGATGCGCGGGTGGAAGAACAACTCGAAAAACTCAAGTTGGCAGCGGCAACTCCGCCCGCGACTCCGCCCGCGACTCCGCCCGCGCCCGAGTTCTCGCCGCAGGGCGTTGCTCGACCCGACGAACTGCTCGCGGAACCGCCAACGGAACCGCCAACGGAACCGCCAACGGAACCGCCAACGGAACCGCCAACGGAACCGTCCACATCCGAGTTCGCGAACCAAGGCGTGGCGCGACCCCCGGAGAAACTGCCCGCAGACGCACCCCAACCAAACCCCGCTCCATTCGGCGAAGTACTTCCTGCAGTGGATACGCAACCCATTGCGCTTCCGCCGCCCGCGCCGCCCGCGCCGCCCGCGCCCACCGGGAACCTGCTGAACTTGGAACAACTCCCCCCGCCGAAATCCCCCTTCAGCAGGGCGCTAAACGCAGTTCCGCCGCCCGCGCCGCCCGCGCTACCGCCCTCCCCTGCAGCAGGAACCGGTCTTGCTCCGGTTGAACAAGCGCCCGCACCTCAACCCCTTCCCTCGCGCGCAACCCAACTGCTGGGTTACAACCCGTCCGAAGAAGAGATTCGTCTCACGATGGGTCAGCAAAGCGCAGCAACTCAACGCCTAAAAACAACCCCAGACGATGTAATCGCACGACGCCTTCTCGTCGAAACCAACGAAAAACTCGCCAAGATAGACCCCCATATTCGCAAGGAAATTCTCGATAAAATCGCCGAAGAAAAACGTGTCTTTGAAGGAGAGGAAGTCACGGGCGGGCGTAAAATTCTAGACCGCATTGAGGGATACATTGCGAAAAACACCCCTTCGACCCCGTCTATCCGCGGAGGAGCGCTCAGTTCTCTGCAACGCGTGCGCGTACGGAGCGCGCTCGAACTCAAAAAGGGTTCATTCTACGAACGGTATCCCGAAGACCAGAAATTCACGCTGTACTACCCGGAACGCGACGAAAACAGCACGACTTCGTGGACGACCTTCCCGTCCAATCAAGTCGGCGACAAAATTAAGATAAGCGTAAAAAACCCCCACGGCGATCACCCGACCGCAACCGTCGCTATGCTCGGAGGCGCGAACAACACGTATTCGTTCGAGTTCCGCATCAAACACATGCGACACGACGCGTACGAGGACGCGATCGACCGCGCGCGAAGGGCAGAATACCGCCCTCCTACAAAGAAGCAAAATCCACTTCGGGATATGACTGCGAAGGAAATGCGCTCCAACTCCACATTCAAACGAGGATTGGCAAAGGCGCAATCTGCCGCAAGCGCCGCCAAGAGGGACGCCGAACTACAGAGCGACCTGAACGCCCCGATACACCCATTTGCGGTGCCGGAAGGCGGGACCCGCACGGGGACCCGCACGGGGACCCACACAGGGACCCGCAAAAATGGAAGGCGCCATTCGAAAATCCACAGACGGAACAAGAAGAAATGAGCACCACGCCACAAATTCCTTCGAAGAACGTGCGCGAGGCGATTCGCCGGTTCGCGGCGCTCGAGCACCCCGACGACACGTTTGGCAAGTTTCTCCGCGAATTTAGGCGATACTCCCTGGACGGGTACGCCAACATAACCTTCATTCTGCCCGGAAAGCACACGTACGACTTTCACTCGTCCGAGATCGGACTGGTGAAGGTTGTAATCATAAAGGTCGACGCGTGGCCGTGCGCGCCGCCCCCGCAGTTCCAGAAGACCAGGTGGTGGAACCCCCTTCAGAAGCGTCCGAAGCGTCATGCGTGTATGTACAAGGCGTAACCCGTGACGTACAGCGTCGTCACGAGCAGAGAGGCGCTCACCCACGTTTTTTCGCCCGCCAAGTACATTGTTAGGAGCGACGCCAGAACCATGTAGACCGCGTCCACGATCAAGACCTTCCACGACTCAGAGTTTCCGACGTACGTCTTCATGACGTCGAATATGTGGTTCTTCTGAACGTTCGGGACCAGCAACTGAGAGAACGCGAGGTCGTGCACCTGCTGGATGACGATCGCGATCGCGCAAAAGAGGGCGGGACTCCAGGACTTGCTGACGAACCCGTACGCGACCTGAGCGAGAAGAATACCGATGACGATCGACGTTACGTCGAGCATGTACGCGACCAGACCGAACCTGTCGTACCACTTCGAGATCGACGCCTCCTTCGGGTACTGCCGCCACACGAAGAGTCCCGCCGTATCCACGACGCACGCCGCCACGAACGCCGCAAAGATGACGTGAATATCTTCGAAATTACGGATATCCTGTAGAAGCATTATAATACCCCCGCAAATGTTTATCGTCATGGTCGTCGGAAACCCCAAAGAAGCAGCGCGGTTCCTTGAGAACCTGCAGCAGCAGTACAACGATTTGATCTGGATGGAGCACGACCCCAAATTTTACGAGAACACCGACCTGTTCGTATCGTGCGGGTACGAACCGTATCCTCCGAAGGGCGCACGCAGCATAACGTGGAGCGGCGACGATGGCGAGACTATCGCGCGAGTCTACAAAACTCTACTTCCTCCGGCGGGTAGAGTGGCGAGCGCGACGATGAGTCTTTCGTAGGGTTCTGCGCGTGCGCTGCTTGCGCTGCTTGCGCTGCTTGCGCCGCTTTCCCCCATCTACCTCCATCGGTTCTGCCTGTGACTCCAGCGCTTCAAATTCATAACCAACCGCATTCGGTCGAATAGAAATGACGCCCTTGTCAATCATGAACTTGTTATAACCGTTGTCAAATCCAATGTATTTTGCGTCTTCGTGTAAAAGTATAACCTTGTCACGAACCGGTCCCTTGATTCTGTAATGATTTCCCACGACAAGCTCCACGGGCACTTCCATCTATATTTATACTGTACGCGTTAAATAATGTTCGACGTCGTGTGGATGCTCGTCGGTTTCGTCGCAGGAATGGTCGTCACGTGCGTCTTCGTCCCCCCCATGACGCGCAAAAAGATGGTTCCTGACATTTCGAACCCCGAACTGGTGTTCCGAAATCCCAAGACTGCGAATGCGTGCTTCCGCGCGCGGTCCTACCAAGTCCCGTGCACGTCGTCGGTGGACTTTTTGAATTAACCTAAATTTTATTCATCTTGAACGGGAGTCCATGGCCGAACAGAATCATGTATACTAGAGCAACCGCCGCTATCAGAATGCTTCTACGTTCCGCAACCTCGTTTTGCTGCCGCAGTCCAAACACCATAACCGCAAATAGTATCAGTCCGATCAGTGCAGCGTGTACTACCATCATCCAGTGCTGCTCCATGTTTATTCAAACGAAACATTTACTTCTCACTCAATTAATAACCGACATTCCCAAGGTGTTTAACGGAATACTGAATCTGCTGCGTTACCGCGTTGTACTGGGCGATCTCCGTCGGTCGCACGCTGTGAATCGAGGTCGTCACGCTGCTCTTTGGCGAATTCGAGTTGGCGTTCCGGATAATCTGCAGTTTTTGCGCCTTGAGGAGGTCCGACGAGTTCCCTACTTTTACATTGCCCGGACCACTGCTGTGACTCCCAAAGTATTGCATTTCTGTATATTATAATGCTGCGCGAAATTCTTGCGAAACCAGAGGCGAGGATGCTATTCTCGTTTGTCATCGGACTCGGTCTCGCCGTCCTGATGTTCCACCGCCCGCAGGTGGAGGTCGAGGAGAGTCTGCACGAACCGGAGACACTGCGGACGATGATTACGCGCGTGGACGGCAAGTGCTACCGCTACCGCATCGAGGACGCGTCGTGCCCCGACGTGAGAGTTTCCGCGTAGGATATATAAATGAGCGACGCTACTCCTCTCGACCAGTTGATGCCCGCGGGCGGATCCCAGCAACCCGCCATGTCTCTGCCGGCAGCAACGACGTACCCGCAAATGATCACGCCGGGCACCTCGAACGCGATCGTGTCGCCGCCGCACCCAGGTCAATCGGCGCAGATGCACCCTTACATGATCAAGAACGTCCTCAAGAACATCATGACCTACCTCGCCATCTTCGGCGCCGTCTTTCTCGTGTCGCTGTCGCAAGTCCAGTCTCTGCTCCTCCGCTACATCCCCAACTCCTACGCGGGCAGCGGCGTGGTGTCCCTCACGGGCGCTGCCGTCCTCGGCGCCGTCGGCGTCGTTCTCGTCTACGTCATCCAGACCCTGCTGCAACC
>Ga0114971_10001013_pt1 | contig 19115 bp, 20 predicted proteins | sample M_140625_MF_Meta_FD_87320 | JGI IMG/M metagenome (GOLD analysis project Ga0114971, IMG submission 87320) | Freshwater microbial communities from Lake Montjoie, Canada to study carbon cycling - M_140625_MF_MetaG | ecosystem: Environmental > Aquatic > Freshwater > Lake | place: Lake Montjoie...
CCATTCCTTTGTTAAAAACGAATAGAGAATGATTTACGCAGAACTCATCTTAAACAGATACTATGGACTGGGAAGCAATTCGTTCATTCTTTTCGAAGCAAGGTTCCCAGAAGCTAGTAGAGCATCAGATTGAGTCATTCGAGGATTTTGTGAACAACAAGCTCCCATTGATTGTCACGTCTACGGCTCCCATTTTAGTATGGCATGAACAAGATGAAGTTACCAAGAAGTATAAATATGAGTTCCGCCTATCATTTGAGAATATTACGTATATGAAGCCACGCATTCATGAGGCAACAGGTCGTGTAAAACCCATGTTCCCTCAGGAAGCTCGTGTACGTAATTTCACATATTCTGCACAGATGTTTTCTGATGTCCGATTTGTTACCCGAACATATACTGGTGAAAAGCTTGATGTGATAACGGAGCAATCTCGTGTATTCGAGGGTATTTCATTGGGCAAGATTCCTGTTATGCTTGGGTCGTCACTATGTATCATGAAAGATTATCCGATGTCTTTTGAGGAGCTTGGCGAATGTCCGAATGACCCATTTGGATATTTCATTATTCATGGTTCTGAGCGAACAATTCTGTGCCAAGAAAAGGTTGCAGATAACCGAATCATGGTATTTACATCTAAAAAGACGGCAGCAAAATATACTCATAGTGTTGAGTTCAAGTCGCTTCATGAATCATTCACTATGCCTCCGAAGAAGCTTGAAATTCGTTATACTACAAAGTTTAATGGATTTGGGCAACCACTAACAGCATGCTTTCCTCGATTTCGCGAAGACATTCCTGTAATGGTAATCTTTCGTGCACTTGGACTTGAAACTGACGAAGAGATTGTCAAACTTGTTTGGGGTGATGATAAAGACAACTATGATAGTTTGACGGCATCCTTTCATGAGTGTTCGGCGATTAAAATATATACTCGGGACGATGCTGTTGAGTATCTATCCCATCACCTCCAATATGGTACAAATATGGAGGATAAAAAGGAATATGTCCGTATGCTTTTGGAGTCTGAACTTCTCCCCCACGTGAAATTTGGAGGCGATACTTCATCGAAGAAGACTATTGAGTCACGCAAATGTATTCTGGTATCACACATGATTCGCCGCCTTGTTATGACAGTTCAAGGCAAGATTCCGCTTGATGACCGCGATGCTTACCCAAACAAGCGTGTAGTGACTACTGGTGCTTTATTGACTCATCTATTTCGTCAGTTATTCCAAAAAGTATGCAAAGACATTCGGGGCAAATTTGTTCACGAAGTCAACAACGATTCTTGGAAGAAGGGTGAGCCTCGTCCTTTGGAGGTTCTGAACATCAACAACTTGTATAAGATTCTGAAGGTATCAACTATCGAAGGAAAATTGAAGCAGGCATTGGCAACTGGTAATTTTACGGTGCAAGGTGTTGGACCTGCTAATGGAGGTTCGACAGCAACTAAGGTTGGTGTTTCTCAAGTATTGAATCGGTTGTCATATTTGGCAACAGTGTCACATTTGAGGCGTATTCAGACCCCAGTAGAGAAGTCAGGTAAGCTTTTGGCACCTCGAAAGCTTCATGGAACTTCTTATGGGTTTGTGTGCCCAGTAGAGACGCCAGAAGGTCATTCGGTTGGCATTGTTAAGGCAATGTCAATGATGACATCTGTAAGTCAACATACGCCATCAATGGTTGCTGTTCGTTTGCTTCAGATTGACCAAGTGGATTGGATTACAGATTTGACGAAGAATTCTGGAGTTCCGATTACAATCAACGGTGTTGTTGTTGCTTATACTCAACAGCCAGATGTTGTCTTCAATATTCTGAAAGAAGCAAAGAGAACATTTGTATTGCATCCCCATACTGGGATTAGTTGGAATGTATTCAAGCGAGAGTTATGTATTGAAACGGATGGAGGTCGTATTGTTCGTCCTTTGTTTCGTGTAAAGGATGGCTCTATCTTGCCTAAGCCTGATTCAAGTGAGTGGAATGACTGGGTTCGGACAAATGTTGAATACATTGATGCAGCAGAATCAGACTCTGTATTGATTTCGATGAAGCCTTCCGAACTCACTAAAGCACACACTCATTGCGAGATTCATCCTTCGCTGATGTTGGGACATATGGCCAGCACAATCCCAATGTCTGACCATAACCAATCCCCACGCAACACTTACCAATCAGCAATGGGCAAACAAGCAATGGGATTGTATGCTAAGAATTACTCAAAGCGGCTGGACAAGAATGGTTATGTATTGTGTTCACCTATGCGTCCCTTTGTCGAGACTCGTATGATGAACGTAATGAACCTTCACGAGATGCCGTTCGGTTACAATGCGATTGTGGCTATTGGTATTTATTCAGGTTACAATCAGGAGGATTCAGTTATCTTAAATAAGGCAGCGCTGGACCGTGGGCTATTTAGGTCGTTGTATTACACGATTTATAAGGATGAGGAACACCGAAATGTTGCTTCAGGCAAGGAGGAGAAGTTTGCTAAGCCTCGTCGTGAGAATACTCGTGGATTTAAGAATTCATCGTATCATGCAATCCAAGAAAACGGTATGCCTGCAGTGAATTCTATTATTCAGGAGAACGATGTTGTGATAGGTAAAGTAACTAATTTGAAGCACGACACGCATGGATATTCTTACCGTGATTCATCGACGACACATAAGGGAGCTGAAGCTTGTCGTGTTGATGGTGTATGGCAAGATAAAAACTCCGACGGATATCCTTTCATTAAAGTCCGAGCTGTATCTGAGCGAGTTCCTGAAATTGGCGACAAGGTAAGTTCTCGACACGGACAGAAGGGAACTTGTGGGATTATCTTGAATGAGGAGGATATGCCTTATACTGCAAGTGGGTTGCGTCCGGACATTATTATGAACCCGCATGCAGTTCCTTCACGCATGACAATTGCTCAACTAATGGAGACAATGTTTGGCAAGGTGTGTACTGAGAAAGGAACATTGGGTGATGGAACACCCTATTCACATTTGAAGATTGAGGATTTGCGTAAACATATGATTGAGTTAGGAATGCATCCGTATGGCAATGAGATTATGTATAATGGTCAGACTGGTGAGATGATGGAGGCTGAAATCTTTATGGGGCCGACATTCTATCAGCGACTGAAGCATATGGTTTCTGACAAGATTCATTCGCGTAATAAGGGGCCAATTGTATCACTGACTCGTCAGCCTTGTGAAGGACGAAGCAGGGATGGAGGTTTGCGTGTGGGTGAGATGGAGCGTGATTGTATGTTGTCTCACGGAACAGCTATGTTTACTAAGGAGCGACTGATGGATGTATCTGACCCGTTTACGACGGGATTCTGTAAGAATTGTGGAGTTTTGGCAGTAGTGAACAAGGAAGCATCATTATATGATTGTGGAACTTGTGGAGTTCAGACAGAGTTTGAAGTAAAGACCATTCCTTATGCAATGAAGTTGTGGACGCAAGAGTTAGAGGCAATGCATATTGTTCCTAGATTGGTGTTTGAGTAATATACCATAAATCTGTTCTATAGACAACATTACCAAACTTCTTATTGTAAAACATTGGTTCACCATTATGTAGTCGAACAAATCTTCTTCTTGTTACAGTTTCCAACTTAAGTTAGTTTTTAAGAAACTCTAATTCGCGAGAAATATCTTGCATATTTTTATGGTCCGTCTTTAGCCTATCGTAATCTTGATGATAATGTACGTCCATACCATACTTTCTCATTTCAGACGATCGTTCAAATCTCAGAAGCATCTTTTTCCACTTATAAGGCAATCCAAGAAAATCCATATGTTTTATATGATATATGGCAGCACTCAGAACAACATCGCCTTCTGGATTGCAATGATGGGCACCTGGTAAATAACTGATTTCTTTGATTGCTCTTGAGTCAAAACACAACTTTTTACATTCTCGCCATGTATAAATTCCATTCGTTAGTGATTCTAAAACAATATCATCGAGTTTTTCTGATTTGCTATCTCCAACTATATCATATCCTTTTGTCGTTAACATTGTTGTTCCTTTGCTTTCTTCTTCTTTTAGCTGGGCTTCGTCGATACACAACCATTCATCCATGTCACATATAATAACCCATCCAGAACTCTGTTTCCAAATGTCATTTTTTAATTTAGCTAAATCATACTCAAGTGTATTTGGATTGTATTCCCACATAATAACTTCACAACCTAAGTTTTTTGCTAATGCAATACTTCCGTCTGATGAATAGTTGTCGCATATAAATATCCTTGCTTTCGGAAACCTATCGCGATAATGTTTAATAGTGTGAGGAATCATAACTTCTTCGTTATGGCATACTATATAAATGTCCATTTGTTACAGTAATTAATATTATTTTCTGCAAAAATAACTCATACCATATAAATTATAAGAAGAATGAACCCCGTAATTGTATGCATTGCAAAATTTGAACATGATTATATAGAAGAGTTTGTAAAGTACCATTTAGCCCTTGGTTTTAAATGTATTTATCTTTACGACAATGAGGATGTCCCAACATACGAGAAACTACTAAGTAAATATAAAGAAAACTTACATGTTATACACATGCCTTTTAATAATTATTCTAAAGGAGTTCAGTATATAGCTTTAGAGAACTTCGTTTCCAACTATTTATTTAAGAGTGATATAACTCATGTTGCACACATAGATATTGATGAATTTATTGTTTTAAAGAAACATACTAATATTACTGCATTCATAGAACAATATATAACAGGTGATTGTCAGGCAATAGGAATGAACTGGAGATTTTTTGGCTCTTCAGGAAGAACAGAAAAATCAGAAGAACCTGTAACTTTGCGATTCACTATGTGTCAACGGATAAGTAATATGCATATAAAAACTCTATTTAAAAAGGATTTCTTTAAAGCTTACAATACATGCCATGATATATGTTTATCGAGAGGGGTTGTTAAATCAACAAATGGAACTGTTATTGTAGGTCCGTTTAATAATAACAACGATTGCAGTGTAATTCAACTAAATCACTATAAAAGTAAAACATTACCAGAATACAGGTATATTAGACAGCGTGGGCGAGCAGACCTCAAAGGACCATATCACGAAGATATTGATGAGTCGTTTAAACATTATGATATCAATGAAGTTGAAGATATGACAGCACATGATTTCTACAAGAGTCTAAAATAATTGCATGTACGTAAAAATGTACGATAGATTATCAGATTGGCAGAGGAATGAGCTGGGGAAAATACTCTGTTTAACATATAATTGTTAATAATAAATGTCATTTCCTGTTCTAATAACGTATTCAAATTATGGCTATATAGACTTTGCTAAGAACTTGATTCTGAACTTAGCAAGGGTATTAAAAAACCATAAACTTCATTTTTACTGTCTGGATAAGCAAACGTATGACGAACTATCCAAAGAGCCAAGAGACTTCTTAACGTTAGAACTATTCGAGCAGAATGTTTCTTCGGATTTTGAGAGTTACAATACCGATAAATACAATAAACTCACCCATACAAAGACAAGCGTATTGCGTAAGGCTCTTGCAGCTTATTCTTTTATTCATTTTATTGATTGTGATGTTGTATGTATGAGAGAACCTTCCTTGGCACACTATGAACAATACAAGAACTTTGATGTTGTATTCCAATATGATTGGTACTTCAATAATAATGTTCCGACGGCATTGTTCGGAACATATCAGTGCACAGGCAATACATCAATTCGCAGAACGCCCCAAACTATGAAACTTCTGGACTTATGGGAATATACGCAATCGGCAAACACGAAATACAACGACCAAACTTGTCTGACATTGTTGCTTAACAATTCTAGAATCAAAGACATTCGTAACTTTAAAGTTGCAAAACTATGGGTGTATCCTCCTGAGGAATACACGAATGGTTCATGGAAGGGGCCTCTAACCAAAATATATTTCTTTCATGCAAATCATGTGGTTGGCAAAGAAGACAAGGTTGGTCTTTTAAAGAAAGTTGGATATTGGTTTCTTTGATATATGCATAAACACAAACAAGTCGCTCCATCAAAAAAGGTTGCCAAGGATAGTAAGGTTTCCCAAATCTTTTCTCAAGAATACCCTTTTTAAGTAAGGGCCCTGGGTATTGCGGGTCAGTTTTTAAGACTTCTTTGATATCTTCTGGGGCGTTATCAATTATCGTCATAGCTTTTTTTGCAAACTCTAAATATGATATGAAAGTATCCCTATCTGCTACCCAACAATTACAATAAAACATGGGATACTTATTCATAATGTTTAATGGAATGCCAAGTTGTATCCAAAGCCAAGTCCATAAAACTAAAAAGTGTGTGCCATGATTTTTTGCTGCAAACTCTTCGCACGGCTTACAATTTTCACAAATAGATATATTCCTAAAAGGCTTAGATGTATCTATTGTAAACAATGATTCTACAGTTTTGTATTTGCTTTTTATAAGTACTTTTGGACTAATAAACCCAATATATTTTACATCTGGAATATCCTCTGGCTTCAACATTCTGTAAGATTCATATTCGAAATATTCCGTTTGGTCTAACTTTAATCGAATTATGTCTGGGTGGTTGAATTGCCGGATATTTTCTTCATGATATGTTAGGAAATATTTCAGTTGAGGTTCCTTTTCAGGTTTTGGGCACTGAATATTCATTTATATAATAAATCCTTTATATATTAAAATGTTACTTGATGCTTACAAGGTCAACTGTGAGTTCGAATCCGATATTAACGAACATCTTCCTGTCTTATACGAGTATACTAAAAAATGCTCGTCTGTGGTAGAGTGTGGAGTGAGAAACATAGTGAGTTCATATGCATTTGCCCTTGGACTAAAGGAAACGAAAGGAAACCAATATTACCTTGTTGACCCTGCTGAATCACCCAACATGCAAGCCTTTTTAAGTTTGTGTAAGTCCGAAGGAGTGAATGCTGAGTTCTGGAATAAGAGTGACCTTGAGTGTCCTATTGTTGAAACTGATTTGCTGTTTATTGATACTTGGCACGTGTATGGACAACTAAAGCGTGAACTAGCAAGATGGCATAGTTCGGTGAAGAAGTATATTATCATGCACGATACAACTGTCGATGAATGGATGGGTGAAACAATTCGTGTTGGATGGAATGCTAATGAACAAAGCAAGACATTTGGAATCCCAGTAGATGAAATCAATAAGGGTCTAGGGCCAGCCATCGATGAGTTTCTTGGCAGTCATCCTGAGTGGACTATTGAAAAGAAGTTCGTAAACAATAATGGCCTGACTATTTTAAAAAGAGTGTAATACAATAGAATGCTTACTGGTTTGCTTCTAGAATATACAGGAACCCTATTGATTATTGCGACAGTCTTATATACACATGCTAATCCTATAATAGTTGGTTTGGCATATATGGCTGCTCTATTTATTGCTGACGGCAAGTCTGAAGCATATTTTAATCCTTTAGGAGGATTGGTTCAATATATGCTTGGACGTCTAACTTCTGATACATTTGTCAAGATGACACTTGTTCAGATATTGGCAGCATTCTCTATGGTATTGGTATACAAGATACCTAAAATTCAGGTTGAATAATTTATACATTGGTTGAATATCTATACATAAATGAGCATCCTCTTTGTATATACTGACAATGAGGATGTTCATCAGATGCTTGAGAATCATGTAAGTAACCGTAGGCATACTGATTCTGGATTTGATGTTCCTATGCTTCAAGAGAGTGTGGGTGGAGTTTCAATGCATACCTTTAATCTTCATATCAAGGTTGCAGCAATGAAACATAATGTCCCTGTACCGTGTCTGTTAGTTCCTCGTTCATCTATTTCGGGGACACCTTTTCGACTTGCTAATTCGATTGGACTGATTGATTCAGGCTATCGTGGCGAGGTTAAAGCAAAGGTAGATGTGTTGAGTAATGGTGTTGTAGAGAATGGTTCACGTCTTTTCCAGATTTGTTCGCATGACTTTATGCCTTGGGATACTGTTCTAATTGTAAATGAACTTCCTGCTGCACAGGACAATCGTGGTGAGGGAGGATTTGGCTCAACGGGTTAGATATAAGGACGGATAAGAATCAACGAAATAGCATCATGAACAATAGCGCCCCAATAAGCAGAGTATATGCTTGTTTTGAGACCAAAAACCATGAATAGTATCAGGACTATCGAACGAAGAAACGTGTTCAGAATAGCGTTGGTTGTTGGGTAAAACCAGAAGGACATTTTGGTTTTATTACCACATATTAAATAGCGACTCATAAAAACGAGATAGTCTAAAGTCAGCCGTCCTCGACTAAATATGCTGGAAATAATTTTTCTTGCTGAGTATCATAACAAAGAATGGGTGGTAAACTAGACTGCCACCAATAGTAATACGAAAAGGTATTGCTAGTCCGATGTCATATAGGGCAACACCGTCAAATTGCGGGAAACTCCTGTGAAGTCACAGCTACCGTCCTATCCTCGAAAGAGCATACACGGACACCTCAGGGAAACTTGATGGGTATGGTAATAACGCTGGTGAATAGGGATTATCCGCAGCCAAGTCCGTCGCGCAAGCACGGATGCAGTTCAGAGACTAAATGTCGGTGGGCGAAAGCTTAAAATATAGTCCAACCGCTTCGAAAGAAGTATACCAAGAGGAACTATAACATGTTGACATCCATGTTATGGGGAGAGTTTGGTTTTAGAGTAGTATGCTGAGATACTACTCTAGGAGTTTAGGGGTCTGATGCAGCTCGTATCTTATGGTGCACAAGATATCTACATTTCCGGTAACCCGCAGATTACGTTCTGGAAGATTCTATACAAGCGTCACACGAACTTCGCGATGGAGTCTATTGAGGTGACGTTCAACGGTCAGGCGGACTTCAACAAGCGTGTGACGGCGGTGATTAACCGTAACGCTGACCTAATGTACAAGACGTATGTACAGGTGGTGCTGCCTGAGGTGAAGCTGGACGACACTGCTAAGAGTGGCAGCACGCCGCTGAGTGCTTTCCGCTGGGTGAGCTATATCGGTCACCGCCTAATTAAGCAGGTAGAGGTAGAGATTGGTGGCCAGCGTATTGACCGCCAGTATGGTGACTGGATGCAGATTTGGACTCAGCTTGCGACGGAGGCTGGTTCTACGTCGGCGCTTGATTCTCTAATTGGCAACACACACGACTTAACTCTACTAAAGACGAGTGGAGGTCTAGACCTTGACGGCACTTGCTCGGCCACTGAGAATACCCTATCATGCGTTGCACGCGCGGGTACCCCCGCGAAGACTATATACGTGCCCCTACAGTTCTGGTTCTGCCGCAACCCTGGTGTAGCGATTCCTCTAATTGCTCTCCAGTACCACGAGGTGCGCATCAACGTAGACTTCGAGACTTGGGAGAACTGCACGTATGCTGAGACTGCCGGCGCCGTGCCCAACCGACCCAACGCTCTGGCTCTAGCGGGTGCTTCTCTGTACATTGACTACGTGTACCTCGATACGGAGGAGCGTCGTCGTTTTGCCCAGCAGAGCCATGAGTACCTGATTGAGCAGGTGCAGTTCACTGGTGCGGAGTCCATTACGTCTTCTTCCAACAAGATTCAGCTGAACTTTAACCACCCCGTGAAGGAACTGTTCTGGGTAGTACAGCGTGACTCTTTCGTGGACTGCTCTTACCAGCCTTGGATTGCCCACTGCGGTGGCCAGCAGCCATTCAACTACTCCGATGACTTCTCTACGGAGGGTATTATCATGTCTCTGCTATCTCGTGGTGGCAGCGCTGGCACGCCCGACTCCGCAACCCTGGGGCTTGGCTCGAACGTGAATGGGGCTGGGGCCGAGACGCAGGGCGCCGGTTCTCAGGGCCAGGACGCAGAGTTCGACTCTGGTGTGAACTACCTGCTCGCCAAGGTAATTCTGGACTCTGGTGTGCGTTGCGAGGGCAAGAACCCTGTGGAGGTGTGCAAGCTCCAGCTGAACGGCCAGGACCGTTTCACGGAGCGTGAGGGTTCTTACTTTGACCGTGTGCAGCCGTACCAGCACCACTGCCGTACGCCTTCTACGGGTATCAACTGCTACTCTTTTGCTCTCCGCCCCGAGGAGCACCAGCCCAGTGGCACTTGCAACTTCTCCCGTATCGACAAGGCGACTCTCCAGCTGACGGTGTCCCTCAACACTGTGCTGGCGCTGAACACTGCCCAGGTGCGCGTATATGCCCTCAACTACAACGTTCTCCGCGTGATGTCCGGCATGGGTGGTCTTGCATACAGCAACTAAGCAGTATAATAGAAAATCAAACAACAATCAAAAATATGTGTTAAAATTAACATACATTTTTGAGTTTAATCTATACCATCATCATTGCGTGTTTTGAAAAAGTTAAACATATGTTCATTTAGTTCTGGAACTATGAGTTCATATACACCATTTTCATTTTTTGAGATAATATCTTCAATGTTTGTATATTCTTTGAATGGTTTATATCTGTTATAATACTGACGATTGTTTATGGACCCGTGATACATATGATACACTTTTGTATTCAGAGTGGAAAACCGAACGTCATCTGTATTCTTCTCCCACCATGTATACATCGTCTGAAGATACAGGTTAAATTCTTGGGATTTTGGAATTTGTGTAAAATTAAAAAGTGCATGGCTGAATACTGTATCCCCAGAACCTATAACTGCCAAATCGTAATAACCAACTTTGTTATACCATTCTCTTCTAAAGCACCAGCCAAATCCTGTATGGAACTTTACTAAGCCTGGAGTAAAGAAATTTCTGCCGAGCTCGGGATTATAATTGCATACTGATTGTGCAGTCAACTGTACCTCTGTATAATCTAGATTTAACCAAAATGCTTCTTTGAATGACTGTATAGCATCATGCGTTTCAAGAGCTTCGGAGAGAATATTATACCAATCAGGATTATCGAAAATAATATCGGCATCTAAACAAGCCAATTTTGTAAACTCGGGAGGTATATATGTTTCAAGCAATCTTAAGAGATGTTCTTTCTGAAACAAAAAGCTAGAACCGTATACATGAAATGCATCCTTGATTTTTGGTTGTTTTCCGTTAATCACTAATTCCAACGTAAATACGGGAATATTAGCAAGTTTTAGTTTTTCTACCATATAAAGATAGTTCATTAATATTCGCACGGACCCAATATAATCAAAAAACACTAACATCACAGCAATATCGGTTGTTTTTGGAGTATTGTAACATACATCGAAGATATCGATGTTTGCATAGACACTACTTTTGGTATTTATATCTGGTCTAACAAACCGAGGAATTTTGTATTTTCTAGGGCTGGGAGACCTTTCAATCACACGAGGCTCTTCCTTATTTTCTGCATATCGTCGTGAAGGAGGTTCTTCAAAGTGAACTCGTGGTTTTTCACGAGGAGTTACTGGTAACTCATGGTCTTTTAACTTTAGCGTAATATCTAGAATAGTTTCACTTAAGGGTTTCTTTGGTGGAATATAAGATATACCTAGCTTTGGTATATTGGATAACTCGAACTTTTTTAATCGTTTTGGAGTATATTCTTCTTTCTGTGTGGGCGTTGGTTTTAAAATGATTATGTTTGCATTTGGAGGATTGAAACTAAGAGATTCTGGCATGGACTTATGCATTCTCGACAGAGCTCGCTTACGGGTTGAGATACGTTTCACCTGAAAGGGATGTAATTTAAATGCATGTTCTGGCGTCTTTGTGGGTATTTTAAGGTCTGGAGGTTTGGGGGTCTTTTTAGTTTTATCTGATTTCCGCCATATAATTTCATCAATGATGTCCATTATTTAAGTAGTCTACATTAATATATCGAATCATCATCTCTACCAGAAAAATAATTAAGGAGCAAATCATTGTATGACTTATCTATGAGCTCGTATACGCCATATTCGTTTATAGTAATTGCATCTTCGATATTTTCGAAGTCTTTAAATATTTCGTTTCTTGATACATATTGTCTTTTTCTCATGCCGCCATGAAAAAGATGATATACTGTGACTGGTAGATACGAAACGCTAACCATTTGAATGTTTAGAAACCATTCTTTAAGTATCGAATCGTAAATATGTAGTCCCTGTTGTCTTGGATATTTTAATCCAAACAGTCCGTACGTAAACAATAAATCACCCCCACCAATGATGGCTTTATCTACAAAACCTGCATGATTATACCACGAACGCCTGAAACCATAACCAAACCCCGAATGGTAATGTGATTTGTTTGTTTTTCCTAATGTTGTATTTGGTTTGTCTTGAGCGAGAACAAACGTTGTTGCTTCTGACTGTATAAAATTCGTATAAGTAATATCTAGCCAATGCGCAGTTTGAAAACAATGGACAACCTCGAATTCTTCAAGCCGTTGTGAAAGCATATTATACCAATCTGGATTATCGAATATTATATCTGCATCCAAAAGGAGAAGTTTCGTATACTTCTCTGGTATTTTCGTTTCCAGAATTCGGAACAGGTTTTCCTTGAGAAATAGGTAACTATCTCCGTATACGTGAAAGGCATCTTGTATGGTTGGTCGCTCTCCTTCGATGACCAATTCAATTGTGAACGTTGGTATATTTGCTACTTTCATCTTTTCGAGCGTATAAAGGTAATTCACCACTAGCCGTTTGGATTTAGTATAATTAAACAAAGCAAATCCGATAGCCAAATCATCATTGATTGGAGAATTGTAAGATATGTTGGCAACTATAGATTCGCTTGTCATTTTATATAGCATATATACAAAATGCCCCATAAAACCCTCCGAGTTGGTTCTCGTCGTCAGGTATTTAATGGCTCTGCAGAGAAGACCCACGGGGGTCTGAAAAAGGACGACCTAATCAAGAACAAGCATGGTCGCATTGTGTCTGCCAAGAAGCATCATACTATGCGTCGTAAGACAGAATGAACTTAAAGGCATAAAAACATAAAATTAGAAATGGTATACACTGTTGAGGCAAAGACTGTTCAGACAGGAGCCGTCAGAACATTAATCGAGGCACTGAGGTCTATTTTAGTAGAGATGTCACTGCTTTTTGACAAGGATGGTATTCGTATGGTAGCTATGGACAACACTCGCACTGTTCTTGTTCATCTTCGCCTGCATTCCGACAAGTTTGAGAAATATGCCTATAATCATAACACTCCCAAATTTGTGATTGGTGTAAACACTGACCACCTTTACAGAATTGTTCGGACGGCTACTAATGATGATACGTTGTCCTTTTATGTTGACAAGGAAGACCCTAATTCGTTGGGTATCCTGATGGAGAACGGCGAGAAGAAGCAAGTGCACAAATATAAGTTGAACTTGCTTGACCGCGATGAGCCCGACCTCCAATTGCCTGATACTGAGTTTAGTACACGCATTACTATGCCTTCATTGGACTTCCAGAAGATTTGTCGTGACATGACGTTGTTGAATGCAAAGACTGTTGAGATTACGAATGTTGGTTCTACACTGACGTTTAATTGTAAGGGTCATTTTGCTTCAAAGACAACCATTATGGGTGATGGTGAGTCTGATTTTAACATTCACAAGAAGACGACGGAAGAGATTGTGAGTGGACAGTTTTCTTTGCCTCATTTGGTTCTGTTTACGAAGTGTACTAATTTGTGCAATAATTTGGAAGTTCATATGAAGAATGGTTGGTTTCTGATGATTCGTTATGTGGTAGCAAACCTAGGCGAAATTAAGCTTTGCTTGATGCCTTGTACTGCATAAGTTCTTTAAAAAAGGATTCATCCACCTGTATGTGAAATTGGAAATGCTTAAAAAAGAGTTCATATGATTGGTATACACAAGATGCTAACAAGTAAAATAATCCAAATAAAAATAACTTTATTAGTGACCTTGAAAACAAGTCAAAATACATAGCTACGCTCAATGTCATAGAAGTTAGTACACAGAATACTGCTCTCATTGTAAATTTTCGTAAGCTTACTTCTTCTTTTATGATTGAACCTTCTCCAAACGAGCATATGCAGGAAATCACTAATATAAGAACTTCAATTATATCGAGTTTTCGTATAGAAACAAGTGTTAAAAGTAAAAATATTGGATACGTATATAATATTGATTTTTCTTTTAGTTCTGAAAATGCCTCAGGATTTCCGTAATGGTTTATTAAATTTATTACATACATAAGCAACCCATACGTAAAATCATTCATAGAAGAACATGCCAATAAAAAACAAGATAGTGTGTGTAGGCATTCTTTTAAGAAACCATTTTGAATAATACCATTTTCAGTTGTATCGTCGTATATTTTTACTATAAGGCCGCTCAGGCAACTGGCTACAATATCCATTTATATCTACTTAGGTCTTGCTGTATGGGAAGTATACGTGACATCGTCGGTAACCTTGTAATAAGTCAGGCTCTGATTCAGATTTGATTTCTCGGAGACCTTAGTGGAAGCGTTCCAGATTTTGATGATGTGAAATTGGCCTTTAGGGGAGATGGAGATGCCAACAAGTGATTCTTGGTTTTTTACCAGAAGTTCATTGGAGCAACAATGAACCATTAGGTCGATGAAGCTGGTTTGTGCTTGTGATGCATCGATTTTCTTGGACCAAGCACCACCATGTTTATTTTCTTCACATTCCCAGAGAGGACGAAAGCCTTTACGCATGAAGAAGAACATGCCACACTCCCATGCTTCTTTGGGGACAGAATCGACGATTGTCCAGAATTGTTGGGGATTGGATATATCAGCAAGCATCACATAGCTTGCTAAAGAATAATCCCTGTTGTCAGGGTCATGATACCACAAAATCCAAGTGTTCTTGAATGTTGTGGAATCCATGGTTATGTATTGTGTTAGGTTATAATGTGTAGGTTCAAAACGAATTCGTTTTCATATTGTGAACTAATAAGCAAACAATGGTCACCAGTGCCCTAATCTATTCTGTGCGCTTTGAGGCGAAGCTGGATGTGCCCGAGGCGATGAAGGCAAAGATTGGTCAACTTCGCGTTGTTCCTGCACAATATCGGCCAGCACGGCCAATCCGTGCTAAGCGGGAATATACTCCGCTGGACAAGCCTAACTGGCGGTCAAGTATTCTTGCTGATATTGTTCGCAAGGTTCGCGAAACGACTGACCCTCAATATGACGAGATGTTTGGCATCTTCAACAAGATTGCTGACCAAAATATGGAGAAGTTATCACAGGAAGCGATTGCTCTATTGATGTCACGCGACGAGGAGTTCCGTTTGCGTGTGACAGCCTTGTTGTTTGACAAGGCGATTCGTGGTTCGGCATATGCTCGAGTGATGGCTGATTTGGCCTTGCTGTTGAATGCTAAGATTCCGGAAGTATCAGAAGATTTGGCGATTCATGTTCAGATGTTTGGAACTTTGTATGACATGAAGGAGACTCTAACGTTTCCTAAGGTTGAGGATTCTGGATTTGCAGACAAGGTTGTTGAGTGGGCAAAGCAGAAGGATGTTCGTCGTGGATATGCTCGATTCCTGACGCATCTGTATAGCCGTGAACTTGTGTCGGGACAAGCACTACAAGAGTCGATGCAAAAGGTGATTGTAGATTTGAAAGATACGTTGATTCAAGAAAAGAGTGAGCAAAGCGAAGAGAACGTTACGCAGTTTGCTGATTTCATTTACGAGATTGCTAAGTTGCTGAAGCCGACGGCAGTAGAATTGCGTGGATTGATTTCGAGCAATGTAGATGGTATTTTGAGCAGACCTCGCCCTGAATTGCCGAGTTTGAATATGCGTTCGCGATTCAAGCTTGAGGATGCTGTAAAATGCGTTAAGGTTTGTTAAAACAAAGGTTATGACTCAATAAATGTCTGTACCATCTGCCACTGTATTGCTTCGGGCGGCTCAGGTAAGCATTGATGAGGACAAGCCTCTATATTTTGATTACTATCGTGACAGTCTGGAGAAGAAATGTTGCATTGGCGTCCAAGGCACAACTAAATATCTTGTAAAGTCGAATGAAGAATATACGTCAACAATCCAGACTGTTTTTAAGTGTGATACTTGTTACATTGTGATGACTGAGAATAGTTTGTATGTTGTGGATGCTGGAATTCCTATTAAGCGCGTAATGGGGTCTACAGAGGAAACTAAGGAATAAGTTAATGGAGTATCCTCCGCCCCATTATGTTTTATTTGAACCTTTGAACGACAAGGAAACAATACAGGCATGGGAAGGGTATAAACAAGACCATTCCGATACTTGCGAATTTCATGAAGTTAATGCTGCATCTATGTATTCTGTTGAAACATTTGCTCCTTGGTTTGATATGTGGATTTCAAGCGTTCCTAAAAAGCAATCAACTCGTCTGAGAATCCTGATAATTTGGCATTCGGAGTTCTTAACGTTTGCATGTCAGCAAATGTTGCGTCGGCAATTAGAACAGCGGTCATTTAAAAACAGAGTATGGTTCCACGTAGAAGACCCAACAGCATTACAGTCGGCTATTATAAGCAGATGTATTGTGAAAAGGATACCCGACTATTCGAACTCGAATATAAATATAGAAAACGTAAATAGTTGTTAGAAGTAAGTAATAGATAGATAATGATTTGCGTATTTACAGATGGGGCATGTCGGGCAAATGGTAAGGCAAATGCCGATGCCAGTTATGCCGGATATTTTCCAGACAACAAGGAATGGTCATTTGCTACAAAGATGCCTGCTACGGAAATGCAAACGAATCAGAGAGCCGAACTAAAAGCAATACACGATTCTATTAATGTGATATTTGAGAAGTGTGGGAGTCCGGCTGAGACATCTGTTCATATCTATACGGACTCAATGTATTCCAAAAATTGTTTGACAACATGGTTACCAGGATGGTTGCGAAACAAATGGAAGACGGCCGAGGGAAGTGATGTCAAGCATCGTGATTTGATAGAACACTTGGCAAGTCGCTTAACAAAGTTTAAGGATTATACGATAACGTATGTGAAGGCTCATACTGGTAAGAAGGATGAAATCAGCGTGAATAACGATATTGTGGACAAGATGGCTGTTGCAGTATTGATGCCAGAAGAAGCACCAAAGGTAATTAAGCGGACAGAAGGAATATTTCCAGATTTGGGGTTATCATTGATGGGACCGCCGGTGGAAGAGAAGGAGATAATAGAATGGTGTAAGACCCATTTAGAATTGTTGGATTCCCAGGCATTAAAAGTTGGATTATTTGGAGCATTTCAAAAGACAGTATCTAAAAACGGATATTCTGCTGAAATACAGAAGATAAGTAAGACACGTTTTGTTCGGTTGACTACAGGTTTAATTAAAGAAGGCGTAACAATAATAAAAGAGGAATGAGTGCTTATATCTTTTCTTCGCCGACATGTGCCCCTTGTCAGACATTGAAACCTGTATTTGAAGACCTGAAGGAGGAATTCTCAGGTCTTGAATGGAAACATGTGAATATCAAAGATGACCCAGAAGGGTTGACGCAGAAGTTTGGAGTGAAGTTTGTTCCGACTGTTGTTGCAGTATCATCTGCTGGAGTTATCCAGTCACATACTGGGACAAACATTGGGGGCTATTACAGGATTTTGAGGCAGGCTAGTCAGCAAGAGTAGGAGTTACTAACTGACCATTTTTATACAGTTCAGCAACAAAGGTATTCTCATCTCCTCCATCTTGGACGGGCTGAGAGTGACCGCTGTCATCTTTAGGGGGAGCCTGTAGAGTGTTATGGAGACCCCCGCCCCCAGTAGCGCCATTTGTAGTCGGAGTAAAGGGATTATAATGACCTTTATCAGCGGCTATAGCAGACCCTGCTGTGATTGAACCGATTAGAGCACCAATAATAATAGGTATTGCTACATTTACTAGACCTGTAGGGAACCCATAAATTGATGCATATGATTGCGAGCAACTTCCCATATAATAAGCGCCAAGTTGTGCAACAAGAGTAATGCCAAACATAGTAGTGATTCTTCCAGCGGGAGCGCCTGTATTGCCGGCCCATGTAAGGAAATACATAAAAATCAAAGAAGTTGCCAAAAAGGACGTTGGAATATATGGCGATTCAAGTCTTTCTAAGCCAGGGATTGTACACCAGAAAGAGCCATACGATTCTTCACTGTTCAAGTTCAAGCCCCCAGCATAGGACCCAAAGAGCTGAGTACCTAACCCCAAAACGGCCATAAATACAAGTGCCACAATTGAGGGCAGCGAATACTTAACACCATATTGGTTGATTACATCAACGACGACTCCTGAGACCAAAGTAGTGAATGGTAAAACGTTTGCAAGCCATACGATGAGTGATTTCAAAAGCTCACCTATAACTCCTAAATTGCCCGAGTCTCCTAAAGTTAGTCCTCCGTATTTCGTATACAAGATAAATATTGCTGCAGCACCTAATGCTCCAATAAAGACACCAGTAAGTTCACTATTCATCCTCTATTATATCTCATGTAAGATGCTTTTCTTAACAAAACCTATCAAAGATATAAATGAGCATATTCTCAAGCAACAATTGGCCTCCAAGTTGTTCATCTGCCAAACAAAGTCCTATAAACCTAACACAGTCGGGGGCCAAGCCTTGTAGATTATCATGCGACCTTGTTATGGACGATGGTAATGCTTCTCAGGCAACAGTATCTGTCTCCAATGAAGGGTTAATAGTAGAAAGTTCGTCTAGCCTTGGTTCATGTAAATTCCGTGGTGAATCATATGTATGCCAAGGATTGGCCATAAATCACCCAAGCCACCACACTATTGAAGGTGTTCAAGCGGATGGAGAAGTGACTGCATTTTTCCGGAAACCAACGGGTGAATTGATGTGTATGAGTGCATTGTTTAGGATAAGTAGTTCTCAAACACCGTCTTACAATTTCTTTAAGCAGATTGTTCCCTATGCAGTAACAACGGGTGAAACGAAATTAACATTGCGTGAGTGGAGCATTGCACAAATAGTTCCTCCTGAATCAAGTTATTATATCTATGATGGTTCATCGTTGGTTCCTCCTTGTACTCCTTGTGAATGGATAGTCTTCAAATCGATGATTAATATGGACCAAGGAGACTTCTCGTATCTTGTGCGAAATGTAGAAGCCGGCTCTAGGCCTGTGCAGGGTCTTGGAGACAGAGAAGTGTTCTTTAATGACGTCA
>Ga0114971_10001015_pt1 | contig 19087 bp, 19 predicted proteins | sample M_140625_MF_Meta_FD_87320 | JGI IMG/M metagenome (GOLD analysis project Ga0114971, IMG submission 87320) | Freshwater microbial communities from Lake Montjoie, Canada to study carbon cycling - M_140625_MF_MetaG | ecosystem: Environmental > Aquatic > Freshwater > Lake | place: Lake Montjoie...
GGGTTGCGCGAAGCCAGTCCGATTTGATATCTGCTGGGTTTGAGCAATGCGTTGCAATTGAATACTTGAATCCCAGTGCATCTAGACCACTAAACCAGGACTGCCAAAGTGCCTCCTTTACAAGATCTCGTGTTACTAGAAAACAGAAGGTAGCCATTCTCCTAGGGAGCCCAGATAGAATACGCTAGTCATCCAAACGTATTTTCCCCGCAATAGGTCATGTATAAAAAACCATCATCATCACAATGTTGCCCATAGAGTTCCCGCATTAGAGAACCAGTGGTCGGAAGAGAATTATTACAGAACACAAACAGAGCCTTTTCCGATGGCAGGGTAATCCGTTTTCGTATTACAAAGATAAATTGCCCCATCGTGAGTTCAGGAGGAACAAGAAATTTTTGCTTATCGATGGGGGGAAGCAGCTTATCTTTGGCTGCTCGTTCCACTATGACGGGGATGCGACCGGGAAATTTCTCTCGAATGCGATAGGCTTCTGCCGAGCGTATCTCAAACGAGTGTTGTCGCCTGAACTCCATCTGTTCAGGTCCACGAGAAATGATCAAAGGTCGGCCCGAAAGGTCGTTCAAGACCCGGGACATAGCCGTAATAAGGATCCTTCTCTTCTCTGTATTTTCCGTCGTGATCCCTATGACGCTCCCAGCTTCCTCCTTCCGCAGATCCCCTAGGAGGGAAAAAGGGATCTATCATATCCTTGCGATTATGGCCGCCTTCCCCCGGATATTTGAATTCTATCTCAACGGTATCTCGCTTAGGATCCAAGATCTCTTCCTTTACGATGACTTCGCGTTCTTCGCCGCGTCTCTTGGGGATTAGTTCTGTTACTTCCCACTGGTTGGGGCCCACCTTGACGACTACAGGATCGAAATTAGGATCATTCTCGTAGGCCTTGGACACCATCTTTGCAATCTTCTTTTCTTCACGACTAATTTTGCAGTCCTTGTCGGGTTCATCCTCGATGACTTCACCGAAGCGCGCAGCAGCTTCACGTGAAGATTCTCCGTAACGGGCATCTGCATCCGATGTCAAGTCACCCGTGGCAGTGAAGCCTTCTACAAGGCCCCGATAGCTATCCTTCCGATCCTCCGATGTAATGGGCTTGTTCACTTGATCAAAGGCCCGGGCTGTTACAATTTTATTAAAATTCTGTCGCGGTATAATCATTTCATCACCGCGCTCAATACCAAAGATCCGTGAAAATTCATAATCATCCACTTTATTGATAGGCGTCTTGGCCCATGTTTCCTCGGGCCCCCGCATAGGCCGATCGGGGCTGACGATCACTTCCATCTCCCGTGCACCCGTAAGAATGGGGAGCGGACAGGTCTGGAGCAGTCCGGAGGAGTTCCACCACTGTTGAAATCCATTCATATCTGGAAACGTTCGCCCTGAAGGATGGATAACGAGAGTCCCGTCCCGCTTCCGATGAATCTCTTTGGGGCAGGGGGTGGGTGAGAATGGCGATGCATAGAGAACAATATAAATTACAAGTACAAGGGCTGCAAGACCCACGAATATCCCGACCACAATCGTTGGATCGATTGTCTGCATCTCTATCCTGAGTCAATGATTTTCAGTGCTGATAATAGGATGGTAGCTGCGCAGACTCGTAGAAGAAATAAGATGGGCCGTTTTACTAAAACGTCATCCCAGCATAGTTCACCTAGCCGTGTAATGCATTTAACTTCTTCAAAGGACTATCGGACAGTCGAGGGCCTCATTGGTCGTGGACCCCGTGTCATTATGCTTATCTACTCTACAACGTGCCCCCACTGTGTATCCTATATGCCGATCTGGGAGAAACTCTGTAAGATCAAGGACAAGAAGGCACACATGGTCAGTATGGAGCACAGTGTATACTCGGAAACTCCGATGGCTGCCAAGAAGTCGGTATCGGGGGTCCCGACGGTACTGTTTGTAGATCCGAAAGGCTCTATCCACGAGGAATCCAATATCCGGGATGAGACGAATATGACAAATGCTATCACTTCTCCTAATTTGTCGAATGCAGGAACCAATACAACAGAAACTTCAGAAGCATCAGAAGCAACAGAGGATCCTCAGGAGTTGGAAATGCTTCGGACAAGTGATGAAGAGCCACGCGGACAAAAAGCTGTTGTGAATCGTGTTGCTACACCCTATCCTGAATCGCGCGTTAAAACAACCAGTGAGGAAAACCCTCTGGCTCCTCTTCCAGCAACTCCGATTCATACAGAACCTATGTCGGGCGGCGGTCAGAGAGGCGGGGATCCTTGGTCAGCCTTTGTTGCCGTGGCTCGACAGGCCGCCCCTGCCGCTGCGCTTCTCGCCGCCTACGGTATGCTTCCCAAGAGATCCTCCGGTCTTCCTTCTGGTTATCGCAGACGCACGAAGAGAAATAGAAGTCGATCCAGATCAAGGCAATAGAAAAAGAAGGAGTAAGTAGATGGCGGCTGCGGTCGCAATACCTGACTATGGTCTTTTCTCACCAGAAATTAGGATAGGTACTACTATACGTGATGGTAATACGTATTTCTATACTCTATGGATTCGTCCGTTTCATTTACCAGAAGAAATTCAATCTACAGTCATTTATACTGTGGGAGAGCGTGATAGAGGAGGCAGAACATGTTTGGACATTTCGTTTGAGGATGTAACATTAAATATTCAGAATGATAGAGTACATGTATATGGTATAGTTGAAAATATTACAGTTGAAGATTATGGTGGAAGTGATATAGCAACTGGTTCTTTGCAGTATACAGACTGGACAGATGGGGAGAAGTTATGGATGAATGATCTATGTCGAGTTAAAACAGCCGATCGTCCAGCACCAAGTACAATAAAAATTTTAATTGAATTATTTGAAGAGATTGCAAAGGGTAAAGGTATTACTAGTCTACATCTATTTGTAGATCCACATGATTCTGAGCATCATAAACACGATGTGCTTGTCAAAAGATACAGAGACATTTATGGATTTACTAGATTTGTCCCAGTAAGACCTGATGAAGCAGTTAAAGATTATATATTTATGGAAAAGTCACTAGTTCCAGGCGCAGCTGCGGCTGCGGCTGCGGCTGCGGCTGGAAAGGGAGGCGCCGGTCGTGGCGGTGGCGGTGGCGCAGCTCCGCGCATATTCATCACCCAAACCCGCAGCCAAAAGGTGGCGGCTGCTGCGGCTGCTGCGGCTGCAAAGGGAGGTGGTGGCCGTACAACCAGACGGCCCCATAAAAGAAATAGAACAACACTGAGAGCAAGTAGAAATACAGATAGAACAGCAAGTCAGAAGAACTGAAAACTTGACCCGCCGCCTTCGGCCACCGAGTCCCAGTATGACAACTTCATCACTGCAATTTCAACTGCTAGGCGCCACCACAAAGGATGTGAAGGGCGCCTATCAAATTACACTCTTTGGTTCCAATGACAAGGGTCAGAGTGTCAGCCTCAATGTAACCGGCTTCGAGCCGTTCTTCTTTATTGAACTTCCCGAGACCTGGACCGCCACCTCCATTGCCGCCTATCAGCGCTATCTCACCAAGGAACTCAAAGAGGAGGAAGTTCGCACCGTCTCTTTTAGCATCGAAAAACACAAGTCCTTCTGGGATTTCAACGATAATCGCGAAGATCGCTTTCTGCGTGTTCAAACTGAATCAAAGAAGATGTGGACCAAGCTGCGGGATCTGTGCCAAGACAAGGTAACAGCTCTCCCAATCCCGCTTCCAAGTCCCTTCGACGTCACGCTCCGCGTCTTTGAGGCCAACATTGATCCCCTGCTACGATTCTTTCATATCCGTGAAATCAAACCAGCCGGTTGGGTCACTGTCGCGGCCGATGAATGGGAAGATGACGAGGAATCGGTCACCACTACCGTTATTCAGGCCACCACCTCCGTAGAAAACGTTCTTCCGGCATCAGATCCCGTGCAGCTGACGGTCGCTCCTCTCAAGATGATGTCGTGGGATATTGAGTGTACGAGCAGTCATGGTGATTTCCCTCTGGCCATCAAAACATGGAGAAAACCTGCCCGTGAGCTCATAGAAGCGGGTATTGTTACATGGGCCGATGCGTGGCCTGTGATCCTGACTGCCATTACTGACAAAAGGGCGGCTATTAACCGTATTTATCTATCAGGAACGGCTCCTGCAGAGATGATCGCGGCTGCGACCGCAGCACAAAAGGGATGGCCCAAGGATCTGGGCGGTGAGGATGCCATCGACCGGCTCGAGGCCTTCCTCACCAAGACGCTGCCACCTCCTGACGGCGATCCCATCATTCAGATCGGTTCGGTCGTCTATGTGAATTCAAAGCCGGTGCGCAAGGATATCTTTGTTCTGGGTACCTGCACCAAGGTTGCCGGGCCCTCAGGGGGTGAGTATCCCGTCTATACTCATCCTGTCACAACGGAACACGCCCTTATTCGAGGCTGGTGCAAACTCATCGAAGAGCTCGATCCCGACTGCATGATTGGCTATAACATCTTCGGCTTTGACGACAAATACCTCTGGGATCGGGCCACGGTCAACAAGTGCAACGGCGCTCTTCGTGCCTTTTCCAGAACAACTGACAAAGGAGTGCGACTTCAAGAAAAGTTCTTAAGTTCCTCCGCCATGGGTGACAATACCTTCTATGTCATCACGGGAGAAGGCCGACTTCATATTGACCTCCTAGCCTATGTACGCCGTAACTCCGTGTTAGATTCCTACAGCCTGGATAACGTAACAGCTACCTTCATGTCGGGCAGCGTGGCCAAGCCTCCCTCTCAAAATGAAAAGGATCCTACTCTATGGACTATCCCCACCAAGTCCACAAAGGGAACCATTCCTGGCCGCTACGTAGTCCTTATGGACGAAGAGAATGACGTCATTGGCGAAAAAATGGAAGTCATTTCGGTGGAGCCCAAGGCGCTACTCGTCCGCATCGCCGACAGTGGTGCAGCCCTGAAAGAGCATGGTCCCCCTGCCGTGCGCTGGTCGCAGTCCAAGGACGATGTCAGCCCCAAAGACATCTTTGCCTTGCATGGCAAAGGCCCGGCCGATAGAGCCAAGGTAGCCAAGTACTGTATACAGGACTGCGATCTAGTGATGGAGCTCTTCCAAAAACTAGAGGTTTTCAACAACTCGGTGGCGATGGCGAATGTTTGTTGGGTACCTGTCGAGTTTATCTTTACACGGGGCCAGGGTATCAAGTCGGAATCACTGGTCTTCTACGAATGCCGTAAGGAGGATCGGCTGATCCCTGTTCTTCCTGCACCGCCTCCCCGCGAGGCCGCCGCACAAGATGAGACGAGTCCCTTAGCCGAGATTCCTGAAGTCATCGTGACCAAGAACAATGATGACATTGAGGGCTATGAGGGGGCCATTGTGTTAGATCCTATCACGGGTATCTACTTTGATGATGAGCCTGTGGCAGCGCTCGACTTCAGCTCTCTGTATCCCTCCTCCGAAATCAGTGAGAACATGAGTCACGATTCAGTGGTATCCGTTAAGGACTATGATCTCGCCGGTGGCTTTGTAGCTGTTAAAGAAGGCTCGGATCGGTATGACAATCTTCCCACCTGGGACTATCTTAATGTAGAGTACGATATACTCAAGCCGGATCCTGCCGATACACGAAAGCATCCCGAGCTGAAGAAGGCAGGGCGGCGAGTCGTGCGATTTGCGCAACACCGTGATCCCACCAAGAAATCAACCCTGCCCAAGATTCTCATGAAGTTGCTGGGTCAACGCAAGGCTGTAAGGAAACAGGCAGAGAAGGAGACGGATGAATTCCGTAAAGCCTTGTTGGATGCTTTGCAGTTGGCCTACAAGCTAACGGCCAACTCTCTGTACGGGCAGATGGGCTCGAATACCTCCAAGATTCGCCGGAAGTGTATTGCGGCATCTACCACAGCGCATGGACGCGATCAGATTATGTACAGCAAGGCTTGTATTGAGAAGGCCTACGGGCCCGAGTCAGGGGATCCACGATGCGAGGCTATCTGTGTGTACGGAGATACCGATTCTCTGTTTATTTCCTTCAGACCCCGAGATCCTGTTACAGGAGTCCGACTGACAGGCAGAGCTGCACAGGAAGCTGCCAAAGAGTTGGCGGAAGAGGCAGGGCATGCCATCTCAGGAGCCCTGAAGCCTCCCCACGATTTCGAGTTTGACAAGATGTTCCGCTGCTTCTGCCTACTCTCTAAGAAACGGTACGTTGGCGATATGACAGAGGGTGGCCTGGAGGACTCCGATTACCATCGCAAGTCCATGGGGATTGTGATGAAGCGGCGAGACAATGCACCGATTGTAAAGTATGTCTATGGCGGAGCCATTGAGCTCATTCTGGCACAGCGAAATATAGAAGCAGCCTTCCACTTTGTGCGGAAGGCGGCTACAGAACTCTTGGCAGGTGCCTTTTCCCTAAAGCGACTCACTATCACCAAGTCACTGAAGGCAGAATACAAACTGGTTCCAGCTCACAAAGTGTTGGCGGATCGTATTGGAAAGCGAGATCCCGGTAACAAACCAGCCTCAAATGATCGGATTCCCTATGCCTATGCTATGAGACCTGATGGAAAGCCGTGGCCAAAGACGGCTCAACAGGGAGAACGTATTGAGATGCCGTCGTATATTACGGAAAAGGGGCTCAAACCAGACTATATATTCTACATTACAAATCAGATTGCAAAACCGGTAGCGCAGGTCTTTGCACTTGTATTGGAGCGTCTGCCAGGTATTAAGACGCAGCAATTGACTACCGCGGCTCGAGCCAAGGATCCGGTGGCAGCCCGTGAGAAGTTGGCGGAGGAGCTCCTCTTTGGTGATCTACTGCGCAAGGCGCAGGGGCAAACAGATTTACGGTCTTTCTTTGGAGCAATATAGTCAATATATAGTAGATGAAATTATTAGTTATACTATGTTCTCATGAATTTAATATAAACTGCTCTAATAATATAATAATTTTAAATGATTTTATGAAAAAATTAGATATAGAAGTAAATTATTGTGGAATATCAAATCAAGATGATTTTGGCAATTATGAAACTATTATAAATTTTAAATATAAGATAATTAATCCTAAATATCAATTAAGCAAACTGTGTGATTTTATTACTGATAATAAATCGGAACTAGACTATGACTGGTATTTCAAAATTAGACCAGATGTAAAGTTATTAGAAAACATTAATGTTGATATCTTATCAGATAATGCGATTAATGCAAGAGCAAGAGTCTATAATGGGCCCCGGAAAATTAGATATGGCCTAAGTACCGGTGGGATTGGAATGTGGTCAGGTATAAGAAATATTCATTTTTCACCTAGTGAACATGATATTATTTTAGATGATCAGCTCTTTATTTTTCATAAAAAAATTATAGATAAAGGTGGATTTGATAAAATAGGAGAAATATCGGGATGGTGGGGTAATCGTGAAAATGAATGGGGTCATACACAAATATATAATAAACGTAACATTCCTCTATATGTAATTGGCTTATATGTAGAATTTACTAAAAATAATACATTCTCGGGTGATATATAATTATTAAATTATTGCCTTACAAAAAGTGTAATCGCTGCATATTCCCGCAATTTTGGAATAATCAATTGCCATTTCGGGTACACGCTCTGGCATAACAAGGATGCTCTGCGATCCTGCCTGGAATCCTGGGTAGCACCAGATATAACTATTGGAGGTCAGTGTGGCAGGATCCGTATCATGTGAGAAAAAATGGGCACCTGGCTTCTTTTCTGTCATATAAGCCAACATGTCCAGATTTTTGCAGTGAATCCAGGCTTTAGAGTTCTCAAGAAGGCTGCAATCCTCTAATGGAGTTTCTGGTTTATCATGGCCGAGCCAGAAGGCCCCCTCTTGAAGCCAGATATCTACTTCGATATCCCAGCCCTCTTGAAGCCGGATCTTCAAGAGAGACTCGTTATTTTCCAAGGCTCGATCCGGCCCTTCCTTAAGACCTCTATGCAAAATCCACAGAGGTGGTTTGGCGGCCCACTGCGCTTTGACAATACGATCAGCTGCCCTTTGAGCCCAGGTTCCATAACCAAATTCCCATATGGAGGGTCGCATTGTTGCAAGAGAAACATCCTTGTATCGCAGAACTAACTGGTCTAAGAGAGCAAGAGCAGCAGCAGAAGGCTCCCGTGTAAAACGGAAGAGGGTAGAATGAAAAATATCCTGTGGATGAGGTTCGACCATTTCTCCTAAACAGGCCATCCGGAGTGTGTCGCGGAGCCCATTCACATCGTAGTTTGGGTAGCCATTCAGAAAAAGTCCAAAGCGAGTTCGACTAATGCCGCGGAATTGAATATGAATCGGCGGATGGCTGTCAAGGATCTTTTTGCACTTGTCGACAAGTTGTGGATCATTGTATATTTTCTGATTTGGATCAACTGGAAATGTCTGAAATTGGAGAAGTGTCCAATGAAGCTCTGCAGTCAATCCAGAGGGTTCAAAGATAAGACCTTCGCAACGCAAATCCTGAAGATCTTTAAAGAGTTGAGGAACCTGAATATTCCAGTCCCCCATTGTCCAGAGAGCACGTGTATAGAGATTTGACCTAGCAGCATCTGGCTGAGCCTGGGGTTTCTTGTTTCGCTGATCAATCTCCCCGTACAATTTCTGGAGAGCCATCCTATTCATCTGTGTCTTTCCAACTAGCTAAAAATAACTCATAGTCTTTTGGTACTCCAAGCCCCCACATCTTAAAACATTCAAGAACTCGAATTGTCTTCCCTGCCTTAATGGCTTCATTATAGACGGGACAAACATAGAATTCATTATTTACTCGGATATTCTGCTGAATCATGGACTCCGTAAAAGCAACAAAATCCGAACCACGACTCCATCCATAAATTCCAGTAGAGGCATTGCTGCTAATATACTTCTTTTCAGCAACCTCCATAACACGCTGATTTGCATCCGTCTTTGCATAGGACCACTTGATATCAGAGGGATCCAGCTGAGAGAAGGTTGAAATAATTCCATCAATGGATGGATGAAGAATACTGTAATAGAGAGCATCACTATCCCATTCAAGATGCTGATCTGAATTGGCAATGACAAGTGGATTTGATGTATTGATAATATCTTTAATCGCAAGAACTGTACAGGCCGGACCCTCGGTTAGGCAGGGCAGCGTATGAAGATGAAACCCTTCTGTCTGCTGAAAAAGAGACCTATGTTCTTCACGAACAATGATATGGGTGTGCACTTTGGCGCGTAGGACAGGATCACGGGGCAGCATATTCTCTATCACCCATTTATACATCTCCTTCCCACAAATAGGCAGAAAGGGTTTCGGTGTTGTGTAGCCCTCTTTCTCAAAGCGACTCCCAAGACCCCCCATTGGAATAACCAAATTGATTGCAGGGGGTGCATTCTCCGGAATACGAGACTTGGATTCTAAACAACTCTTTAGAAATTCAATCGTAATATCGCTGGAGTTTGTAATAGGAATAACAGTACAACCCGCAGCTCTCGCTGCTGCTTTCCCTACAACACTATCTTCAAAGACAAGACACTCTGAAGGAGAGACACCAAAATGAGAAGCAGCTGTCAAATAAATTTCAGGATTAGGCTTTGATGCAGAAACATCTTCATTACTCAAAATAAGATCAAATTGATCAAGAATATCGAGCTTTGTGAGGGCTAGATGGATTGTATTCCGGATACTATTACTGCAACAGGCCATACGGTGCCCCTGCGCCTTGAGCCATCGAATCGTTTCTGTTACTGTAACAAGTCCAGGAAAGTTCGCAATTAATTGTTCGGTCATGGCCTGTTTAAGAGCAGAAACTGCTGATATAGAAGCATCTGTCTTAAGAATCTGATTACAGAGTATAACTTTGTCCTTCGTCGGTCGTGCCTCCAGATGAAGTGCATGAAATCCAATATCAATCGGAGATTCAGGGCTAATGCGATTCCAGGCTGTCAGATAGGCATCTCGGTGCAATTCTTTTAGATCTATGAGGACACCGTCTAGATCAAAGAGAAGATGCATACTATTTACTATGATTTATAAATATTAGTATCAAAAAGTCCGCAAAGGGAGAAGAGGTGATACTTCCATAATTTTATCAAATCTATATACAGATGAATATATATATATCTATTGGCGCACAATGTACCACACCTACATTATTTGATAGTTTGGGTGTTAAAAAGGAATCATTACCATTTGATTGGATGTTTTCAACCCCGGAATTTGTGTATACAATACTCAGACTGTTATTGATTGAAAAGAAAGAGATAGATGATATTATAGATAATCATTTTTTCTTATGTGATAAAAAGGCAGCATTGCAGTGTGTCGAACATCATGTATTGAATGATACCGGGCCAGTATTGGTTAATTCAAAATATAATGTATGTTTTCCACATGATACATTATCTGATAGAGATAAATATATGAGAAGAATGGCGCGATTAAAACAAATAATATTAGATACAGATACTTTTATTCATTTTGTATATATATCTGTTTCATCGCCAACAAATGGAAATTATACAATAAATGGTTTTGCGCCAATAAAAGATCTTTATGAATATATTGAAAAAATAAATAATATTCTTCTCACTATAAGAACTAACTATCAAATTTCTATTTTTGATACTAATAAACCTTCTGCTGTAAAATCTTCTGATATTACGCATATTGCGTATTATGATATAAAAATGAGAGCATATTGGCACGAATTATTGCCAGAATTAATTGATAAATGTAATAATTTAATAAATACTAAATTATGGCATAAATAATAGTTTCCCCGCATCTATTTTCTAAAGATATGACATTTTGATTTATCATCAGAAAACACTAGATATGGTATGATAATAGGTGCATAAGGACCCATTACCATTCCCTGAAGCCCACTCATGAAAATGATATCGGGGCGACCCTTGTGAGCAAAGGTACCGTGGATTGATCCAGTAGCCCATCCTACTAGAGTTGATCCTATGATGTAGGCTGCGAGGGGATTCATTTTATTCTCTCTGAAGGTTTTCTGTTTAGATAACAGTTAGCTCTTGCTAACTGGTTCGTAATGCCCACCATTCCACGAGATGGTGAGTGTTAAGGTCATGGTTCCTGACAGAGGCAAAAATTCCATGTCTTTTTGACCGCGATTTCGTAAGTTCTTCACTACAATCCGCGCTGAATATAATACGGCACAGGCCTGAATCTCAATCGCGCCACCCCATGTCTGAGGCTTCCTCATCCTTGCAATGTAGGGCCCTGCAGCTAATCCTGATTCCATAGCTAACACATCAGCTGTTGCCATTCCATCCATAATCGGCGATCCCGCCTCCAAGTAATTGCAGATTTCTTGGCGGAGAGCTTGAGGATCTTTTGATAAGAGACGCCCGAGGCTATTGAATAGGCAGCTCATTCCCTACTAGGGTATAGAAATTAAATATGGGTACTGGGACCAAGGGTGAATCTTAACAGATACCTCCGCGCCGTCAACGCAAAGGTGCTCTTTTCAGAAACCTTCACGGGTGCTGGGGCCAAGGGTCGCAAAGGTGAATCTTAACAGATACCTCAGCGCCATCGGCGCAAAGGTGAACCTAAACACCCACCCCCTATTAAAGTAACATGACAACCGTACATCAACGTGGCTTAGGCAATCTTGCCAATAACTGCTACTTGAACTGTGCCTTCCAAGCTCTTCGCCATGTCCGCCCCTTTGCGGAACTCTTTAAAGGAACCACTTGGTCCACCTATAGCCGCCCCGAGAGACGCGGCTATGCTCTTGCCAACCAAACAGCCTCTCTCATGAAGGCTATTTGGGCCGAAGAGCCCGATCCCAGCCCCCGCCATATGCTGATTCCCTCTGATTTCGTCCGCGCCTTTGTCACTTATGCACAGAAATGCGGAATTGATGAGATTCAGTTTGGCCGCCAAGCCGATGCAGCAGAAGCTCTTCAGCATCTATTGGATGGTCTCCATACACAAATCAGTCGGGAAGTCACAATGCGTGTTACTGGTTCACCGACCAAACCCGAACGCATTGAATACAAGCAGAGCGTTGAAAGCTGGGCCGCATTCTTTCACAAAGAATACTCCAAGATCCTCGATATCTTCTATGGTCAAACGAAGGCCACTCTGAGATGCACAAAGTGCAACCATACATCCACCACCTATGTTCCCTGGAGTACACTCAAGGTCGACATCCCTGGTGCAACCATTCCGGGTACACCGGCTCCCCCCCAGAAGGATTGCATCGCGGCCCACTTTGCACCGGAACTTCTTGATGGCTATCGGTGTGATGGATGCAGTGAGGCCGGATGCACTGAAAAGAGACAAACCATTAGCCGATTTCCACCCTATATGATTCTGATTAACAAGCGTTTTACCAACTCAATGCAGAAGGTACGGGCCCGGCTTCCGTATGAAGAGGCCGATATTGATTTCAGCGACTACATTGCCTGGCGCTCAGTACAGAAAGAGACAGCTGCACATTACCGGGTTGTTTCCACGATTGAACATCTGGGCGGCACAAGGGGTGGACATTACATTATGCGAACGCGCGATGACTATGTAGAAGGTGCCGAGCCTTCCTGGCTCATTTATGATGATTCGAAACACCATCCTTCTCCTATCGGGGGCGCGGCAACACCCGATACCTATGTCCTTATTCTAGAACGGCATGAAAAGGGATCTGCTATTCTGCCCCCTCCCGTGGACGAAGACAAAGGGTCCAAGGCCTAAATTAGCGACACAATGTAGATGAACGCGACTGGGTCAGCGCCAAATTTTGTCCGCAATTTTCCTCGTGGCGCGAATGCAGTGGCTAATGCAGTGACACCCCGGGTCAACATCAGCCCAAATGTAAAGACCAATAGCCCCGCTTTTGATTTCATCGGCCTGATGGCCAATGGTGGATGGATGGTCCTAGTCGTTCTTGTGTTAATTGTCGTAATCGCCATTTATTACCAGACAGTAGGCTATTATATTAATCTTGGTTGGGAAAAGCTGCAGTGGAGTCATGCGCGGGGGGAAGAGATTGAAATTAAAGTTCCGGGTGGGGATATCATGGCCACCCTGAGCCCGACCCCAGTGCCTTCTACAGATGATTCATCCACAACCTCTGCATCACCGTTCGCTTCACTAGAAGCGGGGCTGTCAAAGCTGGAATCTGATGTAGAATCCGCATTAGGGGTTGGTAGTGGTGGCTCATCCGGTCAGGTCTTTAATGTAGCGCGTAACGTCTACACTTTTCATGAGGCCGAACCTCTCTGCAAGGCATTTGGTGCGCAACTTGCAACCTATGACCAGGTGAAGGAGGCCCACAAGGCAGGGGCAGACTGGTGCAACTATGGCTGGGTAAAAGGGCAACTTGCAGTCTATCCTACCCAGGAATCGACGTATGAGAAGCTCCAGCACGGCCCCGAACATGAACGTATGTCCTGCGGCCGACCTGGTGTGAATGGTGGTTATTTCCCGAATGCGGATCAGCGCTTCGGTGTGAACTGCTACGGGCCCCGTCCTGCTGAATCAGCCCTTGATGAGCGCATCCAGATGGAGGAGAAGACCGACATTGCCTTTGATCGCGAGGTGAACAAGTACAAGGCAGAGCTCGACTCGATTGGTGTAAATCCATGGAATTCAAAGAGTTGGTCTGGCTAAAACCACTAATTATAATTACGACTCTTGCCGGTGAAGGCATGTGTATTAAACTCCGCCCCTTCATCATCTTCTTCATCCTCAGGTGGATAGATCTGTGTAATCAGATCCATCGATCGTACGATCCATTGATCGAGGTACATCTGCAAAGAGAGCCGCCATCCTTCAATGGACTTCTCCCATGGCCGCACATCCTCTTGAAAGATTGGAGCCATTACATTCTGGGTCCAGAGATCCTCCGTAAATGTATCGTGGATCCAATGAAAGAAGAGGTCCTCCTCTTCCTCTGTCCAGTCCTTTGGGCCCCAAGGCCTGGGCCTCTTCATTACAACAATGGGTTTCACGGAAAGTCGCTTCAGAGTTATAATTTCCATTATATCACGCTGAATCGTTGCGAGAGGTACTGGCGTTACCTTTTGATCAAGAATCAAATCTTTTATTGCGGCTCCCAGATCAAGCACATCCTGCTCAAATCCTGGCTCTTGAGTTACGAGTCGCCGCAGCTCTTCCTGTTGTAGTCTATTTCTGTAAGCAGCTGTAATTGACATTGCACAGGCTTCTATACTACCTTCTTCAAATACTCTGTATCTTTAGCCTCCCGGTGTTCTTGAAGCCACTTAGGGAGGGTCGCAGCCTTTTCCGCCGAAAGCCCTGTATGAGCGGCCCATGCCGGAACTTCCTTTTCAAGATAGGTCCATGAAAGAGTTCCTTTCTCTTTTCGAGCCGATAGCTGCAGAGATGCACCTGATATCTGTATGGTTGACTTCGACAGGCCCAGCTGCTTAATAAGCCCAATCGCATCTGTTTCGTGTTGCGCCCGGAGCTTTCGGGCATTTGTTGCCTGATGATTCAATGTTTCCGCCAGATTTTCCATATGAACCCATCCGCGTATGGACTGAATCAGTCGTTGCTTGGGATCCACAGGGGTCATCGCAGTGGACATTCCTACCCTAGGCCATGAACTCTTGTGGATCGTTATACCGAGGCCCCGATGAGTGTGGCCGCTTCCCCGAGGGCTGCAGCGGTTGAATAGTATACAAGATGATTTGTATTTGACCGGAGCACTATTACGCAGGTAATCACGGTACAGACAATCATAAGTAGAAACAGAAGTCCCATCCCGATAATCCATGGCGACATGGTGGCTATGATATGTTTCACGACAGGATCAATGATTTTTTGAAGCACTAACTGCTGAGTAGGTCGATTCTGGAACCCTGAGGCCCAGCGATCTGCTACTTCGAGGCCTAACGATTGTAGAGCAGCAAAGGACTGTTTCTCCTTGGCTTCTGTATTCATTAGTATATACGGCTATTAATACTTATATTGATGAACGTAAAATGCCGATTGCGGTCTTGTCAGCCTAGAGGGATCTATGCCCTTCCCAGAATGGCATTACAAGCCCCCAAGAAGATGGCTGTTGGCTTCTATCTTGCTATGACTCCGCCACTACCTGCACCCCTGTTGGCATGGAATGTATCGGGTGACTGGGTTCATACTACAGAGTGGTCAGAATGGGCTACCCGGCAACGGAACACTCTTCTCGAAACACTCCTAGCCAATCCCAAATGGTTTTCGAAACCACCCCGGCGTGAAGTCCTAGACCCCCTGTTTACCCCCTGGGATGGCAAGACCACTCAGGGTACCCCCGTATTTCTATGCCCCCCTCCCGAAGCTCCCGAGCTGGGCTGCACCGGTACAGCCACCTGGCAACTCCAAGGGTTAATGATGTCATCCCGCGCAATTACACCTGTATGGACCCTTGCTCAAATAACAAGGGACGAACAGGTTGAGACGATTTCTCTCTTTGATGATTCCCTTACTGTTGATTCTGCATCAGATAATGATGAGGAAAGCCGTGAAATCAAACTCGAAGATCTGGATGATGACAATGGAGAAGCCCCGGCACCTCCCACTCGCATCCGGTCCCGTGAATGGGAGACAAAGAAATTTATGGCAAAAGAGAGGGTCCGTGAAGCCCGGCTAAAAGCGCAGATTGCCCTCCGGATGTCGCAGACAGAAGAAGCCCGGTACTTCCGTATTTTTGGCGATCTAGATGATGCAGAATCCAATTTTAGCGATTACGATCTATCCCCGAGTTCATCGGATGGAGAGGCTGAATAGCCCAAGAATTTTCACGAGGTTCATCAGAACGATGTCGATGTTTGATCAGAATCTCATAATCGGCTTGGTTGTGATTGCAGTGGTTGTTATGGCAGTTTATAGTTATGCGCCCCAGCTCATTCGCCGTTTTATGCCCGGCTCAGGCCTGGCGGAGAGTTTTGCCAACAAGTCCAGTGGGGCGAAGCCCTTAAAGCCAACCCCTGGAAAGGTCCTGCCGCCTGTCAGTGCTGCACAGTCTGTTACCACGTCTGGTTCTGGTATGTCTGGCACTGGCGCTGCTGCACTTTCAGGAGCCCATGCTGTTGTAGGACCAAAGCCCCCGGTTGCGGCCGCTGCCAAGAGCAGTGGTGCTGCCGATACCTTTGCCGATTACCAGGGCTCTCTCTCTGATAACATGGGATCTGTCCCGATGAACGCTGTTAAGAAGCCCCAGGATTGCTTCCCCCGTGAACAGATGAATCCTCTGGATCTGCTGCCCCAGGACCTCAACTCCCAGTGGGCGCAGGTAAACCCTACTGGCGCTGGTGATATTCAGGGAAAGAATTTCCTGTCGGCCGGTGCACTCATTGGCGTCAACACAGTTGGCCAGAGCCTCCGCAATGCCAACTACCAGCTCCGCTCTGAACCCGCGAACCCGCAGGTAAACGTCAGCCCGTGGATGCAGAGTACTATCGAACCGGACCTCAATCGCCGCCCTATCGAGTAAGGACTCTCAGGGTAAGGAGCCGATCGAATGATTTTTTTAAATTATCAGAATAAGGACTCTCATAGTAAGGAAATAATAGGAATCTAAATAACTCAGTATATCTTCATATCCTACTTTATTAAAGTAGAATACGACGATAGGGGCACCATCATGAATTCATCAGGATCCTACGCACTTATACTCGGAGTTCTTGGTGCAGGGTTAGCGGCGATGGCCTATAAGAAAGAGAGTTACGATATGTCACTCGTGGAGAGTTCAATCGATGGGAATCGATACCTAGTCCGCAATTTACCTGATAAACAGGAGGCTGCCGATCGCCTTGCCCGTACTCGAGATAAGTTAATATCTCTGATGCTCTTTCTTCAGGAGCATCATGCAAAAAAACCACTTGTTGCTCAAATCCTTCAGAATTTTGATGCCGAGCCCGATCGTTTCTCGGAATCAGCTCCCGATGCGAGTTATACTTCCTATAGTGTAAACAAGGGTGAAAAGGTCTATATGTGCCTTAGGCAGCGCAATGAAAAAGAAGAATTAGTCAATGAGAATATTATAACCTTCGTAGCAATTCACGAGATGGCCCATATTGGGACAGCGGAAATTGGTCATACGCCCACCTTCTGGAATAACTTTGGGTGGCTCTTGGCCCGTGCCGAAGAAGCCAAGGTCTATGAGTATACAGATTTTGCAGCGCACCCTGTCGAGTACTGTGGGATCCATATTACGGATCAGCCGACCTATGATAAGATGAAAGATGCAGATGCATAAGGTTCAAAGGAAACTATATATTTTGCGGCGCATTCTGTAGAGGACAATGAGTGTCACTGAGATTCCCATGCAGCGGGATCTGCAAGGCCCCTGGGCCAGTTTCCGTATTCATATAGAAGAGACTCCTACCGCAGTGGGTACTGTATATCCCTTTATGAGTCTGCTCGATCTGAAACGCCTCCTTTGGATACACAAAGAGGGAGATCCCCGGTGGGCCCCCGAACATGTCTTTCTCTATGAACGAATGGAAGATGGCTCCTGTAGACCTCTTGAATTCCGGTGGCCGGCCACTGCCTTTCTACCAGATCCTCTCCTAGTTCGAATTCCCTCCTCTGATCTTATTGATGAGATGGGCAATCGTAAACCTGTGAGCCCTAAGATGACGGGTGCCTCTATTCTAGAAGATCTGGTACGGCCCGATGCCCATGTGGAAGCCCTCCCTTTGTCAGCACTGGCATCCGAAGAGCCTCTCACAAATGCTCTTTTACTAGGCTACATTCAACTCTATTTCCCCTGGATCACAGAACCGAAACAGGTATCGGATTCGGGGGTCCCAACCGATCAGCTTAGAGAGGCCTATGCTACAGTCCTCCCCTACATGATTGACCGTGGTCGTCGCATAGGAGCGGTCGAAGAAGCGCTTGTAAAAGGCATTGCAGGGCCTTCCGTAAAAATGCTGTCAATGGTCCGACTGCGCTGGACTTTGCCGGAACCTGCTGAGCCACCCGCATCTCTTGAAAAGATATTCTATGGCTTAACAGCCTCCGAAGTCATTCCCTTTCTGCGGTTCTTTCCTGTCTCAGGGCCGCCTATTTTGAAGGTGGCTCTCACACCCGAAGGCCGTCCCCTCATCGAGGATCAAAAAGTACTTCTATCCTATCTCAATCAGCCACCCCCTGTCCTGAAAAAGGCAGTGATCATGGCCCGTATTCCTATTCTTTCTGAACATGTGAAACCGGGTACGGCCTTTATCTTCTACATGTTTGATTCCGGTGCTTCTGATATCACATTGGAAGTGCCTCAGCGTGGTGCTACCTTTATTGCAGCAGTAGCGGTCGATGCTACACGAATCCTAGCAGAGGTCTTAACTGCAATCGGGTTTCCCGCAGATCCAGTGCTCCGCGATATTCATGCGACCTACAAATGGACTCATCCTAATCCAAGGGCTGCAGCCCCTCTTACGGCTGCACGTATTCAAACACGCGTAGCCTCTCTGACACCCTTCTTGGAACTGACACCGATGCTGCCCGACGAGACTGCACTCGCAGTCTTCCGGTGGTCTGCTGTATCCAATTATAATGGAGAATCATCGCAACTTGCATATATCACTCAACTGTTCCTACGTGCAACTCGTGTACCAGATGCCCATGCACTCGATTTCTATCGCCAGGAGCTACAGGATAAGTTTGGAATCTCGGCAGCGGCGGCTACCTCCGTTCTTGAACGATGGCGTGAGAATCGTGGATCCAATCAAGAAACGGGCGCAGTCATTGCAGTGTCAGCAGCACATCCGGAATATTCGATTGAAGTGCAGGATGTGAATTCCTACGAAGAGCTGGAGCGAATCATGAGTGTAATGGGGATTTTATTGGGTGCATCTCCTGCGGATCTCTCCTTGGCACCGCCCCCCCCGCTTGTTCAAGAAGTTGCCGCTGTTATCGCAGAGGCGGATGGAGAAGTGGCAGCTGCAGCTGCCGCAGCGGATGCTACCGCGACTGCTGAGGAGGAAGGAGGGAATGATGCCATGTTTGATCTTATGGCTGACCTGGGGTTTGGTGCGTTAGAGGATGCCCCTGTTGAAGAAGAAGTTGTAGCAGAAGGTGGTGCTGGATCCGGGCCTGGACCTGCCGCAACCGCAACCGCAACCGCA
>Ga0114971_10001017_pt1 | contig 19065 bp, 19 predicted proteins | sample M_140625_MF_Meta_FD_87320 | JGI IMG/M metagenome (GOLD analysis project Ga0114971, IMG submission 87320) | Freshwater microbial communities from Lake Montjoie, Canada to study carbon cycling - M_140625_MF_MetaG | ecosystem: Environmental > Aquatic > Freshwater > Lake | place: Lake Montjoie...
AATGCAGAAAAGTTTCAGATACGAGGTATCGATAGCATTACATCTGGAACAACGCTCACGTATGGTCGTGCGATGTATAGATGTTCATCTGTCTTATCGATTGTACAGAATCAACACACAAATTTATATAATCTTGGAAACAATCCCGGTGCAACCTATGAAATCATTCTGGCCTTCCAGATTAACAATAAGTCGGAGAATCCATCATCTCCTGATATAATTCTAATGTGTAGACCACTCTTATTTTCAAGCTGGAATTCTGTGCCTTTTTTGAGTTCCGTGAATGAGGCGGTCCTTCGTGGAAATACTCAGACCACAACGCTTGATATTTCTTCACTCTATGGATATAATTCATCAATACTTTTGCCCATGGTGACCTATCAAACCTGTATATCTACGAAGCTTTTGAATCCATCGAAGACGGGTTCCATAAAGGTCCGTGTTCATCTTGCAACACAGCCACTCTATGTGGTGGCCGATGCGAATGGCTTAGGCAAGTGTAGCATTGTTTCGAGATATTTGCTAGTCACTGAGCCCAAGCGTGTAGCGGATCTGTTTCTGAATATGGGTGTCAATGGAAATACCAAGGTGCAGTTCAAAGATGGCTTAGGAACAGATGGCTTTCCGAATGGTATAGGTATAGCCAATGATAATCTGAAACCTTTACCGGCTGCTTCTGCAATTACAGATTTTACAACGGCTATGAATAAACTAAGTATCTTGGTACCTGAGGCCTTCCTAGGGAAATCCCTTGGTGAACTCTCAGATATCAATCAACCGAAACCAGTTCCTCCCAAAAGGAAGGCAATGAAGTGTTATAGAATTGACCCTGAGAAGGATGTGGTCAATGACCAGATTCTGGTGGATCCACAGACGGGACAAAGTTTAGCCGATACGATGAGGCAGGAGGCTTTCGATTCCGCAGGAGGTGATCTGTCCTTAATGAATGCAGATGGTATAAATAATCCCGGTCTGATGCCAGGTGATATTCAGCACATCCTCTTTATTATTATTACGGTGATTGCAACGATTTTCCTTGTTTTAGATTTAGGATATATCGCACAACTTTTCTTTGTTCGCAAGGATTTTCACAATGGCTTAACACAATTAGCAATTTTCGTGGTGATGTTGGTTAGTTTAATCTTATTGGGAGTTATGTTTGCAAAGGTCGTAGATTCAAAGTAAATGAAATTTATACTTCACGATTAGGTAGATGGCCATATCTCTTATCATATGGCTTATATGTGTAGGTATAAGTGCAATAATGATCACCTATGTTTTAAAGGGAAATCACTTTGTATCAGGAATTTTATCTGATACCGAAGGCTTCACCACGGATATCATTATGACAAGTTGCCCTCCAGGGGCGAATCAATATATTACACCCAAGGGGGATACAAATTGCTGCGAAGGCGACATTGTGAATAAGCAGTGCAATGGCTCTACGATTTGCAGTTTATCTCCGAAGCCTCCAGGTGGTCTGCAATCCTGCTCGGATTGGATCAATAAAAACTGGAAAGAACGTGCCGCACGCTTCTGCCCTAATTCAATGTATAACTATTACGGGCCTATTCAGAGAGTTGCTGGTGGAAAGGATGAAGGATGCTCTAGATCAGGCACGGCGAATGATGGATCCAAGCCGATGGATATTACACAGCCTCGTTGCAAGATATATTCCACGGAAGCCGAAGAGTATTCTAAGGTGGATAGTTGTTTCAATCAAAAGGCCCTTGATGCGATGACAACAAGAGGTCACAAAAGTATCGTACCGACGGGTGGCGATAACATAGCCCTTTTGATCTCAACGGGTATTCCAGAAGATGGATCATCGGTTGTTCCGACGACGTGCTACGATTTTGATAGAGCAATAGTCTTTTTACAGAAAAACAATCCATATTGGGTTGATATGCTCAAGAAAGATCCGTGTGCTCTTGGAAAGGGATTGATGTGTGGAGTCAAATGTAGACCACCGAATCCTACAGGATATACAATGAGTGGCGATGGTATCCAGGGTGAAATCGATGTTCAAATGGTATTTAAAATGGATGGACATGGAACTCAACTTATCTATGTAGCAGAAAACAATAATTCTATATTATGGGTAAATATAGATGGTGAAGGTAAACAGGGTGAAACATTTAGTTTCAATGGCTCACTTTCCAATATTTCAGGGATAAAACCAGGTAACCCTAAGGATATGGATGCTTTAATGAAAATATTTAAGTATATAGAATCTTTAGGAAACGCTGCAAATATGAAGGGAGCTAACTTAAAGGTCAAAAGTGTTGCAGAAAATCCAACTGGTTATGAAATGTGGGGAGATGATATCAGTATAACAATACCTGTTCAAAAGATTGTTAGTGGAGAATTTCCTAGTGGTTCGCAACTAACTCTATACTTTGCACAAAATGGTTCAAATATAGCAGGTGTATTGACTCTTATTTCTGATCCATCTAGGATTCTAAATGGAGCTTCATTTCCTGGTAAACTATCTGATAATAATTTTACAGATATACCATCATATTTAAAAACAGACTTAGCGAGGAAATTCGATGGTGCGCCAAAGAAAAAATATAAGGTCCGAAAGATCTAAAATTTGATTTCCATCTAATCTTCTTATAATCCAAATGAAATCTATATCAACCCAATTAGTCAATTCAACGCGGAATGAATTTACCCATATTGGAAACTATACACAGGAAAGCCTTGGAACAACCTTGCTGAAGTTAGAGCAGTTATATAAATGGGATCTAAGAAAAGATCATATTTATATATTTCATAGCCCAACAAATGGTGCATTGATACAGGTTCAGATTTAGGTTTAGATAAGATTCGAAATATCGTAGCACTCCTCCTGGAGTCTATCTAGGGTCGCCTTGAGAATCGAATTATCGGCAACATAGTGCTGACACATACCAAACTCTTTGCGCATTTGTTCAGATCTTTCATAGCGAATCTTATTCTTATAGCACTTGTACGGGAACCCAAGTTCATCCATATGTTTCAAGATATACTCGTTCTCACTGTACTTTATATCACCATCAGGTGAGCAATGGTGGGCACCAAGTCTGAAATGTATATCTTTTATCTTTCTTGCATCAAAGCAAATATTCTTACACTCATATGGATTAAAGATACCCATTGAAATCTGATGGAGGTTTACATCTTCCAGGGTTTCCATTTGTGAATTCCCAATCATATTATATCCCTTGACCTTGAGAATTGTTGTACCCCTTTCTTCCTCAGATTTCAGGGTGGCCTCATCTATACAAAGCCATTCATCCATATCGCAGATAATAATCCAGTCATCTGCAGATTTCCAGGCTGTGTTTTTTAAATTAATTAGCAGATAATCATTGATCTGATTCTCCGTATTCCAGGGGCAAACCTCACAACCAAGCGACTTTGCAATGTCAACACTTGCATCTGTGCTGTAATTATCGTAAATGGTAATCTTCGAACTAGGAAATCTGGATCTATAATGATGCACCGTGTGGGGTATCATTATAGCTTCATTATAACAAACTATGAAAATATGCATCTTTATATTAATCTGAATCTGTATTTAGGCCTTTAGCACTCGCCTTCATAATCATTGCTATCATAGTCATATTCGTCATCCTTTTTCTTACAATTGTAGTATTTCTGGCATTCCGAAAGCCCTGGCTTGAGTGTAGCCTTTGGATCTGGTTTAGTCTCATTATATTTTTGAGGCCAAGATAATTCATTTGGTTTCTTATTTTCAGAAAGAGCCTTAAGCTTAGCAATATCACTTGGAGTTAATTTCTTAGAATTATCCATATTTCGTAATTTCCAGTAATCATTATTATGCCATGATTTCCAAGAATCATCCTGTGTATTTAAGTTTCCAGATGCATCGTGGGTTCTTCTAAACCACGCTCCATACTCATCATTACTACCTCCTAAACGCCAGCTATCACCTGAAAATGTCGGCGTTGAGTTTCTTACCGCGAGTAAATATGCGTCTGTATCTATTGTACCTGTACAGACACCACCTGTAACTACACTGTATTTACCCCTGGCGCACGTGGAATCCCCTAGACCTGAATATCTTGAACCTGTAGAATTAGGCGTATTCGTTGGAACTGAATCCGTACACTGGGTACCATCCGCCTTTGTTATATCCGCAGCTACCATTGCGATGGATGTAACTGACGCAGTATCTAGAATGCTGGTACAGCAGTCGGAATACGCAAACCCTGGAGGGCGTGAGCTCGCCGCGCAAATTGTATAAGACAAGGTATACGTATCCGTTGTATTTGGAACACCTAGACCCCCCTGGATAACCGCGACAGGCTTCACATCGTCGTGATAGGTAGCAATCGTATTGCCTCCTATTTCTCCAACAATGGAATTGCTATCAGAGGCACTTGCTCTTGGAACGAAACACTTGACAAAGAAGACTCTTGACCCAGGGGTCGTGTTGCTCTGAAGACAGAGAATTAGGGCCGCCTCCGTATTGACACCTACAGTACCACTAAATTCAGGAACCTTATTACAAATCATAACCTTGTTTATGATTGATTTTACATTTACGCCAGCTAAATCAAGTGGTGAGAAATCGGTATAAGAATATGTTTCATCATCTGACTTTTTATATGTAATCTTTGACCACGATGTTAGATCCGATATGTACATAAGACCCTTTGAACTAGAACTTAGAACCTCAGATTTATTTGTAGATAACTTATACGTTCCAAGAGTCTTAAATGCGCAGGCCACAGGTGACGAGGCAAAGTATTCATATGTTTTAAATAGTATTGCGGATATAGCAATCACTATAACTCCTACCAATAAAATGAATAATGCATTATTCATTTTATGTATATCTATAGGATGTTCTGAATTTAATCGTGGTGTCCATTTCGGTTGCCCTGCATCAAGGAATCCGCGTGATGTGCATCATCCGGAAATAGACTCTGTGACTTTGACCCAAGCCCCTCTGTCTGTAAGGTGTGCTTTTCATCTATAGATGAGCCCGAAGCGTGGAACTCATTATCCTGGTCCTCCTGCTTGGACGTGAAATCCATATCGTCGTGTGATTCTGACGCGTGTCCTCCGTGCTCCAGGTCCTCCATCGCCTTCGGCATCTTCATCGTTGGGTTGTGCATTCCTGACTCTGAAGATGCAATTTCATCTAGAGCATTTTGGTGGTGCTGTATATAGACGGCAGCAACGACCATAAATACTCCCAGGGCAATCATCTTATCATAAGGCAAGGCTGATAGTATTATGAGCCCCGCAGCAATACGGATAGGGAGTGTATCTAAGGCGGGACCTAAATAAGATGCAATCGATGAAACAAAAAGAAAGGCTGTCAATAATATAATTAGAGCGACTCCCTGTGTAGCCCGGTCTACCATTCTAAGTTATCTCTACAACAAAAATTGACTCTTCTTTATCCGTCTTTTACTCTTATAAAAATGTCTAAAACAGAGTCATCACGTGTTCTAACGACCCACGGCTATGCAATTCTCAAGTCATCCATTTCAGCCGAATTGAATGCAAGTTTAAGAAAACAGTTGACTGTCAAACCTGCCACGATGACGCGATTCGCAGCGCAAATAGAGAATGAATTCCCTGTGTTCTTAGAATCACAGACGCGTCTCTACTTACCCAGAATGTGGGCACGGGATAATATCGGCCCAGCGGAAATCTCCGTGATGTCTGATGGGGAACCTTTGCCGCAGGCGCTCAAATTCACTGGAAATCCATATGACTACCAGGAAAACATCATCAAAACCTTTATGGATGCCGATGCAAATGGTCTCATCTGTGTGCCCTGCGGAAAGGGGAAGACCTTTATGGCCTTGGCCATTGCGTTCCGACTCGGACGACGCTTTATGGTCGTGGTAGACAAGGAGTTTCTACTTGACCAATGGGCCGGAGAGTTAAAGAGCCTTATTCCTGGGATTCGTATCGGTCGCTTTCAAGGCAGCAAGATGGAAGTGGAGCCTGAGCAATACGACTGCACAATCTGTATGATTCAGACCATTGTTCAAAGGCAAATTCCAGAATCTATGTTGCGCTCCTACGGATTCACCATCTTTGATGAGTGTCACCATCTGGGTGCGAAGCATTTCAGCAAAATCCTATCCAAGTTGCAGACGAAGCATATGCTTGGCTTGAGTGCGACCCCCACACGCGATGACGGCTTGACCAAGGTGTTTGAGTGGCACTTGGGGAAGCCGGTCTACTGGGAGAAGCGGCGCGAGGCGGATGAAACGGTGTCTGTGGAGATTATGCGATTTAGCTGTGATGACCCTGTCTATAACGATACGCCTATGAATTTCCGAGGGGAGGTCGTCTTTGCAACTCTTCTCTCGAAGATTGTCGCCTTTGAAAGGCGAAATGTCTATATTGCCGATAAACTCAAGGAACTCATCAAGGAACCCAAGCGGCGCATTCTAGTCTTGAGTGACCGTATTGGGCATCTGAATGCCCTGGAAGAATTACTGAAGCCGACGGGATGCACGATGGGCTATTACATTGGCGGAATGAAGACGGAGGTGCGCGAAGAGGCCGCCAAGACGGCGCAGATTATTTGGGCCTCGTATTCAATGGCGAGTGAGGCGATGAATATCAAGACGCTGAACTGCGTTTTAATGGCGAGTCCGAGAAAGAAGATTGAGCAGAGTACAGGGCGCATTTTGCGGCAGAGACCTGAGGAGCGCACGGTGGCACCCTTAATCTTGGATGTCGTGGATGTCCACAGGCCATATCAATCACAAGCTCGTGAGCGAATGACCTATTATAAGAAATGCGGTTACAAGATTAAGGATTCTAAGGCCGATGATTCAGATTCGGATAAGGAGGATTCAATGATTAAGAGGATTGTCAAGAAGACATCCTATGCCTTTGTGGATGAAGAATAAATATTTGCATATTCTAGAATGTCTGCCCCTCAAGGGATCACTGGTAGCCGTTATAATCCAGAGACGGGTACCATCGAATGGAACACTAAGAAGCCAGGTGTTTCGTGGCCTGCGACTGGAAATGTTACACAGACTTTTTATTCTAAGGGAAGAACTGCGGAATCTAGACCGAACCCTAACGTTCATGAACGTCAAGTGAAAGCGGCCAAACTCAATTCGGCTCGCGAACAGTTAGCTATGGCACAACGTATTGGAACAGGATATGGTCAAAAGACGCCATGGAATGCGTATCTTCCTAAGGGAGGAAAAGGTAAACATAAGACTAAACGTCGCAGTAAGAAATCAAGAAAGACACGCAGAAAGTTCTAGATATCTCCGGTAACTATTTCATCAATGATTAAATGAGTACTAAAGAAGTATTCATTTAATAATCTTAGAATGCAGACACATCCAATTATTACACATTACGTTATGGGAACAAGCCGCAATTTTCTAATGGGAGGAAGTCTCTGTTTTGCAATTCAAAGTGAGAAGTACTGGGAGATTCCTATTCTCTTTGTTTTTCCTTCCATTTATTCAGGCTTCTATGCCTTTAAGAATAAGGATCATATTATCAATGATTTAAAAAAGAGTTTCAAGAGTGTTAAGACGTTCTTTTAGGGACTTTACTTACGGTGCTTTCTGGACTTCTTTGACTTCTTTGACTTTCTTGACTTCTTTGTATTTCTGCGTCTTGCACCTCCCGTCGATGTGCAAGCCTTTGACCACGCAACCTGGTTGAGGGGTTGACTCAAGAGCATAGGGGCACCCACTGAATTCTTGAAGTCACTCGGGGCCATACTGTAACGCGCCGTCGACTCCTGGAGTATACCCATATCACTGGCACCACCCTTTTGTCCAGAGCTGCAGTGGGACGTATCGCGCTGAATGACAGGAAATCCCGCGATAGGCGAAGCTAGATTGTTTGTATACGCACCTCCTCTCATGCCCGGAAGACCACCGGATGCAGAAAATGATATGGCACCGGGGCGCGTGGCAGCCATACAGCCGTCATACGCCTTATGTACCATAGCGTAAGGGGCCGCAGCAGAAAGACGGCCATCAGGCTCAAAACCAGAACCCGCACCGCCGCGGTGCTTTCTATAGCGCTTGGAATGCTTTCTAGTGGACGTTCTGGAACGCGCCATTTCTATTCTTATTTGATATAATAATTCTATAAAACAGATGTAACCACATAGGACTCAAAGTCCTCATTCCACTCCGCCATAACACGTATTTGCTCTCCTGTAGAACGTTTCTGCTGAAGAGCCTGACTAATGGACAGAGTCTGAACAGAAGCACGACCCACATCCTGGCCCTTAGAATCCTTCAAATCATAGACATCTGGCTTCCCCTCCACCCCTACGCAAATAAAATCATTCGGACCCCCTAGCACCACGTGCTTTTCCTGGGCCTGTGGTAAGACCTTGAGAAGTCTATACGTTGGCGAATCCGGCATCAGGCACAAGTAGCCGCCGTTGAGTTCATTTAATGCAAGTTTGATGTCACCCAAGGGGTACATTTCTGCAAGGCGAATCTGCCAATTCAGCTGGAACCCAGTGTCCTGATACCAAATGGATTCCGTGAATCTCTGTAGAAAAGCGAAGCGCTCCTTGAAGGTCGTCGTCGTGCGAATCTGCTCACCATTTGCCGCAATACAATCCTCAATCTGAATGAGACCTTCCGCGTGAAAGATACTCACCGCGAAAATCCAGGTACCCGTAAGACACTCACGATCAAGGCGCATCGGTAGAACATTCGGCTTATCCGTTTGTGACTCGTCAATCAGGATAGGACGCTGCTCCTTGCCAATTAGAAGAAGCCCCTGCTTGCCTTTATAGGGCCGCGTGAATGCAACGTACTTGTTCTTTGAGACACGCTCATCATCGCGAATGGCTTTGTAATTGACGGCTGGGGCTCGCAGAATATCAGGGTAGTTATCTGGTATTGTGCGAATCCAATGGTGCTCGTATGGTTTGAGATTGAGTAGTCTTGGTGTATCGGAATGATGCTTTGACGTTCTAGGATGCTTGGAACCGTTGGCAGGCATCACGGACATTCTATGTATATATACGTCTAACGTGTTTATATGCCTGGGCCGTTTTTCGAAAAAGACTTTTTGCACGCTTTTTGTAAAAGACTTTAAAAAGCCGAAAAAAGGGTTTTTGCCGGCTTTTTATAGTTTTTGGTACGCTTTCCACGGTATATGGTTAAGGTGTTTATACTCTGAATGTCTTATATTTAGATTGTATTGCTTTTGCGTCTAAAATGGGACTAAATTGCTATTTTTATTTATACAAACTATATTGCAATATTTGTAATGGTCACTAAAATCTGTTATTAGTATAGGACCATTATTAGTTAGATATGAAAATTTATAAAATCCCTTTCCTTCTAAGTAATTAATTACGTCAATTAATCTCGTATTATTATCTAGAAATGTTCCACCATATTCAAATTGTATTATTTTAACGTTTTCCAAAAAATCATCAAACCCTTGCAACACCTTTAATTCATAGCCTTCAGTATCTATTTTAAGAAAATCTATCATCTTAATGCCATTGTTAATAACATAATCCTTTCCCTTTTTAATATCTAAAACGATTTTATTGGCGTTGTCACTTATACCACAGCTATTTATTCTATCATAGAATGATTGATATCTACTATAATAATATATTTGATTGTTTTCATCACCTAATCCAAAATTATTGAAATATGAATGTGTATTTATATTTTTCTGCCCTTTTAATTTTTCTATAAATTCACTTACAGGGTCAAAGTAATGAACTTCTCCATTAAAACATATAAACTCGCTATCTGAACGACATCCTACATCAAAAATAAGATTTATCTTATCTTTTATACTAGTAAAGAATTGTTCTTCTCCATTTGTCTTAGAGTTGCAATTACCAAACATTATAGTTTATGACTATATTTTTATTTTTTACTTGTTATATTCATAGTACCGCCAAGTGCCAAAGTTAAGAACCCTTAATAAGTCACACTCGCTTTGCGAGTGTGACTTATTAAGTGTGCTTCTTTGTCAGTTGGTGGCACCACTTAGGAGTGCTTAATTTAAGCACTCCACGGTATTCTAGAAAGCCGAATACATCCCAGGCTCCGTAGAATCATTCGCCATAATACCCTGCATAAACTCACCACCGTTCTGCGCGAACTCAGGCGTAAAGGAACCCATCGCATTCGCCGCCTGGACAGAGGCTGAATTGGCGATACCTGAGGCCTCCGAGATTTCGTGTGTCGTATTCTGAGGGGCAGGTTGGTACATACGCTCGGGGTGTCTCAAGCGCTCAGGGTGTGAGGCGGATTCCTCATTCGGCATATACGGATCGTTGGCTACCTCAGGACTACTCATACGGACCTCATTCGGATCCGCCATCTGATTGGGCGACGATGGGCCTCCTGGAACCATATGACGGGCAGGATAGATCATCGGCTCACGCTCCATTACAGGTGCAGCGGCAGATGTATCTAGATTCTTGAATCCGTCAACCGGCATAAACCAGAGGATAATACTTAGGGCCACTAGGAGAGCAATTAATAGCCCAATACGGAATGACATCTGTGGCTTTCCTAGGAAATAATTCCTGGATATTTCGCCGGGTGGCGTTAAAAATGAATGCAAAAAATAATTGTGTAGAAGTATATACAAATGTCTGACCCCGTTGTAACTCCCGTTCAGAAGGCACTTGATAAGGTCGCTACAAAGAAGTGGTTTCAGTTTGGAACGAAGGTAAAGGCAAAGGCGCAGGCAAACGCTTTGGTGCCGGTGTCGGTCTTGGAGCAGGTCTTGGAGCCTGTGCCTGTGGCTGTGGCTTCGCCTGTGCCCGTAAAGAAGAATTCTCGTTTATTCTCCTGCTTCCGTCGTTCTGTTGACGTGATTGAGCCCCTTGTTGTGCGCGAGGTTGCGGCTGCTGTTGCCCCGGTTGTCGCTGCGGTTGATGCTCTTGTGTCCGATGCTGTTCCTTCTGCGACTGTTCCTTCTGCGGAAGTGCTCGCCGCTGCCCTCGTGGATGCTGCTGTGAGCGCTGTTGCTGATGCTCTCGATGTTGCTGTCGATGCTGCTGCGAACCCTGTTTCAGTGAGTGCTTCTGCTCAAGTTCCTTCTGCTCCTCAGCAACTAGAGATGGTTCGTGAAGTTGTGTCTGCAGAACTACCCAGTGAGGATTCTCAAATTGATTCTCCCGTTGAATCTGTAAGCGGGACCGTTGAAGAATCTGCGAAGGAGTCTGCCACCCCGGTAGTTCCCGTAGAGTCTCAGTAAATCCGTCATCAGTTAGTTCGCGACCTATAAGTTCCCAGCAGTGTTCCGTATCATCGGGCCAACGCTCATAACGATATAAGCCACCATCCCAAATATCTATAAAATCATTGAATATAGTATCACTATCTTCACTTATTTTTTTAAGCCATCTTCGTTGAATAAGCATTTGACACTTCCTACTATAAATTTGAATGCCACCGATTTAAGCGTGTAAGGCATATACCAGTTAGATGACAAACACCTTTCCAATCCTAGAACTCCGTCCTGATGGAAATGTGGTCAATGCAACGATTAAGTCGGCCGCTGCAAAGCCAACCCTCAAAGATATCCAGACCTATCTGAAGAAGAAGGTTGCACCCACGGTTCTGACAACCTATCCGAATGGCCCCAAGCGTGTCACTATTATCGGTTATACGAAGGGAAAGGATTCCGAGGTTTCGCAGCAGCAGCTCCCTCCTCCCTACGAGGCCGAGGAGCTCTATGGAAGCGTCATCCTTCTAACCCATTCCATTAAGTCAACCTGGGATACATCCGTATCACTGATTGATATCTTTACACCGAATGACTACGAGGTCTTCTACGAGAAGGCGTGCTCAGGAGAACTCGATGAGACCGAGGATAACGAGCAAGAGGCTGAGGAGCCAGAGGGTGATGCTGATGCTGATGCAGAGCAAGAGGATGCGGTAGTGGATGACGAGGAGGCTGAGGAGGATGAGCTAGATGACTACGGTGAGGAGGAGGATGTACTAGTAGAAGGTGATGAAGATGCAGTTGTTGATGATGTCGAGGTTCAGGAGGTGCATCATAAGGTTCGCGTAAGTCGCAAAGCGATAAAGGTTGACCCACAACAACTCCAGTTTCAGTACAAGTCTATTCTTGAGCCTCAGACGGAGGCTTCAATGGATGTGATTCAGATATGTCCTTCAAGGAAGCAAATCTATACAACACTCACAGCTCTCCTTGGTGAGCACTGCAGTGAGGAGGATGTTCTTGAGCTGGAAATGGGAATCTACAATGCCTCACTTGAGGAGGCCAAGAAGAAGATGGTCCCGCTGACCTGGGACCACCCAACCTTCAAGTGGGTCTATATGATGATTTCCAAGCGCACTGCGTCCAATTTCCAGCCAGATTCCTATGTGGCCAACAAGGATCTCATTGAGCGCTGGAAGGACGGTGAGTTCAGCCTAAGTACTCTCGGCGGCTGGAGCCCTTATGACTTGAAGCCTTCGCACTGGAAGGATTTGAAGGACCAGCAGTTCCGTCGTGATAAGCGTATTTCGGAGGGCAATCTTGCGATGGCGACCGATAGATTCCGTTGCTCACAGTGCAAGAAGAAGATGTGCTCGTACTATGAGTTGCAGACGCGCTCAGCAGATGAGCCGATGACAATCTTCATCAGTTGCTTGAATTGCGGGAAGCAATGGAAGCAGTAGACTTTTGCAGGCGCAGCCATTAAAAAAAGTCTGCAAAGGGTAGAAAGATACCTCCACCCAAATGAACCGAATTTTTATGAAAGGGTTACCCATTGCAAAATCCGCACTTCACGAGACCACGTCCCTTATTCTAAAGACCATTCGAAATAAGAGAAAAAACATCACAATTTCTCATACACCCATACGCAACAAAACTACATCAGAAAACATACCACTAAAGCAGAGACAGTCTATAAATGAAACCAAAGAAAGGATCAAGGGATTCAAAGTCCCGGTGTCCTACCAAGCCGTTCATAGCTCGACCATCGGCCACCAGGCGACCAGGAGACGGTTTCTACCAGTACGTGAATGGAACCTGGCTTCAGAAGACACATATAGCCCCCTGGCGTAGTGAGTTCGGCGCAAGTGATGAAATTGAAGAACAAACGGATGCTGCACTTCTAGAGTCTATACGTGCAATGCCTGAAATAGCTAGCCTTAGACCTAAATCTGCAGAAGATCATCTACGGCTATTTCATACATTATGGAGAAAAAGAGATTTTCAAAAGGAGGAGACTTTCCTTAAGATTTGCCTTGAGCAGCTGATGGAGAATAAAGGGTCTGCAGATTTAGCGAATTTTTTCGGATATCTATGTCGCTGCCGAGTTCCAACTATGATGCAGATTAGCACACAAAAAGAAACTCACAAACCCTACTTCGTTCGGGCATCTATAGAATCTGGAAGTCTGCTTTTGCCCGATGAGTATTATACAGATTCTAAGATGCAAGAAGGGTCTGTATGGGCCGCCTATTCCAACTTTGTTGGAGTCTGCTCTCTTGAACTCGGACTTCCTTTTTTGATGAAGGCCATTGATGCAGAAGTAAAACTCGCCAGATATATGAATCAGCCATTTTCTGATATTGATATAACAAAGAAGGGTCATAAACTTTTAAAGATGTTCCCCAACTTTGAATGGTCCGCCTTTATGGAAGGCCTCGATTTAGATCGACAATGGCAGAATCGTGTTTGGTTCATTGAATGTCCAGATAAGATGAAGAAGCTTATATCCTGGATATGCAGTGTAGATGATGAGCTTGTAGTTTCTATGCTAGCCTTGCATTTCATTGCCTTCAATGCAAAGCATCTAAGAAAACCCATTCGTGATGCTGCAGATTTACTTTTCGGAAAGGCCATTCAAGGAATTCAAGGTATACCAGATGAGCCAAGACAATTCTTGTCCTTAGTGAAACAAGTGATGCCAAGTGTTCTCTGTACCTTCTATTCAGAGAAACAACATACACCTCATATTGTGAACGATGTGAAAGATTTGGTTTTAAAGTTACAGACCGCGAGTATTGAGCTTATGAAGGAAACCACTGTCTTCACACAAAAAACGAAATCCAGTACCCAGGAAAAAATTAAGCGAATGAGATTTGAAATCGGAAAGGGTCCTGACAATCCACTTCCACACATTCAATATCAATCAGATTCTATGATTCACGCAACTCTCCATATACTTTCGGAGACATCCAAGATGCTCTTCAAATCAACCGGTCATCCTGCACATTCTAAGGACGGCATCTACCCCTGTTTCCAAGTGAATGCCTCTTACTTCCCTGAAACCAATCATATTGTCTTACCCTGGGGAATCCTACAATGGCCGAATTACTGTAAGAATGCTCCCCTAGGTTGGAATTACGGAGGCCTCGGTGCAACCATTGGTCACGAGATGACGCACGCCTTTGATTTGGAAGGAAGTCTTTATAGTCCTAGAGGAGTCTTCAAGGAAACCTGGACACGGAAAAACAGGGCGACTTTTACAAAGCAGACGCGGAAGGTTGAACGTTTTTTTGGGAAGTTCAAGCATTATGGAAAGGCCGTGGACGGCAAACGAACTCTGAGTGAAAACTGGGCGGACCTTGGTGGCTTGAAGATTGCCCTAAATGCCTTGAAGGCCGACTTAGATTCAATGAAAGTCAGTGCATCTATAAGAAAGGAAGCCTATCGCAATTTTTTCTTGTCCTACGCGGTTTCCTGGAGAACCCTGGTAAGAAAGGAGAAACTCTTGTATGCAATGATGACCAGTGTTCACGCACCCGCCGAGGACCGCGTGGACCGAATTGTTCCACAGTTCCAGGAATGGATAGACAGCTTTGATATTCAGGAGGGCGACAGATTGTTTATTCCTGAAGGAGAGCGGTTAAAGTTCTTTTAATCAATTAGTAATAGTGAATGTCTGAAACACGGATAACTGATATTCGTGTTTCAAGCAATATAAATCCAGGGGCCCTAAGCCTACCCTTTGTTTTCATACAGGGACAATTTGGATATTCTGTAGAATCTATTCTACGACCCTTACGAGCGATGTCGGCGCTTCATCTTGGAGTCTATCCTGATACCTTCCCCAATACAATTAAGGAATACTATTGGATACAATCTGGTAGCCCTGGTTCTAAACCCTGGATGGCTCTCGGTAGGCTAACCAATGATTTATTTTTCTTCTATACTGCACAATGCCCAGATACGCAAAAAACCTTCTTAGATGACGGGCATATGAATCTATGGGTTTCTATGCGATTCAGTGATATTATCAATTACGCGATGGATAAGGTGACGTATCAGACATATTTGGATGAGAGTTCAAAGGTTATTTAAATTATTTCGCCATACCGATTGATTTAATTGCAGCCTCAAGCATAATAGCAACTGTCTTAGCGTAATTAAACGACATTCCATTAGAACAAGGCTGACTAGCAACTGGTTTTGTTTGTTTCCACAGCGCATTTATAAATGAGTCAAATTTACTTTTAGTTTCTTGAGTATCCTTCTTTATTCCTTGAATCTGAGCAGTAAGATTATCAATCTTAGAAGCATATCCATCTGTCCTTGTATTCTGCATTGTTGTAGTTAGTGAATGCATTTCAGCGTGGAAATTATCTTGCATTCGTGAAATAAGTTTTTTCATTTCTGCATTTTCTTTACGGAGCATTTCAATCGCCTCATTATCAACCTCGAGACCAACGTCGAGACGGCTGAACTAGAGCCTTGAGCGACTCAATCTGAGAAGAAAGTTCCAAGATTGTATCCTGCATAACCTCCTCCTTTGTACGATTAAGAAGACGCTCCATCTCTGCCTGAATTGCCATCTCCTTTGCTAGAAGACGACGCTTCATCTCTGCCTCAATGACTGCCTTCTCAGCCATAATACGTACCTGCTCCTCCTTTACGCGCAACTTAATAGACTCCTCAAGCATAGCAGCCTCAATCTCTGCATTCTTCTCCTCCTGCTTCTTTGCCTCAGCAAGGAGTAATGCCTTTTTAGCGTTCTCCTTAGCGACAAAGCGCTCCTTCGCCAATGCGCGGATAGAATCATCAATCGCAGATTCAAGGTTGTCGATAGAAACGACTGGACTCTTATCATTCGTGCTGATATTTACAGTAATATTAGACATTCTCGTGTGTATAATATTATTATATGCTCATATGCATTCAATTTTTTTGGCTACCATTAAAAAATGGTTATGTTTCATATATATCTTTAAAGAATGAGCAAATCTGAGAGCCGCCACTTCTCAAAGGTGCCATCAGGCATCGGGCGCTTTAGAATCACTGGGAGTCTCCGAGCCTCTAGTTCCATTCGCGCAATCTCGCGAATGTCCGTGATATGCTGCGGCACCGCGATGTAAGGCCGCGCCCCCTGACTCAACTGGTTCGTGCGAAATCCAAGGATCTTGGTCTTCTCAAACTGAGTCAAGAAGGGAATGCTGCGGTGCTTCGGATCTGCTATACCATCCGCGTTCGTAAAGGATGGGGGGACATTTGTCAGAAGAATATCCATTGAAATACTTTCAATCGTATCAATTCGCGCCTCTGGGTGCAACTTCAGGAGTTCGTTTCCAAGGTCCTTCTTGTGAGACTCCTCAATTGCATAATCATCCGCCACTTCTAGATCCTCGTCATATGCATCATCGTCGTAATCATCAGCGTCCATACCTTATTCTATTGTACGGTATGATTCATTTTTTAGGCCAACATTATGAAAGCCAACCTTGTGAAGGCCAACATTATGAAAGCCAACCTTGTGAAGGCCAACCTTGTGAAGGCCTAAACTTGATCACAATACTTATAAAGTATAAGGTATGGCCACCGAGGTTGAAGCTCCTATTTTAAATGATTGTGTAACTCCTGATATTTCCGCTGAGAATATATCAGGTGTTGTGGAGCAGGAGATTACGGAGTATCTAAGCTTTGACGATATGGGACTTCCAACGGATCTCCTCAGAGGTATTTATGCGTATGGATTTGAGAAGCCTTCTGAAATCCAGAGAAAGGGAATTGTACCTATTGCGAAGGGTCTCGATATGATTGCACAGGCGCAGTCAGGTACGGGAAAGACTGGAACTTTCACAATTGGTAGCTTGGCACGCGTAGATATTTCCGTAAAGCACGTACAGATTCTCTGCTTAGTGCCCACGCGTGAGCTGGCCCAGCAGATTGAGATTGTCGCCGCCTCCATTGGCACTGTGATGGGCATCAAGACCTATGCGGCGATGGGAAAGACTCCTGTTCGCGAGGACGTTCGCCAGCTTGACCGTGGTGTGCAGTTTCTTGTCGGAACGCCGGGGCGCATCTACGATTTAATGAATCGCCGTGCGTTCACGACGGAGCATATGAAGGTCATCATTGTGGATGAGGCCGACCAGATGCTTGAAGACCGCTTTCGTGAGCAGCTCCAGTGCATCTTTGGACTCGGATTTCCTTCCGCGGTCCGCTGTGCTCTCTTCAGCGCCACGATGAACGAGGAGGTCATTGAGTTCGCGAATAAGCTTCTCAACAATCCTGCGCGTATCCTGATTTCACCTGAGGAGGTGAATCTCAAGGGTATTACCCAGTATCGCGTTGACCTGGATCGCGAGGACTGGAAGTTCGAGGTTCTTCTGGATCTCTATAAGAACCTGAATATCACTCAGGCGCTCATCTACTGCAATAAGCGCCAGAAGGCGGAGTGGCTCGCGGAGAAGATGACGACCGCGGGTTTTCCCATTACGTGCATTCACGGAGATATGGAGGTTCGTGACCGTATGGAGCGTATGATGGCGTTCCGTAAGGGTGAGACTCGCGTTTTAATCAGTACGGATCTTCTTGCCCGCGGTATTGATGTACAGCAGGTAAGTCTTGTAATCAATTACGAGTTGCCGACGCAGATTGATAACTACATTCACCGTATTGGTCGCTCGGGCCGCTATGGTCGCAAGGGCACTGCGATCAATCTCCTATGCAGCGATGATTCGCGTTCAATGGCGGATATTGAGCGTTATTTCAAGATTGCGGTGGGTCAGCTTCCCCAGGATTTGAGTGAGCTCCATCTTGCTTAAGCTTAATGCTTAAAAAAACAATCATATCTATAATTATAAAGACAAATGCAATGCATTTATTCGAATGAACCCACCGCTATACAGGTTCAGACATATGACTTACAAAATCCAAAAACACTAAAATTTTATCGCGCACTGGGATATAACTGGATTCGCCGCATAGAAACAAAAAATTATAATTTTTTATTAAGAGAGCCAACCATTGGCTGTCTGGTGGAATTATCCACGCATAAACACATTCGCTCTGCACATTTAGATACACTAAAAGCCCAGAGACTGATAAATACTCAGAATTACTTTACGAACTACATGACCATCTAATATATCCCGGAACAATAGAATGGAATCAAAACCGCCCTATGTTACATATCGTACACTTCTTGCATGTGATTACAACAAGTGTACAAGTCTTATATCAAGTATTTTTGATACAGGTGAAACGAAACATTTTAAGAAGGCCTGGAAAGAAAAGATTCTATCTTTTTCCTTCATCGCCGAGTGCAACAATAGAATTGTCGGTCTCGCCTTCGTCACTAAGGATAATTGCATTCAATATATTGCAATTGATATCGATTACCAGGAACTTGGAATTGGATCACAGCTTCTTCGTAAGGTTTGCGAAGAAATGTCAGATCAACCGAGTATTTGGTTAAAGACCGCGGATTCTCCGTGGCTTAGGGCGTGGTATGAAAAATATGGGTTCGTACATGAGAAAACATATTTGTCAAAGGAAGGCGTTTATCAAGGTGATTGTATGATACGGAGACAGAGGGGCAGGAATGCATCAAAAAGTTCTTCCGAATAGCAAATTAATAAACTCATCATCTGTTTCAACGGGTCGTGGTCTTAGATTACTTCTTTGAACTGTTGCTGTTGTAGCTGCGCTTGTTCTTGTAGCTGCGCTTGTAGCTGCGCTTGTAGCTCCGCTTGTAACAGAAGGAATATCCGCCCCACGAATATCATATCTGCACGTCGGGCAAAGAGTTGACCTTATTAAGAGCCACGGGTCAATGCACTGCTTATGAAATGCGTGACCACATCCATTCAGAGTTCGCAT
>Ga0114971_10001018_pt1 | contig 19065 bp, 13 predicted proteins | sample M_140625_MF_Meta_FD_87320 | JGI IMG/M metagenome (GOLD analysis project Ga0114971, IMG submission 87320) | Freshwater microbial communities from Lake Montjoie, Canada to study carbon cycling - M_140625_MF_MetaG | ecosystem: Environmental > Aquatic > Freshwater > Lake | place: Lake Montjoie...
AGATTGCTTCCAACGATTGCGACAGTTGCGTCTGCGCAATTGTCATTTGGAGGACCAACAGGAGCGCCTTGCGAAACGATCATTTCAGTCGTTCCGGTTGCGCCGTTCCAACCACCGACTCGGATGATGTACGTTGTTCCCGCTGTCAAATCAGCAGAAACAAGAGATGCATAGGCAGTTGATTCTGGGCAATCGTCATTACAGGCGAGTTGATTTCCACCTGCGTCTGGACAACCATCCCATACTTCGATTCCTGTATCAAACTCGGCGCTTGAACCACAGGTTGCGAAGGTGAAGGCATCCGTTGCGGGAGCAACGAAAGAGAAGAAGACATCCTTCGTGAATGCTGCACCGCCGAAACCACAAGTCACTTCGCCGAAACTTGTTCCAGCGTTGATGTTGGTGAAAGGATTGTCGCCGAGATGAGCAACCATTGGTGCGCTGCAGTTATCTCCTGCAGGTGGCACAAATGAGCAACTCGTCGAAGAAATCTGGAGCGTGTAATTATTTCCCAGCGCAGTTCCACAGGGGAGATCGATGAACTGACTTGGCAGCGCAACGATGTAGTAACTACCAGGACCAATGCAAGCGGTCAGCGTGCTTGGGCAAGATCCCGTGCTGACTGCACCAACGATCGTGCATCCAGGGTTGTCAACGATCGCGCAGAACGATGGCAGATTGCTGAAAAGATTCAGGGTGATCTGCGTTCCTGTAGTCACGGTGAATCCGTACCAGTCTGTGTCGCGTGTAGCAGTACTCGCATAGAAAGTTCCACCAATTGAAGTGTTGAGCGAAGACAAAGCTTGATTTGCTCCGCCGCCGTTGCAACCACCGTTCGTGTCATCTCCGCAAGCTTCTTCTTCTGGAGTCGCAGCAGGGGGAATCGTGCAACTTCCAGCTCCGCACGCTGGGCAGAGGGTCGCTGCTTCGTTGGCGCAATAAATGTCCCATTCGGTTTGGCAGCAATAGGGATCAGAAGCACACACCGTGTCGCAGCAAGATTGGTCTGCGCAGCAAGTTGTTCCAGGATTGGCAACGCAGCAATCTCCGCCACCACCGCCGCCGCCGCCGCCGCCACCGCCAACAGCAATGGACATGGTTCCAGCTCCACCAGTTGTTGTCGCGCTATAAACACCGACTGCTATGTAGTAAACGGTTCCAGCTGAAGCTGACAAAGTCATGATGCTCGAAAACCCAGCACAACCAACGCCGTCGTCATTGCACGCAACGACTGTCGACGCGTCGCAGCCAGTTTGAGCTGAGAGACGTGTATCAACTCCTCCCGCTGTTCCGCAAGTCGAAATTGTGTATGTGTCAGTCGTTGTCGCGGTCCACTTGAACCAGACCGTGTGGAAATTTGTATCTGTTCCGAATGCTCCCATATCGCACAGACCGGTGTAATCCATATCGACAGTCGCTCCAGCATTGTTGTATGCGGTGACGCCATCCGAAATGGTTACAGCTGTAGCACAGGTTTGTCCGCCCTGCGCATAAGCGCCGACGGTGGTACATGTGGCGATCAAAGCTCCAGCCACAAACATTAAGGTTTCATTACGCATCAAATTTCTCCATGGAAGTTTCAAACAGAATCTGATCCAGGCCTTTGGAAATAATTGTTCTTCGGTTTGATCAGCGTCATGCTTCAACAAACTGAAGACTTCAATAAGATCCTGTGAGTTTGCAAACACTACAAACCACAAATTGAATGTACCACTTGATTTGCGAAGTACAAATAAAAACAATGTTTTTCTTAAAAAAACGCACAGCCTACTTTTGTCAAAAAACTTGATAAAAACGAAGGGCCTTGGGAAAGACCCGAAAAAGTCATTTCTTTCATTCAAATCAGCCAATGAGGCTTTTTAGTCTGACCGACCGGCAGTTGCGGTGACCGAGCATGTACCAATAAGGGATTTGCCTTTTCGGATACCTACAACGTTGGTATTCATGGGCACAATAAAAACGAGTTGCAGACGTTGCTCTCCAGAGCTCGGCTGGGGGGGAAGATCTGAGATTTTTTGAAATGGTTTGGATGGCTGAATGCATAATTCTATGTCATTGAGCCTTTCCCAAACATAACCAACTGGTTTGTAAAACTTTCCATTGGAATCAACGATTTCGAGTGAAACATCGTTTCCTAATTGTTTAAATGTTTTTGATCTGTCGCCCCACATATCAATTCCATTTTGAATCCTTGACGCATCAACCATAATGATTTCAGTTTCATCAGAATGATTAAATCCACTAATTTTCTGTGTCTTGGAATACGAAACAGAAGAGCCCTTCTGAAAAACTCCTATCCCTCCGCTGAGCCAGTTTCCAGAAGTTTTGGTCGCGACGGTCATCGGATCGGCGAGATTCACATTCAGCATCACTGGCTTAATTGAATTCTTGGAAATCACAAAATTAGAAATATCTGGCAAGTATCCACCATCTGGGCTTGAAGAATCTTGCTCAACAGCAATACTGCTGTCAGACAACTCAAATTTGGTCGCGAGATCCACCTCCTCAATAGCGCACAAAAAACTCAGCCCTTTTATGTAAAAAAGATTGGGCTTACTCGAGGATTTTTCAAAGGGACCCGCTGGAAAGAGCAGGACAATATTTGCGTTTTGTTCTCCTGGAAGGCTTGTGGCATAGTTTCCAGTGTCATCGAACGTAAAAATTTTTGCAGTTCCACCAGGCATCGGCTGATAGAATTTTGTTGGATATGCAACGAATGAGTGCGAATCTGTATTTGAAATACGCGCTTGGGCAGACGAGAGAATGAACTGCTCTCCGATTCCGTCATAGGCACCTGTTTCAACTGAGATTTTTACAGCGTACGCACCAGGACTCCCATTCTCAATTACAAAGTTGGGGTCGTACCAAATTTTTTCAACAACGAGATCCTTTGGTGCAATAGAGGTTCGAGCATCACCGCCTTGGAAAGTATCTCGGTGCAGACTCAGCGCAGTATCAGCTAAGTTGGGATAAAGCGTTGCAAGTGAATACTTGCCAGTGGGAGCAAGAGAACCACGAGAAGCCTTGCCATAAAAGTTCTCAGTGATATTTGCAGCGGGAATCAGCATCGAGTTGAGTAATGTGGGTGCACCTGTGGCTTTATCGCTCCGAGCCCAACCGATGAACCCCATAATCTCAGTTGGTGCTTGAATAAATCCGCACGAAATCGAAGCCATTCCGATCGTCAAGACTCCAGCAATGAAGCCCACGATGCCTCCCCCGATGGTGTTTGCAAGAGGCGGGAGGGGAATGTCGAAGGGGATGAAAACATCTGATGCGATGCGAAAAATGACAAGGAACAGGAAAAACAGCAATCCGAGGATCATCCCCCAGGAATAGTTGTCGAAGAGGCTGCCTTTGAGCGTGTATCCGAGCACAACTGGTTCCCAAAAAGCAAATGCGAGCGCGCCGGCAAGAATCACACAAACACAGTGAAGTATTGCGCTGAACAACCCTTGATTTGCCCACCAATATGCGATCAATAAAATGAAAGCGACTGCGAGGAGGCTTAAGAGTCCATTCATTTTGCTTCCTTCTTCAAAGTTTTTGGGGTTGTTGTCGGTGTAACTGCTGGGTTGGCAGCAGGAGTTGCGACAGCGCCACTCGGTTTGGCAGCTGGTGGGACTTTGGGTGCAAAGACTCGCGCGATTTCTTCCAAACTTGTTTCGCCAGCTCGAACTTTCAGGAGAGCGCACTCTTGTGTCAGCGGCGTTCTAAATGCACGGCGCATTTGCTGATACGCATTGGGGATATCGCCAGCGATAAGCATTTCTCGACCTCGATCATCAGGACGAACAACTTCAAAAACTCCGATCGTTCCAATGAATCCTGTTCCTTGGCAATTTCCACAATCAACAATGTCATTCTTGACTTGAACTTTCCCGCTTGCGCGAAAGAGTTGAAGAGGTTTCCCAGCAGCAGCGCCAAGACGTTTGGATTGATCTGGAGATGCTTGGAATGATTGGCGACACTCTGGGCAAAGTTTTCTGACCAGTCGGCCAGCCACAACGGCTCTCAGCGAGTTTGCTGCGGACTTTGGATCACCAACGGCTTTCAGATATGTTGAAAGCCCAATGGTGACAGAGTCTGTTGGAATCAGCACATAAAACAGTGTATTTTGACTGTTAGCGTGAGTCAAGATTGGACCCGTCCCAGCGTCTGTGATGTCAGAAACCAACATGACATTTGGACCTCGACGAACGATGGACTGGAGTGCCGTTGAATATTCGTTGGTTGCCTCACCAGCAATCCATGCCAACTGCGTAACGCCTTCAAGTCGTCGATCAACCTGGCGTTCAATGGTCTTGATATCACTGGTGTATGCATTGTGCTCTGTCAGCAATGCATATCCAAGAGTGGTCAAACCATGCGTTGGTGGAACAAGCACAAGTACAACTCCACCGACGACATTCTCGAGTGCATCCTTTAAAGTCTGGGCTTGAATGGGCAGCATCCCCAATTTATCGAATGGAATCGTGAGTTGTTTCTCACGGTCAAGTTCGATGCGAAGGATCTGACCTGCAGAAGAACCCCAAGTTGAGAGAAGAAATTTGACTTCACCATATCCAATTTTCATCCCAAGAATTGCAGATTGTCTCTTGCGTCGTTCCTTGATGTCCAAACCTGCAGCGTTCTTGAGCAAGTCAATCATTTTTACAGCAACATCTGCTGTGTAGGTTTCTCGTCGACTTTTTATGGTGTCGACTGTTTGTACGGTGAGATAGCCACCTGCAACCGGAGCAAGTTCGATTCGACTGGCACGGGCGGGGAGTGATGGAACAAGCATCCTTTCCGCGTTGAGATGGGTTTCGAAGTCTGGCGCACCTTTTTCAGGAGGCGTGACAAATTTCCCTTTGCCTGTTCCAAAGGAAGCAGTCACTTCTTCAAATGCTTGCTTCATTTTTCGCTTCGCTTTGAACGCTGCAAGTTTGGTTGCCAAGATGTCAAATTTGTCTGCAGGGGCAACGCGATTGTCGCGAAACTTCCAATAGGCATATGGAACCCCCACAAACATCCCAACCATCAAAGGCCAGCCAATCCAGAAGATCGGGACAAACAAAACCGTTGCAATTCCGATGACCAACACTGCAAGGCTGAGGCCTCCCCAACGTTCTGGAAAGAGCCGCCGCTTGCGACTGTCCATTTCAATAACGGTTGATATAACCCATGCATAAGGCATAATCGTCAAGAAAATGAGAATCGGTTTGTAGATCGAAATCAGGTTGAATGCAACCGGAGTAACCGCAAGAAAGAAAGGATTGACTTGAGAAATCATGGGAGATGTGCTTTGAGCATTGAGAACGATTACGTGATGCCCTTCAAGCGCATCTTCAGTTCTTCTGGGCGAGGTGTGGATTCGATTGCCACTCGCTGATGAACCATTTCACTCTCGACGAGTTCGACAAGTGCGGAAGTGAAATCGAGCATGCCTTCGTCCTTTGCACCCTTGATCACTTCAAGAAGATCGCCTTCACGGGCATCCAAGATGTACTTCTGAACGACGGGAGTATTGAGCAGAATTTCGAGTGCTGGAATACGAGCGACTTCGGGCTTCAATGTTGGAAGGAGTTTCTGATAGACGATCGCTCGCAAGTTGTATGCAAGAAGTTTGCGAATTTGATCTCGTTCGTTTTCGGGGAACAAATCATAAATACGACCGAATGTTTGCCATGCGCTTGATGCATGGATGGTTCCGAAAACCAAATGGCCTGTTTCCGCTGCGCGGACTGCGGCTTCGAATGTTTCATAATCGCGCATTTCGCCAACGAGACAGATATCAGGATTTTCTCGCACGAGCGCACGCAATGCATCATCGAAATTTGTGCAGTCAATACCGATTTCGCGCTGATTTATTGTCGCCTTCACGTCGGTAAAGATGTATTCGATCGGATCTTCAATTGTGACAATGTGCACCTTCTTGCGTTCATTGACATATTGAAGCATCGCTGCAATGGAAGTGCTCTTGCCAGAACCCGTGACTCCAGAAAACAGGATGAGCCCTTGAGCCAACATGGCAATTTCGCCAAGACTTGGTCGGAGTCCAAGTTCTTCAAAGGTCTTGATCTTGCTCGTGATGAGTCGAGCAGCAACTGCAGGGCGACCTCGAGCCATAAATAAATTGACTCGGAATCGTCGACCTTGGTCGAAGTCGAACGCAAAGTCCATTGAACCATTTCGCCGAAAGTGATTCAGTTGATTCGGATCAAGAATGTCCTTTGCAACTTGGAACATCAAGTCTTCGGTGATTGGTGGAGTTGCAAGATCGCGAAGGGCGCCACGATGTCGAATGCGTGGTGGGAGACCCGACTTGACAATCAAATCGCTTCCTTCAATCTTGATGATCGCAGTCAGCCACGAATTCCAAGCTTTGCGTCCTTCGCCTGGCTGAGTCCCACGCGTATCCGTGTCAACTGGTGTGATGAGTTCGCTTCGTGATTGGCTCAAGTCAATTCCTTCTGTGACATTTGTTCGTGATTCCAAAGAATAGCAGGGGAAAGCCTTCACGGAAGGGGGGGTACTTGACGGGATTGAAAATTCTTCGGATCATCTTCAAATGGAAGACAAGATTTCTCAAGACGGAATCACCTTTGACGACGTGCTTCTCATTCCGAGGTTCAGTTCCGTCTCCCCAGACTCCGTGGATATTTCGACTCGACTGACCCGTAATATTTCCATTGGATTACCGCTGATTTCTGCACCAATGGACACCGTCACCGAGGCGACGTTGGCTCGTGCGCTTGCGCAAGAAGGTGGAATCGGAATCATTCACAAAAATATGACGCCTGATCAACAGGCCAGCGAAGTTGCCAAAGTCAAACGCAGCGAGAATGGAATCATCGTCGATCCAATCATCTTGAGCCCACACGAATCGGTTGCACGTGCATTGGCTTTGATGTTGGAGCAGGGCGTGAGCGGATTTCCTGTGACTGAAGACGGAACACGCGGAGGCAAATTGGTTGGGATTCTGACTCGGCGCGATATGAAGTTCGTATCGAAAATTGCAGGAGCAACAACTGTTGGCGATTCGATGACCAGCAAGAATCTTGCAACGGGACGATTGAATACACCTCTCGCAGAAGCTGAGGCAATCATGATTCGTGCTCGCGTTGAAAAATTACCGCTGATTGATGACGCGGGAAGATTGACCGGTTTGGTCACAATGCGAGACATCGACAACACTCGAAGACATCCACGTGCGTGTCGAGATTTGCGTGGAAGACTTCGTGTTGGCGCATCCGTTGGTGTCCACCAATATGACCGCGTCGAAGCGCTTATCGCTGCGGAAGTTGATGTGATCGTTGTCGACACAGCGCATGGTCATAGTCAGAATGTGTTGGAAACTGTCCGAGAATTGAAGAAGCGATATTCCATCGAAGTGATCGCTGGAAATGTTGGCACCGCAGATGGAGCGAAGGCACTCATTGATGTGGGAGCTGATGCGATCAAGGTTGGGATTGGTCCTGGATCAATCTGCACAACTCGCGTCGTGACTGGCGTTGGAATGCCACAAATCACTGCGATTATGAATGCTGTCGCTGCTGCTGAAAAGGCTGGAATTCCAGTCATTGCAGATGGCGGCATTCGACTTTCGGGGGATATCGCCAAAGCGCTTGCAGCAGGAGCGCACAGCGTGATGCTTGGAGGACTCTTCGCTGGATTGGACGAAAGCCCAGGAGAACTTGTGCTGCATAGCAATCGAAGATTCAAGGTCTATCGGGGAATGGGCAGCGAAGGTGCGATGAATGCGGGGAGTGCAGATCGATATTCGCAAGCAGGCTCAAGAAAGTTTGTGCCCGAAGGTGTGGAAGGACGCGTTCCATACAGAGGAACACTTTCAGATTTTGTGTATCAGATGATTGGCGGATTGCGAAGTGCGATGGGATATTGCGGATGCACAACAATCGAAGAGTTTCGCCGCGACACAAGATTTGTTCGTGTGAGTGCTGCGACAGTCGTCGAGAACCATCCTCACGACATCCAAATTACAAAAGAATCCCCGAATTATTCCCGAGGATTACAGGAATAAACGGGGAATCATTCGCAAGCAATGCCGGCGACAGGAATCGAACCTGCACGAGGTATTAGCCCCAATGGATTTTGAGTCCATCGCGTCTGCCAGTTCCGCCACGCCGGCGTGTGAACTGTTTGCAGGATAGCAAGAAACGAGAAGTACGCTAATCTAAAGTCCATTCAAGTGAAATACTTTTTGTTTCTATTTCTGATTCTCATGACTGGTACTTCGTTGCATGCAATTGCAGCAACCGATGTCTCTTTAAATGCTGTTGTCTGTGCTCCGTCAAGCGGCAATATCAATGCAGGAGATTTGAATATTTTTCATTCTGCAAGTCCACCCGCGCATGACATTCGCGAGATTGCATGGCTCGTTCTTGGAATTTGCGCGGCAATATTTGTCGTCGTTGAAGGGGTCTTAATCTGGTCCATCATCCGTTTTCGCAAGCGCGCACGTGATGCGGGCGAACCTGTCCAAGTCTTTGGCAGCAATCCCGTCGAACTTGCATGGACTGTTATTCCAACAATCATCGTGTTTGTGCTTGCGCTTGCGACTCTGAGAACCATTCGTGAAGTGGAATTGACCGAAGCTCCAGCAGGTTCGCTGAATGTGGATGTCATTGCACATCAATGGTGGTGGGAATACCGAGTCCCAAATCTTGAAGGAAATGGAACGATTGTCACAGCCAACGAACTTGTCGTTCCTGTTGGAAGGCCCATTTGGTTGACGCTTCATTCGGCTGATGTCATTCATTCTTTCTGGATTCCTCAGTTGAACGGCAAGACAGACGTCATTCCAAATCATGTCAATCACACTTGGTTTCAAGCGGAGCGTGCTGGGATTTTTCTTGGGCAGTGTGCGGAGTATTGCGGAACACAGCATGCGAATATGTTGCTGAGAGTGACCGCAGTCGATGATGCCGCATTCAAAGCTTGGTGCGTCCATCAATCGAGCGCTGTTGTTTCCGACCCCGCAGTCGAACAAGGACGCAACATGTTCTTGGATCTCGCTTGTATGAATTGTCATGCGATCGACGGGGTTTCCGAAGGAGCATTCGGCCCGAATTTGACGCATATCATGAGCCGAACGACGATCGGTGCTGGAGTTGCACCGCTGAATCCGACGACACTTCGTGCGTGGGTCGACGATCCACAGAATCTAAAAGTCGGTTGCAATATGCCAAGCCTCGAACTGGATCCTAACCAACTTGACGCAATCGTTGCCTATCTCTTGACACTGAAATAAAACCACATGACGACCGCATCACATCCTCACGCCATTCCAGATGAAGTGCGCCGCACATTGGGATCTCGCGTTCACTCGTGGATCGTTACAGTTGATCACAAACGACTTGGAATGATGTATGTCGGATTTGGCTTGCTCTTCTTCGTCATTGGAGGAATCGAAGCGGCGTTGATGCGATCGCAACTTGCGCAGGCAGCTGGCAAGATCATCGATCCAGCCACATTCAATCAACTCTTCACCATGCATGGAACGACGATGGTCTTCCTCGTTGGCATGCCAATCTTGCTTGGTATGGGAAATTATTTGATCCCGCTGATGGTTGGTGCGCGAGACATGGCTTTTCCTCGGCTCAACGCTTTCGGATTGTGGCTTTTCGTTTTCGGCGCATGCCTTCTGTATTACTCCTATGTGGGAGCGCAGGGTCTCTATGGAACTTCAGCAGCACCCGATGTCGGATGGTTCGCATATGCGCCGCTGACTTCGAAAACTTTTTCGCCGGGAAATTCCACTGACTATTGGATTCTTGGAATCTTGATCAGCGGCCTAGGGAGCATCACGACAGCGATCAATCTTGTCGCGACCATCTTAGTCATGCGCTGTCCAGGAATGACTTTGATGCGAATGCCTCTGCTTTGCTGGATGATGTTGGTCACGGGAATTCTGGTGATTATTGCGATTCCCGTTCTGACTGGAGCGCAAGCGATGTTGCTCTTGGACCGCTATTTGGGCGCTCATTTCTTTGACACACAGAATGGCGGATCAGCAGAGCTTTGGCAGCATCTCTTCTGGTTTTTTGGACATCCAGAGGTCTACATTCTCGTCTTGCCGGCGTTTGGATTTCTCAACGAAATCATTCCCGTCTTCAGTCGCAAAGTGATCTTTGGGTACGCATTGATGGTTGCTGCAACAGTTGCCATTGGTTTTATTTCTCTCAGTGTCTGGGCGCATCACATGTTCTCGATTGGAATGTCCCCTGAACTGAATTCATTCTTCGCAGCCACGACATTCCTGATCGCCGTTCCAACTGGGATCAAGATTTTTACTTGGATGGGAACAATGGTCGGTGGTCGAATTATCTTTGCGACGCCAATGCTCTTCGCAACTGGATTTATCGCGATGTTCACTTTCGGCGGACTGACCGGCGTGATGTTGGCTGTGGTGCCATTTGACTGGCAATTGTCAGACAGTTATTTCGTCGTTGCACATTTTCACTATGTGCTCTTCGGAGGAACTGTCTTTGGAATTTTCGGCGCTGTCTTTTATTGGTTCCCCAAAGCGACAGGTCGAATGCTCTCAGAAAGGCTTGGAAAATGGTTCTTCTGGCTCTTGTTCCTGGGATTCAACCTGACATTCTTACCGATGCATATTTCAGGAATTCTTGGAATGCCACGACGAATCTATATGTATCAACCAGATCGAGGTCTTGAATTGTGGAACATGCTTTCATCGATCGGAGTTCTCTTTCAAGGGATCGCAGTCGCGTTCTTCATCTGGAACATCATCAGTTCACTACGCAACGGCAAGGTTGCTGGGAATAATCCATGGAATGCTTGGACGCTCGAATGGGCGACATCCAGCCCACCACCGGAATGGAACTTCGATCAAGTTCCGACCGTTGGTTCTGCACGACCACTGTGGGATCTTGCCAATCCGCATGATCCAGATTCGCGGCACGAGATTCAAGGCGAGGAGAACCAATGAGCGTTGCTTCTTCGACAACATCTTTGCCCAAACAGTGGCAACCATCACGCGGTAAAGTCGGCATGATCTGTTTGATCGCAGCGGAGAGCTGCATCTTCCTGACATTTGTTGTTGCGTATCTTTTTTATATTGGCAAGAGTGCGACTGGGCCTCAGCCGAAAGATGTGATCGAAATGCCATTGGTGATCGTCAATTCGATCGCGCTGATTTCAAGTTCCTTCACTGTTGTCTTTGCCGTGAAAGCCCTAGAACGCCAGAAAAAGGGTGCTTTTTTGGGTTGGCTTGCTTTGACCATTGCGCTTGGTCTTTGGTTTGTAGGCGGAACTGCATCAGAGTGGAAGGGGATGATGGAAAAGGATGGTCTATACATCGGGACCAATCTTTTTGGCACAACTTTTTATTCACTTGTCGGACTGCATCTTCTTCATGTCGTCGTTGGTCTGACAATGCTCGGGATTGTGTTGATCTTGGGTGCGTTGGGCTTTGTACGAGATCGGCACGCGCACTCCTTCGACATGCTCAGTTGGTATTGGCATTTTGTAGACGCCGTGTGGATTGTTGTTTTCACCACCGTCTATGTGATTGGACGTTGACCAAGAATTCAAACGCACCCATGAACAAGAACGAAACAAATCATCAAAGCGCAAATGCGAGTGGCGGTCGGATTGAAACTCCATACAGCCGCGCGATTCCTGAACCGACTTCTGGACCAATCGTCACTGCACTCGGCGCTGCATTTCTTGGCGCGAGCATGGTCACTGATTACTGGGTCTTGGCAGTTGGAATAATCGTTGTGATATTTGGAATGGTTGTCTGGTTTAAAGATATTTTTCCGGATGAATGTCTCGAGGAAATTCCAGCACAACTTTTGGCAAAGTCGGGACCAAATTATGCAATCGCTGGCGAAGGAGAAAAGGTAGAAAGGCCCCTTTTCCCTGCAGAAGTACATCCATATCGCTCGGGAGTCGTCGGAGGACTTGTCGGCGGAGTTGCGATGGCGATCGTGGCGTGCATGTGGGGAATCGTCAAGCACGGAAGCGTTTGGTTGCCAATCAATCTTCTCACTGGCGCCGTTGTTCCAGATGTGGGAACTGCGGACCTTGCAACGCTTGAGGTCATCCATCCAGGTTGGCTCGCAATTGCAATTGGCATTCATCTTGCGATGTCTATCGCGGTTGGATCGCTGTACACCACTGCACTTCCGATGATGCCTCGCCGTCCAATCTTTGCTGGTGGCGTGCTTGTCCCAGTGATCGTGACTGGGTTGGTATGGGCAACGCTTCGAGTCGTAAATCCCGCACTCGAAAAATATATTTCGTGGCCTTGGTTTATTGCAAGCCAATTTGCATTTGGAATTGCTTGTGGTTGGTGGGTCAGTCGAGGAGAGATGGTTTCGACTATGACCGGCAAGACACTTGCTCAGCGACTTCGGATTGAGCGCGGAGGAAAGAAGTGATGAGGTTGCACATATCAAGATTCCTTTCTTGCTTAGCGATTCTCGCGGTCGTTGGATGCGATCGAATGCCAGGAAAACCCAAAGAGGCGACTGCTGTTGTCATCGGATCGCCGGCATGGACTCAAGCGACTTTCAATACAAACTGCAGAGGCTGTCATGCTCAGGGAGCAGAAGGTGCTGCAATTCCGCTGATTGATGCTGGATATTGGAAAGTTGCCACCGATGCGCAAGTGATTCAAGTCATTGCACAGGGGCAGGGAGTTTTGATGCCGAGTTATTTGGATTCCAATGGTGGACCAATGAGCTCCGATCAAATTGCTGCATTTGTCAAAGGAATGAGAACTCTGTGGGGGGCAGGTTCCTCTGGCGGTCAAGGTGGAATTTCTGGAACGGTTGTTGCGGGAAATGCTTCTGCTGGATCGCAAGTCTTTGCTTCAGCATGCGCGTCGTGCCACTCAGCGGGAGGTTCTGCAGGAAGCGTGACGGATCCGATGTATCTCAAACTGATTTCGAATCAAGGGCTTTGGAGTGCCGTCGTCTATGGTCGCGCTGCTCTTGGAAGTCCTGCATGGAATCAACCGATGCCTAATCATCCAAACGGACTGACGCCGACAGAAGTTGCTGATGTTGTGAGTTGGATTGCGCAATCGAGACCAATGTCTTCGGCAAATGCAAAAGTGAATTCAATACCTAAAGATAAGAATGTGAGTGATGCGAAATGAGTGACAACACGAACGCAGAAACGAAGAAAGAAGGATGCGCTGGATGTGATTGCGGTGGCGGAGTTGGGGCTGGCGGAAGTCTTCCTGCCGTTGCACCACAAGATGCTCGCCGCGGATTCATGTTCAAATTTGGTGCTGGATTGCTTGGAATAGGCGGTCTTCTCGCTGCCGTCCCAATTGTTGGATACATCGTTGGCCCTGCACGAAGCCGATATCGCAACGAATGGGTCGATCTGGGTGCAACAACACTTTACCCTTCTGGCCAAACTCGCTTTGCGACATTCCTCAATCCAATTCGACAGCCGACAGATGGCGATGCTGCGAAAACTGCATGCTGGGTTCGCTGTGTTGAAACTGGAAAGTTTCAAGTCTTCGCAATCAACTGCGCACACTTGGGATGTCCTGTTCGTTGGTTCGAGCAATCAAAACTTTTTATGTGCCCGTGTCACGGAGGTGTCTATTATCAAGATGGAACTCGTGCCGCCGGCCCACCACCACGTGGACTCTTTGAATACAAGTGGAAAGTCGAAGGCGGAAAACTCTTGATCGACGCAGGGCGATTGCCAGGCTTGGAAGAATCGGTATGAACCGCGAAGCACTCATTCAAATTGTAAAGCAACCTGTTCAGTGGATTGAAGAACGCACTGGTGTTATTGCATTCAGCACTCCATTGCTTTTTCATCATGTTCCTCGCAGTGCGAAATGGTGGTACGTCTTTGGCAGCGCCACGCTGATGTTCTTCACGATCCAGATCGTGACTGGTGTTTGTCTTGGAACGATGTATGCCCCAAGTGCTTCAAATGCCTGGGAAAGCCTTCGATATATCGACGAGGAAATTCCTCTTGGTTGGATGTTGCGTGCATTGCACGGATGGTCCAGCAGTGCAATGGTTGTGATGATGGCAATCCATATGTTGCAAGTTTTCATGCACGGATCATTTAAATTTCCGCGCGAGTTGAACTGGATCACAGGCGTCTTTCTGTTGTTGACCGTGCTCGCATTGGCTTTCACAGGACAGGTGATGCGATGGGATCAAGATGCATATTGGGGACTTGGAATCGGTGCAGCAATCGTGGACCGAGTTCCGGTCTTTGGCGACCAGATGCGTGCATTGATGTTGGGCGGACCAATCATTGGCGGTGAAACTCTCAATCGATTCTTTGCTCTGCATGTTTTCATTCTTCCAGGTGCTGCAATTGGACTTGTTGGAGTCCACATGACTCTGATTATGAAAAACGGGATCAGCGAAATGCCTAAGCCGGGCGAGATTGTTGTGCCCTCGACATATCGCAAAGGATTCGAAGAGCGCATGCAAAAATCGGGCGTGCCTTTCTTTCCTGATGCAGCTCAGCGCGACATGGTTTTCTGCGGCGTTTGCTTGATTCTTCTAGTGTTTTTAGCCGCGTATTACGGTCCATTTGGTCCTGGTGGAATGCCAGACCCAACACTGATCAATACAAATCCACGACCCGATTATCCCTTCATGTGGATCTTTGGCGCGGTCAGTCTTCTTCCACCTGCATCAGAGACTGCAATCATGTTGATTTCCCCAGTTGTGGGCATCGCCATCTTGGTTGCAGTTCCATTTCTTTCCAACTCTGGTGAGCGCGCTCCCAGTCGTCGTCCTGGAATGATGCTTCTGGCAGTCGTCGTAGTTATGGCAATCGTCGCATTAACATGGGAGGGAGTCACAAGCCCATGGTCGCCAGTGATGGATGGTTGGTCTGCGCTGCCAACGCCAACGCAATTTGTGAAGGGTCGCACGCCTCTGCAAATGCAAGGCGCAGTCGTCTTTCAATATGCGCAGTGCCGAAACTGTCATGAGCTTGGCGGATTTGGCGGCAAGCGCGGTCCTGCGCTCGATGAGATCGCAACGCGTATGTCGCCTGATCAGATCGTGCGACAAGTTCAACAAGGAGGAGGCAATATGCCAGCCTTCGGCAAGAATCTCAATAGCGCGCAAATGACTGCAATTGTCGGCTTTCTGAGCACGCTTCGCCCCGCAAATGAAGCGGACTCGACCATTCCTGGCGCACAATTGCCACTGCCGATCAAGTCGCCTCTGGTTCTGAATTCACCATTCACTGGAACAGGAGTGCCAGCGGAAATTTCAGCTGGCGTTTCATCGCGCTGAGCGCGGCCACAGCCATTTTCAGTAGTTGGAACATCGATCCATGGTTGGTGGTCGGGATTGCTTTTTCCTCAATTTTATATCTGCGCGGCGTGCGCGGAATCGTTGGACGTGTCCGCGGATTTCCAACTTGGAGACCAAAGTGTTTTGCAGCGGGGGTGATTGTTCTCTTTCTTGCGCTGGCTTCGCCGATTGATTCGATCGGTCACATGTTGCTGTGGATGCATATGGTCCAACACTGGCTGTTGATCATGATCGCTGCGCCATTGATTCTCTTGGGCTCGCCAGGAATCCCCATGCTTCGAGGGTTGCCAAAGGTTGTGCGAAGACAAGCGCTTGGTCCATTTATCGCAAGTCCTTTCTTGCGACGATGTCTCGCGCTGCTGTTGAATCCATTCACAGGATGGTTGGCGTTTGCACTTGTCAATTGGACTTGGCACTATCCAATTTTCTATGGAGCAGCGCTGGAATCAAATCTGGTTCACCGATTCGAACACGCCTCATTTCTTGCAGGATCCATGCTGTTTTGGTGGCAAATTATTGCGCCGTGGCCGTGGAAAGCGCGTTGGTCAGATGCGGCTTTAGTCGTCTATCTGCTGGCAGCAGATGTTCAGAACACGATCTTTTCTGCGATCGTCACGTTTTCCGATTCCGTGTTGTATTCAAACTATCTTGCAACTTCCCCAGCGCTTGGCTGGGATGCGCTTCGAGATCAGCGAATGGCTGGCGCATTCATGTGGACCGCAGGTCAAGTGGTCATGCTGCCAGCGGCGATTTTTCTGATCTTGCGTGCGTTAAAAATGGTACGCCCGAAGTCGTTCGTTGCGCGTGAGAGACCGGCGACAGTCTCACATCTGACGGCACCCTTTGATCTGCTTCGTGTTCCTTGGATTGGTTCGTTTCTGCGCAAGCGTGCTGCAAGAGAATCAATTCGATGGACTTTAGCATTCATTGCATTGATCTTGGTGATCGACGGATTCTTTGGACCAACAGATGCCCCATCAAATATGGCGGGGACACTTCCTTGGACACACTGGCGTGGATTGGTCGTGATCGCACTTTTATTCGGCGGCAATTTTCTTTGCATGACTTGTCCGTTGATGGCGCCACGCAATTTGATGCGTCGTTGGTGGAAACCTCGCTTTCGCTGGCCGAATGCGCTGCGCTCGAAATGGCTGGCGGTTGCCTTGATTGCGATTTGGCTGATTTCATATGAAGTCTTTGATCTTTGGTCAAATCCGAGGGCGACTGCATTGATATTTGTTGCATATTTTGCAGCAATTCTCCTGATCGATGGACTCTTTCGAGGGGGAAGTTTCTGCAAATGGGTCTGCCCAATTGGGCAATTTCACATGACACAAAGTTTAGTTTCTCCACTTTCTGTATCCGTGCGAAACACTGCGGTGTGTGCAACATGCATAGGACGAGAGTGCATTCGCGGATCGGATTCTGGTCATGCGAAGTCTTCGAGTGTCTCGTTAAGCATTTCCGTTCCAGGATGCGAATTGGAACTTTTTCAACCTGCCAAGCGCGGAAACTTGGATTGCACATTCTGCTTGGACTGTGTTGATGCTTGTCCGCATGACAACGTTGGAATTCTGACGCAATCGCCAAGCGTTGCTTTGACTGATCGACGATGGGGTTCTTCTATTGGACGCGTCGCTTCTCGTGTCGATGTCGCCGCAATGCTTGCGCTCTTGTCATTTGGGGCTTTCGCGAATGCTGCTGGGATGACTCGGCCTTGGCTTGATCTTGTTGCTGCTGTGACAAAGTCATTTGAACTGACATCGACTGTCGCAGTTGAAGCAGCGATGACATCCGTTGCAATCATTATTCTGCCTGTGATCCTGATGTCCTGCGCGGCTTTGATTTCATCTCGCATTTCCAGAATTTCACTGCGCGAATCGCTCTGTGTTGGTGCGCACGCAATCGTTCCAATTGGTGCATCCATGTGGTGCGTTCACTGGTTTTTTCATCTTGCAACCAGCGCTTCCACAGCGATTCCTGTGATGCAAAGAGCATTGAACGATGTTGGCATTGCCTGGTTTGGCCAACCAGAATGGGCGGAGTCCTGCTGCGGAGCAGTTCCAACTTGGTTACAACCAATCCAACTTCTGCTCCTGCAATTTGGGCTTGTGGTTTCTGGCTGGATGGTCTGGCGGGGAAGTGCGCAGCGGACAGGTCGCCGTGCAATCTTGACAGCGATTCCTTGGTGGACGCTCTCACTCATCTTGTGGTTTGTTGGAGTCTGGATTGTTTTTCAGCCAATGCAAATGCGGGGGACTTCGACGCTATGAGGCTTCGCGCTTCAATCCCGTGGCTCGCTTGCGGACTTGCAATTGCGTGCTGCTTGCGAGTGCAGGCGGATGGCGGTGCGGTCGTCGATCGTGGTCGATACGGTGCATATGACGCGACGATTTTTCTCGCGCCGGTTCCACCAAGTGCAGGGGCGATAGATTTTTCAATTTTGCTTTCTCGCAGCGGTGAACCTCAACTGATCGTCCCAGTGCATGTCCGCGCCGAAGGTCCAAACGGTGCGTGGACTGAAGGTCAGATGCACGATGCGGACTCTGGGAATCGTTTGCTTCGCGCATGTTCATTGACACTTGGATCATCTGGACCTTGGCGAATTTCTATCCAAGTCGGGGAAAACACAGCAGATTTTCGATCCTTCGAGATATCTGTGAATCCTGCACCTCCACCATGGCGCGCATCATTGCCTTGGATGATCCTGTGGATTCCAGTGGCACTCTTGTTGGTTGCAAGAGAAATTCTCGTCGCTGGCCAACGTCGACGCAGAGGCGCGTGGGATGATTCAAATCGCTTTTCAGCGACTATCCTTCGATGACCATGACTCCAAGTGATCGTGTTATTCAAAGAGATTTGTCGAACGAGGAACTCTCGAAGTTGTACCGGATCGACGACTTCGAAGAACTCGCACGCGAACGCCTTTCACAAATGACATTCGCTTATTACGCCGGCGGAGCTGGCGACGAACGCACACTGTCGCGCAATCGTTCGGCTTGGGAGGCAATCTCGATTTGGTATCGAGTGATGGTTGATGTCTCCAAGCGATCGCCTGCAACAACGATGTTAAATATGCCTTTGTCATTCCCATTGCTTGTTGCACCTACGGCACTTCATAAAATGGCGCACTGCGATGGAGAAGTTGCTACTGCACGTGCATGCGGGGCTTCTGGAGTTCCGATGGTTGTGAGCAGTCTTTCGACAACATCGATCGAAGAAATTTGCGCTGCGGCTCGCTCGCCGATACTTTTTCAGATGTATATCGGTCAAGACCGCGGTTTTTTGACTGATTTAGTGCGGCGTGTTGAGCAATCTGGCTGCGTTGCATTGCAATTGACGGTGGATACTCCAGTCTGGGGACTGCGTGAACGAGAAATGAAAACTGGATTTTGCGTTCCACCAGAAATGAGCATCGTCAATTTGGAGCGCAAAGGCGATGGGCCAAAAGGTCATACAGGTGTTGGTATTGGCGAGACTTTAGGTTGGACAATCACGCCGAGTTTGTGCTGGAAAGATCTGGAGTGGCTCTGCGGTCTGACGAAACTCCCTGTGATGGTGAAGGGAATCTGCAGAGCGGATGATGCCTTGACCGCTGTGCGATGTGGTGCGAAGGGGATCGTGGTCAGCAATCATGGCGGCCGTCAACTTGATGGCGCACCGCCGACTGCTGAGGCATTGCCGCGCATTGCGCAAGCGGTGGCAAGTCGCGTTCCTGTTCTCGTTGATGGTGGGATTCGTCACGGCGGAGACATCCTGAAGGCTTTGGCGCTTG
>Ga0114971_10001021_pt1 | contig 19041 bp, 19 predicted proteins | sample M_140625_MF_Meta_FD_87320 | JGI IMG/M metagenome (GOLD analysis project Ga0114971, IMG submission 87320) | Freshwater microbial communities from Lake Montjoie, Canada to study carbon cycling - M_140625_MF_MetaG | ecosystem: Environmental > Aquatic > Freshwater > Lake | place: Lake Montjoie...
AAGCAAGCGGCGATTAGTTAATCGTCATCGTCATCATCATCGCCAGCCTTTTTAGTTGGAGGCAAAATGAGTTCATTTGAAGCAGAGGAAGTTCCTGGTGGTGTAATGGCTACTGGCACTTTAGCTACTGGTGCTTCAGAAGTTGAAGAGGAAGCTGTTGGTGAACTGCTCGCAGTAATCGAGAATGTTGGCGCACGGTAATCATCATCACCTTCTTCGCCTTCTTCTTCACGAGTAGCGGTAGGCATTGTGATCGTGCTACTTGGCTTCGCAGCAGATGAACTAACTGCAGCTGGTGAATCTTGGGTTAAATTAATGGTTTCAGCGGCAACGGCTGAGTTATCATCATGAGAAAGAAGCGCGAACCCGGCACCCATTGGCAGCACCAAAACACCTGCCAAGATAAAGGCGAGGCTGCGTTTTGGCGCATTCTTAATTGGGCGGCTTGCTGGCTGATCATTGTCAGCCAGTTCGAACCATTCGGGCTTCTTATTGTTTTCCATGGCCAGAAAATAACCCATGAACCTGTGAGCCATCTGGGGACGCGTAAGGCGAGTGCTGTGTGTTTATCTGAGTAGCCTTGCTCTATGAGCGTAAATCAGCCCGATAAGAACGCAGATCTTCGGATTCGTGGCTACCTCGACCTCATGAAATTGCGAGTTGTCGAGCTTTTACTCGTTACAACTTTGCCAGCGCTAGTTCTGGCCCAAAAAGGGATCCCTTCGGTAGGTCTATCTATCGCCACAATTCTGGGTGGAACTTTGGCAGCCGGAAGTGCGAATGCTTTCAACATGGTGATAGAAAGTGAAACCGATAAGTTAATGAAGCGCACTGCTCAACGCCCGATCGCAACTGGTGTCATCTCGCGCAGAGAAGCAACAATTTTCGCAACTGCTGTCGGGTTGCTTTCACTTCTAATTTTCGCATTGTTTACAACAGCCCTTGCTACTTGGTTAACTTTGATCGCAATTGTTTTCTACGTTGTCATTTACACAATGGCGCTTAAACGTCGAACTTCGCAGAATATTGTTTGGGGTGGAATCGCTGGCTGTATGCCTGTCTTAATTGGTTGGGCAGCAGTGACTAATGATTTATCAAATGTTGCGTGGGCCTTTTTCTTTGTGATTTTCTTTTGGACGCCACCACATTTTTGGGCGCTAGCAATTAAATATAAAGATGATTACAACGCAGCTGGAATTCCAATGTTGCCTGGTGTTACCTCGCAGAAAAATTTACATGGCCAAATGTGGTTCCACACCATAGCCATGTTTATCGCCTCGGTTGTGACTATAAATTTTGCCGAGCTTTCACTTTGGGTTCAGATCGTTAATGCTCTTCTATTTTCTGTTTTCGCAATTACGCTAGCGCAACTAAGAGGAAGCAATCCAGATTATGGCAAAGTTGCTGCCAAAGTTTTTCAGTGGTCAATTACTTATTTAAGTTTGTATTCGGTATTGCTTGTTGCCGCAGTTTTAATTTAAATCAAGCTAAAGCTTGGGCAATATCTTTAATTAGATCGTCGCAATGTTCTAAACCAACAGATAAACGCAATGTGGTTGCTGTGATTCCCATTGCCATTTGATCTTCTGGGCTTAAACGGCGATGAGTGGTTGATGCTGGGTGGGTAATAAGTGATTTGCTATCGCCTAAATTGTTGGAAATATCAATGATTCGCAAAGCATCCATGAACTTATATACATCTTTTTTAGTGCCCTTGAAAGTGATGCCGATAGTCGTGCCAAAACCGCTCATCTGTTTCTTCGCTAATTCATGACCCGGGTGCGAAGGTAAGCCAGGGAAACTAACAACTTCAATCTCTGGACGAGTAGCTAAGAACTCTGCGATTTTCTGCGCATTGCTAGCCATGCGTTCTACCCGCATATCTAAAGTTTCGAGTGACTTTAAAAGCACCCAAGCATTAAATGGACTCAATGATGGTCCGGTGTGGCGGAAGAATGGTTTGAAATATTCATTGATGTAAGTGAAACTTCCAAGTACTGCGCCAGCAAGCACTCGACCTTGGCCATCAATATGTTTTGTTGCTGAGTACATAACAACGTCGGCACCAAGTTCTAATGGGCGCTGCATAATTGGTGAAGCCATTACGTTATCGACGATCACGGTTGCGCCGACTTTATGTGCCAAATCAGAGATCATTCGGATATCAACAATTTCCATCAATGGATTACTTGGCGACTCAAGGAAAACAACTTTGGTTGGCTTGCTTAGCGCTTCGGCCCAAACTTTTTCATCGGTACCTTTTACAAGTTCAATTTCAACGCCCCAAGCTGGCAAAAATTCAGTAAGCACCACGTGGCAAGAACTAAACATTGCAGCCGACGCAACAACGCGGTCGCCCGACTTAACCATGCAGGCAACTGATGCAAACATTGCAGACATTCCAGAACCAGTAGCTACGCAATATTCAGCGCCTTCTAGTTCGGCTAAGCGATTTTCAAACATCGCAACTGTTGGATTACCAAAACGACTATAAACAAAGTGATCAGTTTCATCAGTAAATGAATCTTCTGCTTCTTGCGCAGAAGAATAGGTAAAGCCACTGTTTAAAAAGAGGGCTTCAGAAGTTTCGCCAAAACCAGTGCGGGTTACGCCAGCACGAACCTGAGAAGTTTGTGGGTTAACTTTCCAATCCGGGGCAGGGCGGCGGTTGGGTTCTTGGTAGCCCCAGGCATCATTACTCACCTGCTAAGTGTAAGGGGAAGCGCTATTGTGGTGCGCATGAGTAATCTCGCGGTAGCTGTTCAAGATTTAAGCAAGAAATATGGCGATACGTTTGCTGTATCGCACGCTAATTTCGAAGTTCCGATGGGCACTGTGTGTGGTTTCGTTGGGCCAAATGGGTCAGGCAAGACAACCACTATTCGCATGTTGCTGGGCTTGATCTCACCTACTGGTGGCTCCGGCGAAATTTTGGGACATTCAATTAAGCATCCGGAAAAATATTTGGCCAGTGTTGGCGCAATGATTGAAGGACCAGCTTTCTATCCAGCTTTAACTGGTCGCGAGAATTTAAATGTATTAGCAACTCTAGGTGGCTACGGAACCGACCATGTGCAATCTCTTCTTGAACGAGTTGGCTTAGGCGATCGTGGTAATTCAAAATATAAAACTTACTCATTGGGAATGAAACAACGTCTTGGCATTGCTGCTGCTTTGCTTCCTAATCCCAAACTACTTATTCTCGATGAGCCAACTAATGGATTAGACCCAGAAGGAATTCAAGAAATTAGAGATTTGCTTAAATCACTTGCGCAAGAGGGCACGACGGTTTTCGTATCTTCACACTTGCTCTCAGAGCTTGAGTTAATTAGTCAGCATCTAGTTATGTTGCGCAAAGGCAAAGTTTTATTTGCCGGCAAAATCGGAGATTTATTTTTGGCACAACAACCATTCATTCTGGTTAAGACTCCAAATGAAAGTGATTTGCCCAAGATCTCAGAAATCGCAGCAGCAGCAGGCCATAAATCAACGATTCGCAGTGGTGTTGCGCATATCGAAGGGCCAGCAGAGTGGGCAGCTGAACTAAACAAGTCGGCTTTTGCCGCTGGCATCACGCTTTCGCAACTTTCGCCGATGTTGCCAAGCCTCGAAGAAACATTCTTTGAAATGACGGGGGATTCCGAATGAACCAAATATTTAAAGCCCAAGTGTTCAGAGCGGAGTGGCGCAAACTTCGTCGACCAACACTATTTCTTGGAACGATGCTGGCATCAGCTGGCTTAACTGGCCTGGTTACATCTTTACTTTTTTTGCTGATTGATTCACCGCAAGGAAATTCTGATCGCGGCAACATGATTTCTCGTGAAATTCTGCAGCTACCAAGTGGTTTAACTATTGGCTTTAGTAATGCTGCTGGTTTATTAGGAATCGTCGCTTTGTGTGTCTTTGCTGCGCAAACCGCTCAGGAGTACACCTATGGCACCTTACGTAATTTATTGGTTCGCCAACCACGTCGCCTGCAGTTGCTGCTTGGTAAGTATGTATCGATGGCTTCATTCGCAATTGTGATGGTAATCCTGGCTGCGCTTGTCAGCATGTCGTTAGCTTTTGGGTTATCGGGCAAAGCAAAGGTTTCGACAGATGCTTGGGTAACTTCAGATGCGCTTCAAGAAATGACAAAAACTTTTGGAAATGTTCTCTTATCGGTTATTGCCTTCGGAACAGTTGGCATGATTTTAGGACTTCTCCTTCGTTCGCCAATCAGCGCTATTTCCCTGGGTGTTATCTGGTTGTTAATTGTGGAAAATATCCTTGTGGCTGTTAAATCAAGTTTAGGAAATTGGATGCCTGGAAGCTTGATGTCAACAATTGCAGTTGGTGGCACAACTGATATTTCTTACACCCACTCTTTAACGATGGTCGCAATTTATTTAGTAGCTAGTTCCGCAATTGTGATCGCACTTTTCAAGCGACGTGATGTATCTAATTAAGCACTTATTTAATTAAGCACTGACACGGCGGCGCTTCTAACTCATTTCCAAGGTGCCCCATTTATCCTAAGGTCATGTCGAAGCGGTTTATTGCGCTCGCAGTCGCGCTTACTTTTCTAGGTAGCAGCACGGCTGTTTATGCCGCCACCCCAAAACCAACTTTGGCACAGATTGAAGCTGCGAAAAAAGCTGAAGCAGCAAAAAAGAAAGCAGCTGATGCGGCAGCAAAAAAATTAGCTGCGGCAAATATGACACTGAAAGCGCTGACTGCAAAAGCTAACGCAGCACTAGCTCTATATGTAAAAGCGAAAGCAGAATTAGCCAAGGCCACAGCTGATGCAAATGCTGCTGCGGAATATGCTCGTAAGACCGCTGCTGAAGTTGCGCTTGCGCATCGAACTATCGGCAAGTTGGCAGCTAATGCCTACATTATGGGTGGCACTTTTAGTGACATCGAACCATTGTTGAGCGCTAACGGACCACAAGATTTAGTTGATCGAATTACTATTCTGCAATCACTCGGTGATCAAAATACTGCTGCGCTAGAGAGATTTAAAGCAGCCGAAGTTATTGCTCGCGCGGCCAAAGTTGTTGCCGATGCCGCAAAAGTTAAGCAAATAGCCGCAACTGAAAAAGTCGCGGCAGCCAAAAAGGTGGCTGATGATGCTAAAGCGTTACAGCAAAAAGAAGTTGATAAATTACGGGCAATCCAAGACCAATTAATTAAGGAGTTAAGTAGAGCTAAAAATGTTCGCGTTACGTTAGAACAACAACGCCAGTTAGCACTGCTTGAAGAAGCCCAAGCCGGACAAGCTGCGCAAACTCCAGGTCAGTCGAAAGTTTGGCCAGATCTTGGCTTCAAGGGCCGTTCAACAATTCGAACTACGCAAGAGCAACGCGATGCCGCTGTTGCTTATGCCAAGAAACAAGTGTTAGCGCGCAAGCCATATATCTGGGGTGCCGAAGGTCCTAATTCCTTTGATTGTTCGGGCTTGGTCTTTGCGGCATACAGAGCTGCTGGCTTGAATTGGCCAAACTGGGATCGCTTGAACTCAGCACTTTATGCGGGTTACACCAAGCACGTAACTATCAACGAACTCGTTCCGGGCGATCTCTTGTTCTATTCATACAAAGGAACCATCTCAAGCATCCACCACATTTCGATTTATGCGGGCAACGGCATGATGTGGGAAGCCAATTCAACGAAAAAGGGCTTGATTTACTCAAATATTTATAGCATTAAAGGTTTAATGCCATTTGGTGGTCGGGTCTAGTCTTAACCCCGTGAGCACAAACCCAGCAACTGTCGCAATTCGCAGTGCTGTGCGCGAGTGTCTATCTAGTTGTAGCGCAGGAGACACAGTTTTAGTAGCAGTCTCAGGTGGTGCTGATTCTTTAGCGCTTGCGGCTGCACTTATTCCAGAAACAAAAAATATGTTAATTAATTTAGTGGGCGTAACAATTGATCATCAGCTTCAACAAAATTCCGGTGAACAAGCCACCAAAGTTCTTGCGCAACTTTCCGAATTAGGAATCGCTAATGTTGAAATTATTAAAGTTGATGTTGAATTAGTAGATGGCCTGGAAGCATCTGCTCGTCGAGCGCGATACGCCGCATTAGATTCCGCAGCTGAAAAATATAATGCGAGTTTAGTTTTTCTTGGCCACACACTAAATGATCAAGCCGAAAGTGTTTTGCTGGGTTTAGCCCGCGGGTCAGGTGCGCGCTCACTTTCGGGAATGGCGCGATGTACTGGAAAATATTGTCGGCCACTACTGGAAATCTCTCGATCAGAAACTTTGACGGCCTGCGCTGAAAATAACTTGACTCCCTGGATTGATCCACATAATTCAGATTCTCAGTTTGCTCGCGTTCGCGTGCGCACTGACGCACTTCCAAAATTAGAAGAAAGTATTGGCCCTGGCATTACTGAGGCGCTGGCACGCAGTGCCGACCTTTTGCGTGATGACGCTGATGCACTCGATGGGTGGGCAGCTCAAGTTGCAGCTGAACTAGATCTGGCTGATTTAGAAGTTAATCACTTGGCTGACCTGCCCAAAGCTGTCCGAACTCGGGTTTTGCGCATGGCAATTTATGCCGCAGGAGCGCCAATGGGCTCAATTACCGCCGAGCATGTGGCCTCCGTTGAGGCCTTTGTCACCTCTTGGCACGGTCAAGGCGCTTGTAGCCTTCCGGGCGGTGTGAAGGTTTCCCGAATTTCGGGCAGACTTTCGCTCCTGTCCCGCTAATTTAAGTAAGCCAGCCATATCAATGAAGGAGCATCGTGGATTTATCAGTTATTGAAAGCGATATCGAGCGCGTAATAGTTAGCGAAGTAGATCTACAGGCACGTATCAAAGAATTGGCAGCGCAAGTTGATGCTGATTATGAAGGTCGTGACGTTCTATTAGTTGGCGTATTAAAGGGCGCAGTTATGGCGATGGCTGATTTAACACGCGCAATGCAGCGTCATCTTGAAATGGATTGGATGGCGGTTTCTTCTTATGGCTCCGGCACAAAGTCAAGTGGCGTTGTACGTATCTTGAAAGATCTTGATCGCGACATTACTGGCCGCAATGTTTTAATTGTCGAAGATATTGTTGATTCAGGTTTAACTCTTTCTTGGTTGAAGTCGAATCTCGAATCTCGCGGGGCTGCCAATGTTGATATTTTGGCAATCTTGCGCAAACCAGAGGCAGCAAAAGTTGAAGTTGCGGTTAAGTATGTAGGTTTTGATATTCCTACTGACTTCGTAGTTGGTTATGGGCTTGATTTCGATGAGAAATATCGCAACTTGCCATTTATCGGTGTGCTCGCAAAGCACATGTACGAATAGAAGCAATATGACTGAAGAAATTAAAAAAGATAAGAAAAAGAAAGTTACCAAGACAGTTTCTAAACGCGGCGAAAAGAAGGCGGCTACAAAAGCTGGTCGCATTTTCCGTGGGCCACTGTTCTGGATCGTCTTTGCAATTATTGCGGTATCGGTTTTCGGTCAGATCTCTGGCGCTGGTAGTGCCTTTACCAAAGTTAATACTTCTCAAATTCTTGATGCCATTGCGCAATCAGAGGTAAAGAGCGCAACTGTTATAGATAAAAGCCAAATAATTCGGGTAGAACTTAAGCCTGGTCGTACGATCAACGGAGCTTCTAAAGTTGAGGCATCTTATGTAGTTCGCCAAGAGCCAACAATTATTGATGCTTTAAGCGCTAATCCTCCGCTGAGTGGCTGGAATATCGAGGTTCCGAAGACGCCTCTTCTGCTTAGTTTCTTATTCTCGATAGCACCAATTTTAATTATTGGCTTGCTCTTCTTCTTTATGCTCAGCCAATCACAAGGCGGAAACAAAGTATTTAGTTTTGGTAAATCACGTGCGAAATTACAAAGTGATGAAGTACCAAAAACAACTTTTGCTGATGTAGCTGGTGCTGACGAAGCTATTGCTGAGCTGCATGAGATTAAAGATTTCTTAGCTAACTCAGCTAAGTACGCCGAACTCGGTGCCAAGATTCCAAAAGGTGTTCTGCTATATGGCCCACCCGGAACTGGAAAAACTTTATTGGCCCGCGCAGTAGCTGGCGAAGCTGGCGTACCTTTCTATTCAATCTCTGGTTCTGACTTTGTCGAAATGTTTGTTGGTGTTGGTGCCGCACGTGTGCGTGATTTGTTCAACCAGGCAAAAGCAAATGCGCCAGCGATTATTTTTGTAGATGAAATTGATGCTGTTGGCCGTCAACGTGGCACCGGTATGGGTGGCGGTCATGATGAACGCGAACAAACTCTTAATCAACTCTTGGTCGAGATGGATGGTTTTGAAGCAAATGGTCAAGTAATTTTGATCGCAGCCACAAATCGCCCTGATGTTTTAGATCCAGCGCTATTGCGTCCAGGTCGTTTCGATCGCCAAATTGCAGTTGATCGCCCTGACCTAAAGGGTCGCGAAGCAATCCTGCAAGTGCATGCAAAGGGCAAGCCAATTACAAAAGATTTAGTGCTGCTTGAATATGCGCGTCGCACTCCCGGATTTACTGGTGCCGATTTAGCGAATGTGCTTAATGAGGCTGCACTTCTCGCAGCTCGTGAGCTAAAGACAGAAATTGGTAATCGCGAACTTGATGAAGCTATCGATCGCGTTATGGCTGGCCCACAGCGTAAATCACGCTTAATGTCTGACTCAGAGCGCTTAGTTACGGCTTATCACGAAGCTGGTCACGCACTCGTTGCGCACGCTTTGCCACACACGGACCCAGTTCACAAAGTCACGATCATGCCGCGCGGTCGTGCGCTTGGTTACACCATGGTTTTGCCTGACGACGATAAGTATTCAACTACTCGTAATCAACTCCTTGATCAGTTGGCATATTCACTGGGTGGTCGCGCAGCTGAAGAACTTATTTTCCATGATCCAACTACTGGCGCATCGAATGATATTGAAAAAGCTACTGCGTTAGCTAAAGCTATGGTCACTCAGTATGGAATGACTGAAGCAATTGGTGCAATCAAACTTGGTTCCGATGGCTCCGAACCATTTATGGGTCGCACTTATGGTCACGAGCGCGATTACTCTGAAAAAGTTGCCAGCATTATTGACGCCGAAGTTCGTAAGTTAATTGAAAATGCGCATCAAGAAGCTTTCGATATCTTGGTTGCTAATCGCAAAACTCTCGATGCCATGGTGCTTGAATTGCTTGATCGCGAAACAATTAACAAAGATGACATCGCAGAAATCTTTAAGAAAGTTAAGTCTTGGGCTGAACGACCAGCCTGGACTGGCTCAATCACTCGCGTTCCTTCTGATATTCCACCAGTAGAAGTTCCGGCGAGAGCCAAGGTTGCCGAAGTCATTGAAACCAAAAAGCCACGTACTAGAAAGAAATCTAGTGAGTGAAATAAATTCAATCTCGATTGAAGATGGCGATGGCCGCGCTAAGCATCCATATGACTCTGCTCGCGCTGAAGCCGCTGTACGCGAGTTGTTGCTTGCCTTAGGTGAAGATCCAGAACGTGATGGCTTAAGAGAAACACCTGCTCGGGTGGCCCGTGCCATGGCCGAAAACTTTGCTGGTCTATATCAATCAGCCGAGGATGTATTAACAACAACTTTTGATATTGGACACGAAGAGCTAGTGATTATTAGGGATATTGACCTCTTTTCGCAGTGCGAGCATCACCTGACCCCGTTTCACGGTGTTGCCCACGTTGGCTATATTCCAAATGGAAAAATTACTGGCTTATCGAAAATTGCTCGCCTGGTAGATGTTTTTGCGAAGCGTCCACAAGTTCAAGAGCGCATGACTTCCCAAATTGCAGATGCCATGATGGATATTTTGAAGCCAATGGGTGTGATTGTAATTATTGATTGCGAACACTTATGTATGTCAATGCGTGGAGTTCGTAAATCTGAAGCGCGCACAATTACTAGTGCAGTGCGTGGAGTTTTACGCGATCCGGCTACTCGTGCCGAAGCAATGTCTCTAATTACAGCGCGGTAGTTAAACCATGTTGGTAATGGGGATTCTTAACGCAACACCAGATTCCTTTGCCGATGGTGGCGAACATTTCACCTATCCCGATGCCGTTGATCACGGCTTAAGATTAATTGCCGAAGGCGCAGACATAATTGATGTGGGTGGCGAATCAACTCGGCCAGGTGCTGAACGAATTTCACCTTTTGAGGAAGAACGCCGAGTAATAAATGTAATTTCGAAATTAGCCGATGCTGGCAAACCAATAAGTATCGACACCATGCGGGCATCAACAGCTCGAGCTGCTGTTATTGCAGGCGCTTCAATTATCAACGATGTAAGTGGTGGGTTAGCAGATGAGGCAATGCTAGATACAGCTGCTGAGTTAAATGTTCCGTACATCGCGATGCATTGGCGAGGCCACTCAAAAGAAATGAATAATTTGGCGGTTTACCAAAACGTAGTCGAAGAAGTATTGGCTGAATTAAGTTCACGAATCGAGGCAGCGCTTTCAGCGGGTGTGAGTAAATCAAATTTGATTATTGATCCAGGAATTGGTTTTGCTAAAGAGTCCGCTGATAATTGGGCAATAATCGAGGAAATCGAGCAATTCGTAGCTCTCGGTCACCCGGTTCTAGTTGGCGCATCACGCAAACGATTCTTAGGGGGAGATGATCCAACTTCTCGTGAAGCAGCAACGGTTGCGCTAACTAAGCGACTTAGCCAAAGCGGCATCTGGGCAGTTAGAGTTCATGGCGTAGCAGCTAACAAGGCGGTCCTGTAATGAATGATTCAATTCGCATAAATGGCATCAAGGGCTTTGGCTATCACGGAGTATTTGTCGAGGAAACCAAGAATGGTCAAGAGTTCTTAGTTGATGTTGAACTGATTCTTGATTTAGAAAAAGCATCTAAGAGTGATGATTTAGCTGACACTGTCGATTACGGGGCGATCTGCGATTTAGTCATGGCTGCAATAACTGGCACACCTTATAAATTAATCGAGAAGTTAGCTGGCGTGATTGCCGATAAAATTTTAGCAACTGCGAGTTTGGTCGAGATCGCACTTGTTACAGTTCATAAACCAAGTGCGCCAGTTAACGCAGTGACCAGCGATATAAACGTGATGGTTATCCGCACCCGATGAAGGCAGTAATTTCGTTAGGTTCCAATATCGGAAGCCCCAAAGCAAATTTAGATTTAGCAGTTGCGTTGCTCCGTGAAGCAACCGAGCTAGTTGCTGTTTCCAGTTACTTTCAGACAAAACCAGTTGGCGGGCCAGAGCAAGCTGATTACTTAAATGCGGTAGCGATTGTCGAGTCAGAGTTGCCGGCCCAGGATTTGTTAGCAGTTTTAAATGGAATTGAGACTGCCATGGGTCGCACTCGCGAAATTAATTGGGGGCCGCGAGTAATTGATTTGGATCTAATTCAATATGGCGGGTTATTAGTCAAAGACGAGAAGTTGACTCTCCCTCATCCAAGAGCGCATGAGCGTCGCTTTGTTTTGGCACCTTGGTTTGAGATCGAACCTGAGGCAATTCTGCTCACGCACGGTCGGATTTCGGATCTACTTGATACTGATTTAGAATAAGCACGCATCGCCCGGGACCGCAAAAGGACTGGAGCCAAAAGATGACCGTACTAGTTCCAACCATGGGAGCCCTTCATAAAGGGCACCAAGCGTTGATTAAGCGTGCTCGCGAATTAGATAAAGAAGTAGTTGTCAGTATTTTTGTTAATCCGCTGCAGTTTACCGAAGCTGATGACATTGAAAAATATCCACGGACACCTGAAACCGATATTCAATTGGCGACTCTGGCTGGTGCTACTGAGGTTTGGTTTCCAACTTATGAGGAAATTTATCCCAACCAACCAGTTCAAATTTCAGCTGGAGTAGTCGGTGATCTTTATGAAGGCGCATCTCGACCAGGTCATTTTGCGGGTGTCTTAACTGTGGTCAATCGGTTATTCGAGATTGTTAAACCAAGTGCGGCTGTTTTTGGCGAGAAAGATTTTCAACAGCTTTGGCTGATTAAGAACCACTTTAAGAAAATAGAAATTTCTGCTGTGCCGACGGTGCGCGAATTTGATGGCTTGGCTCTATCCTCACGCAATATTCGCTTAACCGAATCAGATCGGGCAGCTGCCTTAATTATTTCTAAAGCTCTGAGAGAACCAGCTCAAATGCTCGAAATATTGGCAACTGAACCTGCTTTCGAATTAGATTACGCCGACATTATTGATGAAAAAACTTTTCAACCAGCTAGCGCAACCACTCAAAATAAGCGGGCCATTATCGCAGGTTGGGTAAATGGGGTCCGGTTGTTAGATAATGCGATTGTGGAATCTAACTCATGAGACTACTTGCTCCTAAGCCTGGGTGGACTTCGCGCGCCGATGTAATTGTGGTCGGCTCTGGAATTGCTGGCATGACTACTGCACTTCAACTACGCACTTTCGGGTTATCAGTTTTGATAGTGACTAAAGCAAAAGTGGACGAAGGTTCGACTAAGTGGGCACAAGGCGGAATAGCAGCAGCACTTGGTGATGGCGACTCCCCGGAGGCCCATTTAACAGACACTTTGACGGCAGGTGCCGGGCTTTGCGATGTAGATGCAGTTCGAGTTTTGGTAACCGAAGGCCCTGAAGCAGTTCGCAAATTGATTGAGCGTGGTGCCAAATTTGATACTGAAGCTGATGGCGAGATCGCGCTAACTCGTGAAGGTGGACACTTGCGTAATCGCATTCTGCACGCAGGAGGCGATGCAACTGGTGCCGAAGTTTCACGCGCATTGCTAGCCGCAGTCCGTAATGATCCGCAGATTGAAGTTGTCGAAGATGCCTTGGTGCTAGATGCTTTAAAAGATAAAACCGGTCGCGTATGCGGAGTAACTCTGCACGTAATCGGTGCCGGATCACGTGATGGAGTTGGTCAAGCACTTGGTAAAGCAGTAGTTCTCGGAACGGGTGGGCTGGGGCAAGTATTTGCCAGCACAACTAATCCTTCAGTTTCAACTGGTGATGGTGTTGCACTTGCTCTTCGTGCTGGTGCGAAAATAGCTGATGTAGAGTTTATTCAGTTTCATCCCACCGTACTTTGGTTAGGTGGAAAATCACGAGGTCAGCAACCGCTAATTTCTGAAGCAGTGCGTGGTGAAGGCGCTTACCTAGTGGACGATCACGGAGTTCGCTTTATGCAGGGATTACATCCGTTGGGTGAACTAGCGCCACGCGATGTTGTAGCAATTGCAATAATGCGCAAGATGAAAGAAAGTGGCCAAGACCATGTCTGGCTCGATGTTCGTCACTTAACTGGCTTCGCTGAGCGATTCCCAACTATCAACGCCTCATGCCTGTCTCATGACATTGACCCAAGTAAAGATTTAATTCCAGTAGCGCCAGCTTCACACTATGCATCAGGTGGCGTGCGCGTAGATCTAAATGGTCACAGCAGTATTGCCGGCCTTTATGCCTGTGGTGAAACGGCTTGTTCTGGCGTACATGGCGCTAACCGATTAGCCTCAAATTCACTGCTGGAAGGCCTGGTTTTCAGTGCTCGTATTGCGGCAGATATCGCGGCGAATTTGCCAGCGGAATCTGAACCAGTTGAAAATACCAGCCAACCATTCTTGCTCGACCCAGCAGTTCGTAAAGATTTACAAACTGCGATGAGCCGTGGTGCCGGAGTATTGCGTTCAGCTGACTCGCTAATTGAAACGAGCAACACTTTGTCTCGCCTCGAAGCCCGACACAGCGATTCACCACAAGTCGATGCTTGGGAAACCACCAATCTATTTCAACTGGCCCAAACAATTTTGCGAGCAGCATTAATCAGACAGGAAACCCGTGGCTCACACTGGCGCGAAGATTTTCCAGAAGCAAGTTCGGCTTGGGAAAAAAGAATTGTGCAGCAAATTGATGAAGTTGGTAATTGGGCAACCGAATATGCGCAGGTGATAAATAAATGATTAATTATGAATTAGTTAAAGCCGCTCTTGCCGAGGATTTAGCTGGGGGAGTAGATGTAACTTCGGTTGCCACAATTAGCGCCGACGCAACACTAGAGGCCGAATTTGTAGCACGTGAGACTGGCGTGGTTGTCGGTATAGATATGGCTAAAGAAGTTTTAACTGAAGTTGGTGTTGCTGGTATCGAATTACTTGTTAAAGATGGCGATACTGTTAACGCAGGTGATGTCTTAATTAGAGTTTCTGGAAATGCACGGGCAATTTTATTAGCAGAGCGAACAGCGCTGAATTTCTTGGGGCATTTATCCGGAATTGCTACCCTGACTAACCAATGGGTCAAAGCAATAGCAGGCACTAGCTGCGAAGTTCGCGATACTCGTAAGACCACACCTGGCTGGCGTGAATTGGAAAAATTCGCTGTGCGCATGGGCGGTGGAACTAACCATCGCATGTCGCTATCTGATGCCGCTCTGATTAAGGATAATCATATTGCTGCAGCAGGCGGCGTGAAGGCAGCGTTTAACGCTGTCCGTAGCGAATTTCCAACTGCGCCTATTGAGATTGAAGTAGATACTTTGGAACAGTTAGCCGAAGTGCTTCCGCTAAAGCCTGATTTAGTTCTGCTCGACAATATGTCGCCTGAACAATGCCGTGCTGCGGTCACGTTAGTTGCTGGCCAAACAAAGCTAGAAGCATCCGGCGGAATAACTTTAGATTTAGCTCGCACATATGCCGAGACCGGTGTTGATTATCTAGCAATCGGCGCGCTTACACATTCAGCAAAGAATTTCGATATCGGCCTCGACGTAAGGAGCAAATAATATGTTGTTAACAGTAGATGTTGGTAACACGAATACGGTACTGGGAATTTTCGAAGGCGAGAATTTAACGCAGTCATGGCGAGTAAAGACTGACCCCCGCAATACCGCTGATGAACTTTGGTTGCAGTACGAAGCTTTAGTTTCAGAATATGACCTGACTGGATTAGCAATCTGCAGCACAGTGCCAGCAACTCTGCGCGAACTACGTCGCATGATCGCTGACTATTTTGAAGATGTGCCAACCACCATCGTTGAACCAGGTATTAAAACTGGCGTGCCACTGCTAGTAGATAATCCCAAAGAAATTGGCGCTGACCGAATTGTTAACACCTTGGCAGCTCACACTTTATTTAATGGACCAGCAATCGTGGTTGATTTTGGTACCTCTACAAATTTCGATGTCGTTTCTCCGACTGGTGAATTTTTAGGTGGCGCACTTGCTCCCGGCATTGAAATCTCAGTTGAGGCACTGGCAGCTAGAGCAGCTCAACTTCGTAAAGTTGAATTAGTTCTTCCCAAGTCAGTAATTGGTAAAAATACTGTTGAAGCCCTGCAGTCTGGAACGATTTTTGGCTTTGCTGGTCAAGTTGATGGTTTGGTAAATCGCATCATCGAAGAACTTGCGCAGAGCTACGGCGATACACCAACAGTTGTTGCTACCGGTGGCCTAGCGCCCTTAATTTTGGGCGTTTCTGAGACGATTGATGAACACGAACCAGATCTGACTTTGATCGGCTTGCGCCTAATTCACGAGCGTAATCAGTAGCAGTTAGACTGCGCTTCTTATGAGTGAGACTCCAATAATCGGTGATGACCTACCCGAGCAATTACGTATCAGGCGAGAGAAGCGGGCTGAATTAATTGCCCAGGGCATCGAGCCATACCCGGTTGCAGTACCTCGTACCAAAACTTTGGCCGAAGTTCGCGCTAAATACCAAGAGCTTGAAACCGATACCGCAACAGGTGATATCGAGAGTTTGACCGGCCGCATTATTTTTAAGCGCGATACTGGCAAATTATGTTTTGCTACCTTGCGCGAAGGCGATGGCACTGAACTGCAAGCAATGTTCTCACTAGATAAAGTTGGCGAAGATTCAATCACTGCTTGGAAATCTCAAGTTGATCTAGGCGACATCGTTAGCGTCACCGGCGAAATCATTACTTCAAAACGTGGCGAACTTTCGATCTTGGCTAACTCGTGGCAACTGGCTTCAAAATCGTTACGCCCGCTTCCCAATGAACATAATCCGCTCTCTGAGGAAACTCGGGTTCGTATGCGTTACGTTGATTTAATTGTGCGCCCCGAAGCACGCGTTACAGCACGTATGCGACCAACGGTTATGCGCTCATTGCGACAAACTTTTCATGAACTAGATTTCATTGAGGTTGAAACCCCAATGCTACAAGTTCAACATGGTGGTGCTGCAGCTCGTCCATTTAAATCATTTAGCAATGCTTACGACATGGATCTCTTTCTGCGCATCGCACCAGAACTTTTCCTGAAGCGCTGCGTAGTTGGTGGTATTGAACGAGTATTTGAAATCAACCGCAACTTCCGTAATGAAGGCGCGGATTCTTCACACTCGCCAGAATTTGCGATGATCGAGAGCTACCAATCATTTGGTGATTGGCGATCCATTGCCGACCTAACTCAAAAACTAATTCAAAACGCTGCGATGGCCGTGGCAGGATCATTAGTTGTTACTCATCAAGATGGCCGCCAAATAGATTTCAGCGGAAAATGGCGCGAGATTTCGCTGTATGACGCGATTTCTGAAGGTGCGGGCGAGACCGTAACTGCGTTAACTCCGATGGATGATCTAAAGCGCATTGCCACAAAGCTAGGCATGAAAGTTGATCCGGCTTGGATAGCTGGCAAGCTAGCTGAAGAAATTTTTGAACATGTTGCTAAAGATCAATTAATAGAACCAACTTTTGTAATGGGTTTCCCGGTTGATACTTCGCCGCTAGTTCGCGCACATCGCGAAACTCCTGGCGTTGCCGAAAAGTGGGATCTCTATGTTGAAGGTTTTGAATTAGCAACTGGTTACTCCGAACTTATTGATCCAGTTATTCAACGAGATCGATTAGTTGAGCAAGCTCGCCTAGGTGCAAAGGGCGATGTTGAAGCGATGCAGGTAGATGAAGATTTCTTGCGCGCAATGGAATTTGGAATGCCACCAATGGGTGGAATGGGTATGGGTGTTGATCGCTTACTCATGGCGCTTACCGGCCTCGGAATTCGCGAAACAATTTTGTTTCCATTGGTAAAGCCGGAGATTGAGTAATGATCGAAGTTCGCCCCGCTCGCACTTCTGACATCAAGAGCATTCACAAATTAATTGTTGATTTTGCATCAGGTGGTCGCATGCTTCAAAAAGAGACCGTAACTCTTTATGAAAGCGTGCAAGAATTTATGGTGGCTGTTGAAGATGGTCAAGTAGTTGGCTGCGGAGCTCTGCACGTACTCTGGGAGGATCTAGCCGAAGTTCGCTCAGTTGCAATTACTGAGTCTTTGCGCGGCAATGGCATCGGAAATTTAATTCTGGAAAGAATCATTGAACGTGCACACGAATTGGGCCTCTCCCGAATTTTCTGTTTAACTTTTGAAACCAAATTCTTTGGCCGGCATGGCTTTGAAGAGATTCAAGGCACCCCCGTTGAGCCCGAGGTCTACGCTCAATTACTTAAGTCATATGACTCCGGTGTGGCTGAATTCCTTGACCTCGAGTCAGTAAAGCCAAACACTTTGGGCAACACCCGAATGCTTAAAATCCTCTAATTCCCTGACGGGTCTGGGCATAAATTGGGGTTGAATCTGGTTATAACTGGCATATCTAGTGGTTTTTCTCAGCGTAAAACCCACCTCGCGAGCCTGCCCCTTCGGGTATTAGGCTTAGCGAGATACGAATAAAGGAGTACCGCCCATGTTTGAGCGTTTTACCGACCGTGCCCGCCGGGTTGTTGTCTTGGCCCAAGAAGAAGCACGCATGCTCAACCACAATTACATCGGCACCGAGCACATTCTGCTTGGTCTGATTCATGAAGGCGAAGGCGTCGCTGCCAAAGCGATGGAAGGCATGGGCATTTCACTCGAAGCCGTGCGCGCACAAGTTGAAGAAATTATTGGCCAAGGTCAGCAAGCACCAAGCGGACATATTCCATTTACGCCACGTGCCAAGAAAGTTCTCGAACTTTCACTTCGCGAAGCGCTGCAACTTGGACACAACTACATTGGCACCGAACATATTTTGCTTGGCCTAATTCGCGAAGGCGAAGGCGTAGCTGCACAAGTATTAGTAAAACTTGGCGCTGATTTAAATCGCGTTCGTCAACAAGTTATTCAATTACTTTCTGGCTACCAAGGAAAAGAAGCAGTTGCTGCTAATGGTCCTGCCGAAGGAACCCCATCAACTTCTTTAGTACTTGATCAATTCGGTCGCAACTTAACTCAAGCTGCTCGCGAAGGAAAACTTGATCCGGTTATTGGTCGCGAATTAGAGATCGAACGCGTAATGCAAGTTCTTTCTCGTCGTACCAAAAATAATCCAGTCTTAATTGGCGAACCAGGCGTTGGTAAAACTGCTGTTGTCGAAGGTTTAGCTCAGGCGATTGTAAAGAACGATGTTCCTGAAACTCTTAAAGATAAGCAGCTTTACTCTCTCGATCTAGGCGCATTAGTGGCCGGTTCTCGCTATCGTGGCGATTTTGAAGAGCGCTTAAAGAAAGTTCTTAAAGAGATTAAAACTCGTGGTGACATAATTCTCTTCATCGATGAGATTCACACTTTGGTCGGTGCCGGCGCAGCTGAAGGCGCCATTGATGCCGCCAGTATTTTAAAGCCGATGCTTGCTCGCGGTGAGCTGCAGACAATTGGCGCAACAACTCTTGATGAGTATCGCAAGCACCTTGAAAAAGATGCCGCCCTAGAACGTCGCTTCCAGCCAATTCAAGTTAAAGAACCATCAGTTGCTCACACCATTGAAATTCTTAAAGGCCTGCGCGATCGCTACGAAACCCACCACCGAGTTTCAATTACCGATGGTGCTCTAGCGGCTGCGGCAAACATGGCTGATCGATATGTTTCTGATCGCTTCTTGCCAGACAAGGCAATCGATTTAATCGATGAAGCTGGCTCACGTTTGCGTATTAAGCGCATGACCGCACCTGCTGAACTTCGTGAATTCGATGACAAGATCGCTGCGGCTCGGAAAGAAAAAGAGTCAGCAATTGATGGTCAAGATTTCGAGAAGGCAGCATCCTTCCGTGATTTAGAGAAAACTTTAGCTACCGAAAAAGCTGAAGCTGAAAAAAATTGGAAGGCAACCGATCT
>Ga0114971_10001023_pt1 | contig 19009 bp, 14 predicted proteins | sample M_140625_MF_Meta_FD_87320 | JGI IMG/M metagenome (GOLD analysis project Ga0114971, IMG submission 87320) | Freshwater microbial communities from Lake Montjoie, Canada to study carbon cycling - M_140625_MF_MetaG | ecosystem: Environmental > Aquatic > Freshwater > Lake | place: Lake Montjoie...
AACACTAAACTAACCGTAGAACTTATCAGCCCAATCGCTATGGAAGAAGGCCTAAGATTCGCCATCCGCGAAGGCGGAAGAACAGTTGGTGCTGGGGTTGTGGCTAAGATTATTAAATAAAATAATAAACTTATGAAAAAAATAATAATCTCATCCTTGGCGTTTCTAGTTCTGGCAAGCTGCGCCGAACATAAAACAAACGGCAAGTTTCTAACCGAACAAAAAGACGCTTGGATGAATGGATATTCAGTCGAAGCAGACGTAAAAAAAGCTAATAAAGGATTGGTTTTTTGCCGCGCAAATGTTAAAGAAAACGGCAAAGCCGAGCCAATTTGCTATAACGCAAAGTTCGAATAGAATAAATCTAGGAGCGTAGCTCAACTGGTAGAGTAGCGGTCTCCAAAACCGTTGGTTGGGGGTTCGATTCCTCTCGCTCCTGCCACACCATTTTCAGAAATGACGCAATATTTTGCGTCATTATTTTTGGTGTGTTAATAAATTAAAATATGATATTGCTAAATTACTTCAAAGACACAATTGACGAGCTTAAAAAGCTTCATACCCCAGCAAAAAAAGAAGTCTATGTCACGACTGTTACAATCATAGTCACGATAATTATTTTCTCTTTAGTGGTAATGTTTGCTGACTTCGTCATTGCAAAAATCATTGGACTAATATTTGGATTATAATTATAATCCTTAGAATTAACATCAGCTCTAGCGCCAAGATAATAAAATAGTTTTAAAAATGGAAAATAAAGATACACAAAATAAATGGTACATTTTAAATGTAATGGCTGGACAAGAAAATAAAATTGCTTCCGAAATAAAGTCAATGATTATGCAGGGCGGAGCAGGAAAATACATATCCGAAGTTCTTGTTCCATCAAAGCAAATTTTTAAAATCAAGAAAGGTCAAAAAGTTCAAGAAACGCAAAAACTTTTCCCTGGATACGTCTTTCTTAACGCCAACATTAATTCAGAGGCTTATAACGCACTAAATTCAATTCCAAAAGTAATCGGTTTTTTAGGAGGAAAAAACACCCCAGAGCCAGTTGCTGACAATAAAATGCAAGATATTCTAAATAGTTCAAATGAGCAAACTGTTAGCAATAAAAATGTTATATTTGAAACAGGCGAAACCCTAAATGTAATTGAAGGTCCGTTTGAGTCATTCTCTGGTGTGGTTGAAGATTTCGATCCAGAAAAACAAAAAATTAAAATTTCAATTTTAATTTTTGGTCGCGCAACTTCAGTTGAACTTGACATTAGTCAGGTTGAAAAAGTGGCGTAAAAACCAAATTTAATCACGATTAATTCTAGCAAGAGGCTTCTACTCTGCTTTCGTGATTATTAAATCTTTTTACCAAATTTTTTTAAATATCCTATTGCAATTTATTTTTTTGATAATAAAATTCTAGGCCCTTTAAAAAGATGGCTAGAAATTTATAAGCGATAAAATAAAGGAATTGATAGACAAAGTTAAATTATAAATATGTCAAAAAGCAAAAAAGAAGTGCTTGGTTTAATCAAGTTGCAAGTGCCTTCAGGCAAGGCAAATCCGTCTCCTCCAATTGGTCCAGCTCTTGGTCAAAAAGGTTTGAACATTATGGAATTTTGTAAGCAATTCAATGCTTTAAAGTTCGACTATGATTTAGGCACGCCAATTCCGGTTACAATTACTGCCTATAAAGACAAAACTTTTACATTCATTACAAAAAATCCTCCAGTTTCTTTTTTGATTAAAAAAGAAATAGGTTTGGCAAAAGGCTCTTCTAATCCGGGGAAAGATACCGCGGGTAAAATTAATCTTGCGCAAATGAAAAATGTTGCAAAGAAAAAAATGGTTGACATGAATACTAACGATCTTGACGCTTGCGTTCAAATGGTTAGAGGATCTGCTATTTCAATGGGTCTAGAAATAATCGAGAATTAATTTTAAAGATGGCAAAAGAAAAAACAAAAAAAACGATCAAAGCTAAAAAAGTTAAGGCCGAAATCGTAAAACACACAGCTTTAACACTAGAAGAAGCTGTAACAAAAGTTCATGAATTGGCTGTTGCAAAAAAGCGCAAATTTGTTGAATCTGTCGACATTTCAGTTAACCTTGGCGTTGATTCTAAACAATCAGATCAATCAGTGAGAGGCTCAGTGCTTCTTCCAAATGGCTCTGGCAAAAAAGTCAAAGTAGTCGTTATTACTGCTGATGAAGCAAAGAAAAAAGACGCTTTAGCTGCTGGTGCAATTGAAGCTGGCTTTGAAGAAGTCGTCGCTAAAATTGAAGGCGGATTCGTCGATTTCGACTCTTGTATTGCAACGCCAGACATCATGTCTAAGATTAGCAAAATTGCAAAAATTCTTGGGCCGCGTGGCTTAATGCCAAGTCCAAAAAACGGCACAGTTACAACTGATGTTGCAAAAGCAGTTTCTGACGCATTAAAAGGAAAAGTTTCTTTTAAAAATGACAAAGCTGGAATTGTTCACTGCTTAGTTGGAAAAGTTGATTTTAAATCAGAGGCTTTAATCGAAAATATTAAAGCAGTCGTTAAAACAATTAAAGATTCTAAGCCAGAAGGTTTAAAAGGAAAATTCATTAAAAAGTTTTACTTAAGTGCTACAATGGGACCTTCTGTTGAAGTGGCTTTAGAAGCAATATAGAATTTCTGCATAAGTTTGTTATTTCAAGTTTATGCAACACATATTAACACATAAATTTTTGTGTCGTTCGCATTAGTCGGGCTTCACATCTATAAAGATTAAATAAATTTTATGGCTATTAGCAAATCTCAGAAATCAGGAATGGTTTCTTCATTAAAAGACAATCTTGCAAGCGCAAGTTTCGTGATTGTTGTTCATTATCGTGGCATGAGTGGTAAGCAACTTTATGATATGAGGGTTAATCTCAAGGAAAAAAGTTGCGGCATGAAAATCGCCAAAAATACTTTGACGGCAATTGCAATCAAAGGTACAGAATTCGAAGCAGTATCATCTTATTTAAAGGGCCCGACAGCGATTTTATATTCGCAAGATCCAGTTGCTCTATCTAAGATTGTTACTGATTTTGCAAAAGAAACCGAGTTTTTGAAAGTTAGAGTAGGATATCTTGACAAGGCACTTGTTCAAGAAGCTGAAATTTCTAGCATGGCGAAACTAGGCTCTCTAACCGATGTAAGAGCATCTTTCCTCGGCAAGTTAAATGCAATACAATCGAATTTTGTGCGAGTTTTAAATGCTCCGCAAGAAGGCTTGGCGTCTCTGTTCGCAGGGGCTGCATCTAAAGAATAACAACAATTTTAATAACTTTAAATTTCTAAAAAAATGACTGCTAATATTGACCAACTTTGCGAAACATTATCATCTTTAACCGTTCTTCAACTTGCTGATTTAAGCAAAAAACTAGAAGAAAAATGGGGAGTTTCTGCTGCTTCATTTGCTGCGGCTCCTGCGGCTGCTGCGGCGGTTGCTGAAGTGAAAGATAAATTCGATATCGTCCTTCTTGCTGCTGGCGAGAATAAAATCAACGTAATTAAAGAAGTGAGAGTTATCACTGGCCTTGGCTTAAAAGAAGCAAAAGACTTAGTTGAGGCTGCTCCTAAAACACTTAAAGCTGATGTTGCTAAAGCTGATGCAGAAGAAATCAAGAAAAAGCTTGAAGCGGCTGGTGCTAAAGTTGAATTGAAGTAATTATTTACTTCGATTTTCGGCCAATCCGACTTATAAAAGTTGGGTTGGCTTTTGGCGTTTTGTGGTTTTATATAAGTTTACTAATGTATAAGATTTAGATTTAAAGATAAAATCTACTTTGTGACGCAGATGCGTTAGTGCTTGCAAATCCATTTTCATTTGATCATTCCTTTTGATGATCAGACCAACTAAATTGAGGAGTTATTGGTGATTCAGAATCGTAGCTTAGATCAAGTCGTATTGAGAAAAAGTTTCAGCGACAACAAAGACAAAGAAGCCATTCCATATCTGGTTTCCTTGCAAAAAGATTCTTACGAGAAATTTTTACAAGCGCATGTTGATTCCAAAAAAAGACTAAATGTCGGAATTCAATCTGTTTTTAATTCATTTTTTCCTTTATCAGATTCTTCTGAGCGCATCACTGTTGAGTTTGTAGAATACTCATTGGGGAAGCCTAAATATGAATCAAACGAATGTTTTTCAGCTGGAAGAACTTTTTCAATTCCGCTTCATGCCCACTTGCGTTTGATTTTATGGAACAAAGAAGAAGGCAGTGAAATTAAAGAAATTCGTTCAATAAAAGAACAAGAAGTTTACTTGTGTGATGTTCCTTTGATGACCGAAACTGGAAGCTTTATTATCAATGGTGCAGAGCGCGTTGTTGTTTCTCAAATGCGCCGTGCGCCAGGTGTATTTTTTGATAGCGAAAACACTAAAATTTCTGACTCAAAATCATATACTGCAAAAATTATTCCGCACCTAGGATCTTGGCTTGACATGGAATTTGACAGCAAAGATGTGATGCATTTTCGTGTTGATAAAAAACGCAAAATCCCAGTTTCTTCGCTTTTAAGAGCAATCAACATGTCTTCAGAAGACATCATAAAAACTTTTTATGGCTCTATTGAAAGCACTTTGACCAAAAAAGGTTGGGCGACAAAATTTGATGGCGAAATCTTTATTGGAAAGAAAATGCCATATGATTTAGTTGATGCCGAAACTGGTGAAACTAAAATTAAAGAAGGCGTTAAGCTTAATCGTAAAACTCTTGAAAAATTAAAAGACGAAAAATTCGAAAATTATTTATTGACCGACGAAATTCTTCCTGGATACATCGTTGCGCAAGATTTAATCGATCCAGAAACTGGAGAATTGCTTCTTGAAGCTGGCAGTATCGTGACTTCAGAAAGTTTAGAAATTCTAAAAAAACTGCATTTTGAAAAAGTTTTAATAGTTAATCCAAGTAAATCTGACATTGGGCCGTACCTTTACAACACAATGTTGCTTGATAAAAACCAAAATCAAAAAGACGCGCTTTATGATATTTATAAAGCGATTAAACTTGGCGAATCTCCCTCTTCTCTTGAAGTTGCAAAAAATTATTTTGAGAATTTATTTTTCTCGGATGCTCGCTACAACTTGTCAGATGTTGGTCGGATGAAAATGAATCACCGTCTTGGCCTAAATATTGACAAAGACACGCTGCATTTAACTTATGATGACATCAAGCAAACCGTTAAGATTTTAAGCTTGACTAAGCACAATGATCTAAAAACAGATGACATTGACAACTTAGCAAACAGAAGAATTCGTGCGGTTGGCGAATTAGTAGAAAACCAGTTGCGTATTGGCATGGCGCGCGTTGAGAAGTCAATTATTGAAAAACTGAATTCAGTTGAAGTTGACTCGATTATGCCGCAAAGCCTTATCAATTCTAAGCCGCTTATTACTGCAATTAAAGATTTCTTTGCAACTTCGCAGCTTTCGCAATTTATGGATCAAACTAACCCGCTTTCAGATATCACGCACAAGCGTCGCTTGTCAGCTTTAGGGCCAGGTGGGTTAACTCGTGAGCGTGCTGGTTTTGAAGTGCGTGACGTTCATCCAACTCATTACGGAAGAATTTGTCCAATCGAAACTCCGGAAGGTCCAAATATTGGTCTAATTAACTCTTTGGCAACTTATGCGCGTGTAAATGATTATGGTTTCATTGAAACTCCGTATTTCAAAGTTGTGAATGGTAAAATAACAGAAGAAATTGTTTACCTGTCAGCGATGGGCGAGGTTGATCACGTGATTGCGCCTTCTAACGTTGAAGTTGATGCTAAAAAACACATCAAGGCCGATTTAGTAAACTGTCGTAAAAATGGTGAATTCGTAATGATGACGCCAGACAAAATCGACTTTGCAGATATTTCTACTAAGCAGATTATTTCAATTGCAACAACGCTAATTCCGTTTCTTGAAAATGATGATGCGAATCGTGCATTGATGGGGTCAAACATGCAACGCCAAGCTGTACCATTATTGCGTCCAGACGCTCCACTTGTTGGAACGGGAATTGAAGCGATTATTGCTCATGACTCTGGTGCGGTTGTAAAAAGTAAATTTGCTGGCGTGGTTAAGTTTGTTGATGCCGCTAAAATTGTGGTTGAATCAATTACTTCAGATAATTTGCCGCATGTAGAAGTTTATAATTTGTCGAAATATATTAGAACAAACCAAGATACTTGCATTAACCAGCGTCCAATTGTAGAGCTTGGTCAAAAAGTTAAGCAAGGGCAAGTTTTGTCTGACGGTCATTCGATTGCAAATGGCGAAATTGCTCTTGGACAAAATGTTCGCGTTGCCTTCATGCCGTGGAACGGTTATAACTTTGAAGACTCGATCATTATTTCGGAAAAATTAATTTCAAACGATACCTTTACCTCAATTCATATTGAAGAGCTTGAAATTGTTGCTCGCGACACTCGTTTAGGGCCCGAAGAAATCACTCGCGACATTCCAAATGTTAGCGAAGAATCTTTAAGCAAGCTTGACGAAGAGGGTATTATTCACGTTGGCGCTGAAGTTAAAGCTGGTGATTTATTGGTTGGTAAAACTACGCCAAAAAGCGAAGCGCCAATGACTCCTGAAGAAAAACTTCTGCGCGTGATTTTTGGTGAAAAAGCATCTGACGTAAAAGACTCTTCGCTTTATGCTTCAACTGGCATTAACGGCGTTGTGGTTGATGTTAAGGTTTTTTCTCGTAAAGGTATTGAAAAAGACGAAAGATCAATTTATATCGAAATGCAAGAAATTGAAGAATTGTCAAAGCGTAAATCTTTGAGAATTTCTTTCTTGGAAAGCTCGGTAAAAGAGGCTTTAACAGAACTTTTTATCGGTGAAAAAATTGTGAATGCAGTTGATAAAATCAAAGCTAAATCGCAATTAAATAAAGAAGATTTACAAGCTCTTTCGAAACATCAGTTAATGAAAATTGTTGTTGATAATGCGTCAACAATGGACATGGCAGAAAAAATTTCTAAGGCGCATAATAAAGAAATTGGTGAAATCGAAAAAGATTTTGCTGATAAGGTCGTTAAAATTAAAGCCGGAGACGAGCTTGGTCAAGGCGTTTTAAAGATCGTAAAAGTTTATGTTGCTTCAAAATATCGTCTGCAACCTGGAGATAAAATGGCTGGACGCCATGGTAACAAAGGTGTTGTGTCAAAAATTGCTCCAATTGAAGACATGCCATATTCAGAAGACGGCGAGCCAGTGGATATCGTTTTGAATCCGCTTGGCGTACCTTCTCGTATGAATATTGGGCAAATTCTTGAGACTCATTTAGGATGGGCTTCAAAGAATTTAGGTAAGCAAATTGGCAATATAATTGACGCGGCAGTTGATAAAAAGGCTGAAACTATTAAAAATTTACGCGAAAAAATTCTTGAAATTTACGCTTCAGAAAGTGAAGTTGCAATGATTTCAGCGATGAAAGATCATGAAATTGTTGAATTTGCGCAAAAATTAAGAAATGGCGTGCCTTTTGCAACTGGTGTATTTGATGGCATTAAGGAAGAATATATTACTAAGCTTCTGGACGTTGCTGGCGTTGATAATTCTGGTCAAATCAATCTTTGCGATGGTAAGACTGGGCATCAATTTGACCGCAAAATTACCGTTGGCTATATCTACATGCTAAAACTGCATCACTTGGTTGATGACAAGATTCATGCTCGCTCAATTGGGCCTTACAGCTTGATTACTCAACAGCCACTAGGCGGTAAATCGCACTTTGGTGGACAAAGATTCGGAGAAATGGAGTGTTGGGCGTTGCAGGCTTATGGTGCTGCATACACTTTGCAAGAAATGCTTACAGTTAAATCGGATGACGTGGTTGGTCGTATCAAAATTTATGAATCAATCATTCAAGGAAATCAAAATTTCAATTGTGGTATTCCAGAATCTTTCAATGTTATGATCAAAGAAGTTCGTTCTTTAGGTTTAAACATCGAATTGGTTGAGAAATAGTTAAATATTTGCAGAGACTTGAAAAAAGTCTCTGCAAATGGGATTGTTATCCCGAAAAATGCAAAATAAAAAGTGCCGAAATTGCACAATAAAACATAAATAAAAATATGTCATTAGCAGGAACTTCTTCACATGGTCTACTTAGCTTAAATTCAAATAGCTCTGTTGACTTACTCGATTTTAATGCGATTAAAATTAATATCGCCAGTCCAGATAAAATTCGTTCATGGTCTTTTGGCGAAGTTTTAAAGCCAGAAACCATTAATTATCGTACTTTCAAGCCAGAACGTGACGGTTTATTTTGTGCACGAATTTTTGGACCAATAAAAGATTACGAATGTCTTTGCGGAAAATATAAAAGAATAAAATACAAAGGAATCGTCTGCGAAAAATGCGGAGTAGAAGTTACTTCTTCTAAGGTTCGTCGTGAAAGAATGGGGCATATTGAGCTTGCGGCGCCAATCATCCATATTTGGTTTTTAAAATCTCTTCCTTCGCGCATCAGCACTATTCTTGGGGTGACTTTAAAATCTATCGAGAAAGTTATTTATTTTGAAAATTATATCGTTACCGACGCTTTAATGTCGCCGATGAAAGAGGGCGAAATTTTATCGGAAGATGAATATGCGAAAGCGATTGACGAGCACGGTATTGGCAGCTTTACTGCAGAAATGGGTGCAGAGGCAGTGCAAAAATTGTTGCAAAAACTTGATTTAGCAGGAATTAAAAAACAGTTGCGCGAAGATCTTTCTGTTCAGTCGTCTGAATTAAAAAAAGAAAAAATTATCAAAAGATTAAAATTAATCGAGCAATTTCTTGAATCTGACAATAAGCCAGAATGGATGGTGATGAATGTATTGCCAATTATTCCGCCCGACATCAGGCCGCTTGTAATGCTTGATGGTGGACGTTTTGCAACTTCTGATTTAAACGAGTTGTATCGTCGCGTAATCAATCGTAACAATCGTTTGAAGCGCTTAATAGAGCTTTCTGCGCCTGAAATTATCATCAAGAATGAAAAAAGAATGTTGCAAGAATCGGTCGATGCCTTGCTAGATAATGGCCGCTCGGGTGCAATTGTAAAAAATTCGAACAAAAAGCCTTTCAAGTCTTTAAGTGATATGTTGAAAGGTAAGCAGGGTCGTTTCCGTCAAAACTTGCTTGGAAAGCGTGTTGACTATTCTGGTCGTTCAGTGATCGTTGTTGGTCCTGAATTAAAGTTGCACCAATGTGGTTTGCCAAAGAAAATGGCGCTTGAATTATTTAAGCCATTTATTTACTCAAAATTAGAATTATACGGAAAATCTTCTTCGATCAAAATTTCAAAAAAGATGGTCGAGGCTGAAAGACCTGAAGTTTGGGATATTTTAGACGAAGTTATTAAAGAGCATCCGGTTTTATTAAACCGCGCCCCAACTCTTCACAGACTTGGTATTCAAGCTTTTGAGCCGGTTTTGACAGAAGGAAAGGCGATTCAATTGCATCCTTTGGTTTGTTCGGCTTTTAATGCTGACTTTGACGGCGACCAAATGGCTGTTCACGTTCCATTGTCAATCGAGGCGCAGGTTGAGGCGCGCGTGTTGATGATGTCGACCAACAATATTTTAAGCCCTGCAAACGGTAAGCCAATTATCGTGCCTTCGCAAGATATTATTTTGGGGCTTTATTATTTAACAATGGCGTCAAAAGATTTCGACAAGCAAAAATCTCGTCCAATTGCTGATGACTATGAAATGGAGCACGCGCTTAACGTTAAAGCGATTTCAATTCATGACAAAATTTTCTACCGCTTTGTAATAAAAAATAAAGATGGCGACAGATTTTTCAAGAAAGTAGAAACTACTCCTGGACGTGTAGCAATCTATAATTGCTTGCCTTCGGCGATGAAGTTTGATTTTGAAATTGCTAATAAAGTGATGACGAAAAAAGCGGTGACTAATTTAATCGATACCGTTTATCGTAATTGCGGCCAAAAAGAAACGGTAATGTTTTGCGATAGAATAATGGCTTTGGGCTTTAAGAACGCATGTTACGCAGGTATTTCGATTGGTAAAGACGACATGATTATTCCTGCAACTAAGCAGAAAAATGTTGCTGAATCTTTCGCGAAAGTAAAAAAACTTGAGCAACAATATCGCGATGGTTTGATTACTACTGGCGAGCGTTATAACAAAGTAATTGACGAGTGGACTCATTGTACCGATAAGGTTTCGAAAGAAATGATGGCGATGATTTCAAGCTATAATTCGCCAAAAGAAGCTAACTCAATTTACATGATGGCTGATTCTGGTGCGCGTGGTTCTGAAACGCAAATCAAGCAGGTTGCGGGGATGCGCGGATTAATGGCTAAGCCGTCTGGCGAAATTATTGAAACTCCGATCATTTCAAACTTTAAAGAAGGTTTGACGGTTACAGAATATTTCATCTCGGCGCACGGTGCGCGTAAAGGTTTGGCGGATACTGCATTAAAAACTGCGAACTCTGGTTATTTGACTCGTCGATTAGTTGACGTTTCGCAAGATTGCATCGTCATAGAAGAAGATTGTGGCACGAAAGAAGGTTTAATTCTTGAGCCAGTTCTTGATGATGGGCGCGTTGTTGTGGCGTTGTCTGAACAAGTTTTGGGTCGCGTTCCTTTGGAAGACGTTAAGTCTGGAGGGCAAGTGATTGCTAAAGCCGGCGAAATGATCAATGAGTCAATTGCTGATGCAATCAATAAATCTGGCGTTAAAACTATCAAGGCCCGCTCCGTTCTTACTTGCGGCACTAAAAATGGTGTTTGCGTTAAATGTTATGGGCGTGATTTATCAAATGGCGATATCGTCAGTATTGGCGAGGCTGTGGGCGTTATTGCGGCGCAATCAATCGGCGAACCAGGAACGCAGCTTACAATGCGTACATTCCACATTGGTGGTGCGGCACAAAGAGGAACCGATCAATCGGCAATTTCAGCTATTTCAGACGCAATATTAAAATTCTCAAACAAAGGAACTTTAATCAATCGTGATGGAAAAATTATCGTTGTTAGCCGTAACTTTGAAATTACCCTGCTTGATGCGCAAGATCAAACAGAGCTTCATAGCTATAAATTGCCTTATGGTGCAACAATTACACATAAAAGCGATTCTTTAGTACAAAAAGGAATGCATTTGGCAGAATGGGATCCTTACAATATTCCAGTTGTTGCTGAAGTTGATGGCGAAATAAAATATAATGACCTTCTTGAAAACATCTCTCTTCGTGAAAGAATTGATGAAGCTACAGGCGTTTCAACTAAGGTTGTTATGGATTGGAAGCAATATAGTAAGCAAGATTTAAAGCCAAGAATTACAATTGGCGAAAAAGAATATTTGCTTTCGGTGAATACTTTAATCAACGTGTCTGGTGGCGATGAAATTAAAGCTGGTGACGTGATTGCAAGAATTCCAAAAGAATCTTCGAAAACGCGTGATATTACAGGTGGTCTTCCACGCGTTGCAGAGTTGTTCGAAGCGCGCAAGCCGAAAAATGCTTCGATAATGAGCGAAATTGATGGTAGAGTTGTTTTTGGAAAAGACTACAAGTCTAAACGTCGCTTGATTGTTCAGCCAGAAGATGCTTCGAAAAATCCAGTTGAATATGCTGTTTCGAAAAACAAGCATTTATTTATTGGCGAAGGCGATTTTGTTAAACGTGGAGACATTTTGGTCGATGGAAATCCAGTTCCGCATGACATTCTAAGTATTCTTGGCATGCAGGCTTTCGCGAATTACATGGTAAATGAAGTACAAAAAGTTTATCGCATGCAAGGCGTGAAAATTGACGATAAACACATCGAAGTTATCATCAATATGATGATGAAACGTGTTGAGGTTGTTGATTCGGGCGATACTACATTATTGCCAGGTGAAGTTGTTGATCGCGATGTTTTTGAGGCAACGAATGTAAAAATTCTTGCAGAAAACTTGAAGCCAGCACAATCGAAACCGGTTCTACTTGGTATTACCAAAGCTTCGTTGCAGACTAAATCGTTTATTTCCGCGGCCTCTTTCCAAGAAACTACTCGTGTTCTTACTGACTCTGCGGTGCAGGGCAAGTTTGATGACTTGAATGGCTTGAAGGAAAATATTATCGTGGGTCGCTTGATTCCTGCTGGTACTGGTTTGGTTGCGGCGCAATATCGTGCCAATGCTAATAAAGAAAAAAGACCAGTTGTAGAAGAAGTTGTTATGGAAGCGTAATTTTAGAAGGTGGTTATTATGGCTTTGCGTCTTCATTGGCGCTAAAAAACAAGCTGTAATAACCACTTTTTTATTGATTAAATTTGCTTTAATCGTAAATTATTTTTAGCGTAACTATTTCTTTTTGATAATGCTGCTTTAGCCTCAAAATACTTACTTCAGGCCCCATCGTTCTCTTCTAAAATTTCAAATAAAAGTTTTTTCATTTTAATAAAAGTAGTTTTTATCGAAAATATCTTTAGGATATTTTGTTATTTTTGGCGTCAATGCGAAGTTATACCATTTGTCACTAATAATTATACATTTATGCAAATAATTCTGGTCTAAAATTTTAAATAAAAATCATCCGCATCGCTTGATATTGCCGATTTTTCTTTAAAATTTTATCCTCAAAATTATTTCGCCTAAATGTAAAGTTATTAGTGGGAAATGGCATTATACCGTTTTCCACTTCTAATTACCCATTTAAGCTTCGTCTTTTTGGTAAAAATTTGCTCGGAAAATGACGCTGTACCACTTGGTATAACTTACATTTTCTGTCGCAATTTTTTCTCAAAAACACTTCGCTTAAATGGGTAATTAGAAGTAGAAAATGGTATAATTTTTTAAAAGCAAATATCGTATTGGTAAAATTAAGATAGTGCTAAAAGGCGTTAAAAAATATCTAAATAAATTGAAGTTAATTCATAAACCATGACACGAAATTGGTTTGCTAAATTCAAAAAAAATAAAAGAGGGTACGTATCTTTTATTGTCCTTGCTGTGATTTTTCTAATCACATTATTTGCTGAAATTGTTGCCAATGACAGGCCTTTGTTGGTAAGGTTTGACGGGCATTTTTATTTTCCTATTTTTCAAGAAATTCCAGAAACGAAATTTGGTGGAGTTTTTGAGATTTCTACAGATTATCGTGATAAAGAGGTGCAAAGGCTTATAAAAAATGAGCGCGGAAATTTCATGATTTGGCCGTTGCTGCCTTTTTCTTACGACACAATTAACTACGACATAAATCGCCCGGCGCCAACCAGCCCAAGCGTTACCAACATTCTTGGCACTGACGATAATGGGCGAGATGTTTTAGCGCGAATAATTTACGGGATTCGTATTTCGTTGCTTTTTGGCATTGCTTTGGCTTTTTTTAGCGCAATATTTGCGGTTTTTCTTGGTGCGATTCAAGGATATTTTGGCGGAATTATCGATTTAACATTGCAGCGTTTTATCGAGATCTGGAGCGCAATGCCGATGTTATTTTTGTTAATAATTCTATCTTCAATAATCGAGCCAGGTTTTTTTATTTTACTAGGATTGATGCTGGCCTTCAGCTGGATGTCGTTGGTTTTTTATGTGCGCGCTGAATTTTTGCGCATCAAGAATTTTGATTTCGTTATGGCGGCGCGTGCTTTGGGCGCAAGCAATTCGCGAATAATCTTTTACCATATTTTGCCAAATGCGCTTCCGGTGATTATTTCAAATTTGCCGTTTTTATTGAGTGGTGCGATTGTAACCTTGACATCGCTTGATTTTCTTGGGCTTGGAATGCCAACGGGCTCGCCATCTCTTGGTGAATTATTGGCGCAAGGAAAAAATAATATTACCGCCTACTGGCTTGGAATTAGCGGATTCATTGTGATTGCTGCAATTTTAACGATGTTAATTTTTATTGGTGAGGCTGTGCGAGACGCATTTGACGCGCGCAAGTAACGATATTCCTCGTTTTTAAATATGGGAAATGTTACAATTATTGTCTTGAACATTTTAGCGAATTCGTTAATTTATAGAATATCTTAAATTTATTTTGTAACAACATGTCAATTGAAATTTTAATGCCGGCGCTTTCTCCAACAATGAAGGAAGGAAATCTGGCGAAGTGGTTAAAAAAAGAAGGTGATAAAATTAAAGCAGGCGAGGTTATTGCTGAAATTGAAACCGACAAAGCGACAATGGAAGTTGAAGCTGTTGATGAAGGGACTTTGGGTAAAATTATAATTGCAGCGGGCACGGAAAATGTTCCAGTAAATAGCTTGATTGCATTAATTTTAGAAGATGGTGAAGATAAAAAATCTTTAGAGGCATATTCGTCAAAAAGCGTTGCAACCGCAACTGTGGCGGCATCTGCAGCGCCTGAAAAAATGGCGGAAAAAGCGGCTGTTGTTTCGCAAGTTAGCGCGACTAATCAAGATTTTTCTGGCGTAAAAGCAAGCCCTCTTGCAAAAAGAGTTGCAAAAGACGCGGGGCTGTCGATTGCGCAAATTAGCGGATCTGGGCCACATGGACGCGTTATTAAAGACGATGTTATTGCCTTAATGAATTCTGGCGGCGCTTCGGTGCGTAGTGGTGCGGTTGTGCGTAATCCGCAAGAATTTTACACGGTGAAAAACAGTAATATTCGCAAAGTTATCGCGCGTCGTTTGCTTGAATCAAAACAAACCGTTCCGCACTTTTATTTGTCATGCGAATTGCGAATTGATAAATTAATGGAAGCGCGTGCAGCATTAAATTCTACTTTAGCAGAAGGTGCGGCAAAAGTTTCGGTAAATGATTTAATTATCAAGGCAGTTGCAATGAGTTTGAAAAAAGTTCCTGAAGCGAATAGTTCTTGGAGTGACGAAAGTGTAGCGATTTACAACAATATTGACATATCAGTTGCGGTTGCAATTGATGGTGGATTAATCACGCCGATAGTGAAGAATGCTGATCAGAAGACGGTTTTCGCAATTTCAACTGAAATGAAGCAATTGGTAAAAAAAGCCAAAGAAGGCAAGTTGCAACCAGAAGAATTTCAAGGCGGCGGATTCAGCATTTCAAATTTAGGAATGTTTGGAATTGATAATTTTAGCGCAATTGTAAATCCTCCACAAAGCTGTATTTTAGCGGTCTCTAGGGGCGTTGAAAAACCTGTTGTTGATCATGGTCAAATTAAGATTGGTCATGTCATGAATGTTACTTTGTCATCAGATCATCGTTCGGTTGATGGGGCGGTTGGTGCAGAATTTTTAAAGGCTTTAAGAAATTATATTGAAAATCCAATTTTAATGTTGATTTAATTTTCACAATCAGTAGTTTCTGGTTTTCGAAAATTCTTTTCGTTTACTTTTTTTAAAATTAAATATCTAAAAATTTATGTCAAAAGCAGTACAAATTATCGTTGTGGCCGCAGCACTAGTTGCAGGCGTTGTTGTTGGAGTAAAATATTCTGAACAATTAAAAGGTCATTTTAGCTGGATGTCTGAAAGTAAAGATGAAGAAGTTGCTTTACCTGATCTTTCTAACGAAGAAATTGATGGTGCCGCTAACAGCGAAGCTGGACAAGATGTTTTAACTAACAGCAAAGAAGCTACAGAAGAAGTTTCTTCTGAAAAATCAGCTGCAAAAAAATAATATTTGATAAAGAAATATAGTTTTTTATAATGAAGGCGATTCTTGAAAAAGGGTCGCCTTTATTGTTTCAAGCAATACCTTTTGTAGAAACCCGTTTTTTTATAAATTCACCACAGTAAATGTTTAAAATTATACGCTCTTTTCTTCTTGCGCTTATTGTTGCGCAAACATATCTAACAACGTCATTTGCAATTGACAATAATGCGCAAGATCGCGCCCGCGTTGTTGCTGCGCGCAATGATCGTTTTTATAAAAATAATACCGTTCGCCAATATATTAATTTGAGTGGCGAATATGAATCGGACGAAAACAGCAAGCAATATGTTTTGTCGGCGGGGCATTTTTATCGCAGTGCAAAATTGATAAATGAGGTTGATTTTCTAAGGCAAACCGATTATACGCAAAAGGCGGCAAACAAATATGAATTAAAGCGCAGCGGAGATCTTTACGATTTTCAAATTTCAACTAAAGCCATAGTTGCCGATACGCAAAATTATTTAGTTTTTTACAATCGCAGCAAATATGATCAGCTTTCAACTTATTATTACGACATTACGACCTCTGCAGGCATAGGAAGAATGTTTTTTAATGACAAGCTAGAGATTGACATTGGAATTGGTCATAGCGACGTTAAAAATTACGATCAAAAAACAACTATAATTCCGTCTTTTCGCGCCGAATTTGACATTACAGAAAAATTGCATTTTATTCAAAGAGGATACGCGTTTTTTAGCAATGAAGTTGATGATTATCAATCACGAACGCGTTTGCAATATTTGATTAGTAAAAGTCTTTATTTGCAAGTGACGCATGATTTTGACCGCCGCAGATATTCCAACGAAAAAAAACGTTTGGCAATTAACGAAGTGCATCGCAGAATTATTTTTGGATTTCGCTATGATTTAGGTGCGGATGCTTTTTAGTTCGAAATGTCATTAGCTGTCGCAACACTTAAGGTTCAAGCTTTGTTGAAGCATTAATGTCGTTATATTTTTTAATTTCTGCAGTAAGTTCTTCTTTTGTTAAATCGCCGCGAATGCTTGTGGCGTTGACTTCGTGCGAATTTCCGTAAATATCGATAATTTTTGTTGTTTTGTTTTCTGAGGAAGATTTTATTTTTTCTTCAGCAATTCCGCGATCAATTTCTTGCTTAATTTCGTCAAGTCCCAATTCTTTTTGCGCGGTTTTTAATTGAATTTTTAGCTCTTCAAAAAGCTTGCGCGCTTTGTAATAAAGGCGTCCAAGAAAATGTGCAATTTCGGGTAAATCTTGCGGTTTGATAAAAATTATTGCTACCAAAAAAACTATAATTAATTCGGCTAAAGAAAATCCAAACATATTAAACGGGAATATAAATTAAGACTCGAAGGCCGCCAGCTGGGCTTTCGCCAAGCTTCATTTGGCCGCCATGTGAAGTGATGGCATCCATTGCAATTGCAAGGCCAAGGCCAGAGCCGCCGCGTTCGGTGCGCGGTGACGATTTTTTGTCAAGGTTGCGCGAATTGTCGATGCGATAAAATGGCTTAAGCACGTTTCCGCGCTCGTTTTCAGGAATTCCGGGGCCGTTATCGTCAATTATTAGCATTAAATTATTATTGCTAAGAGATGCTTGCAGCGTAACGTGGTCTCCGTAATTAAAGGCGTTATCGATTAAGTTAATTATGGCGCGCTTGAAGGCGAGTTTTTTTAGCGGCATTTGATAATTATCAGCAATGTTAATTTTTGCATCAATTGTTTGATGCATTTTGCGATAATAATTAATAATTTTTTCTTGTAAAAATTCTTTCAAAATAACGGACTTGGCCTTTTCGCGTTCTTCATGTCTTGCAAAGTCGAGATATTCTGCAATTAGTTTTTCCATGTCGCTAATATCTTGCTTTAAATCAATTAATTCTTCGGGGTCTTTTGCCAGTTCAAGTTGCAATTTCATTCGCGTTAAAGGTGTGCGTAAATCGTGCGAAACGGAAGAAAGCATGTCGGTGCGCTGCGCAATTTGCCTTGCTATGCGCTCTTTCATTTTAATAAAAGAAATCGCCACCGATCTAATTTCGCGCGAACCAGTTGGTCGAAAATTTGGTACGTTTTGTCCGCGACCAAATTTTTCCGCGGCCTTACTTAGCGCACTGATTGGGCGTAATTGGTTTTTAAGAAAAATTATCGAAATAAACGACGTGATTAATCCAGTTAATAACATCCATAAAATAAAAACATATTTGCTCGAGCTGGTGATGCGCTTGACTGGAACGTCGAAAGAAATTATCCCATCACTCATTTGCACCTTAACAATAAAAAAAGCATTATTTTCAGGATTTTCGTAAATTTCGTAAGGCGTTAATTTGTAATTTTCCAATTCGGACTTAAAGCGATTTAACGGGTCAATTAGCGGAAAAAGATTAATATATTGATAAATTTTGCTTCTTTTCCAATCAGAATCGGCAATTTTTGACTTTTTCTTAAAGTGATGTCTTTCTTCAAAAGAGAAGTTAATTTCGATATTTTTAGCAAAATCGTGTAAAATATATTGACGCAGCGGATTATTTACCGAACTTTTAATAAAAGACATTTCAGAAACAACGCTTCGAGCCATGTGTTTACTGATTACATCGACATAAACATAAAAAAATACGTAAATTGAAACTAATTGTACAATTAGGGCGGGAACGGCGATGATTAGTAAAAATCTGCCAAAAAGTGAGCGCGGAATTAATTTTTTTAGTTTCATTTAGTAAAAAAACTTTTATAATTAGCCAAGATAGCAGGTTTAGTTTTAGCTTTATTTGCCAGTTATAACTAAGTATTTTAGTTCAAAATTATTTTGCCTAGATTTAGTTATTAGCAGGAAATGTTATAATCATTAGGTTGAATATGAAGCGACGTTTTTTTGCATTTTTAAATTATATATCATGAATTACAAAATCACAGCAAAAAACATCAATTTATTTTACGGGCAAAAACAGGCTTTGTTTGATGTTAATCTGAATTTTAAGCAAAATAGCGTTACTGCTTTAATAGGCCCTTCGGGTTGTGGAAAATCGTCATTTTTGCGTTGCATTAATCGCATGAATGACACAATTTTAAACTGCAAAATTGAAGGAGAAATTACAATTGATGGTCAAAATATTTACGATGAAAGCCTAGACGTAGTACTATTGCGCGGTCGTGTTGGGATGGTTTTTCAAAAACCAAATCCGTTTCTTAAATCAATTTATGATAACGTGGCTTACGGGCCTAGAATTCACGGGCTTTTTGAAGGGAAGAAAAATCTTGATGAAATTGTTGAAAAAAGCTTGATGAAAGCTGGTTTGTGGAATGAGGTGAAAGATCGTTTGCAAGATCAGGCTTCTGGCCTTTCTGGTGGGCAGCAGCAGCGTTTGTGTATTGCGCGCACAATTGCAATTGAGCCAGAAATTATTTTAATGGACGAGCCATGTT
>Ga0114971_10001024_pt1 | contig 18995 bp, 17 predicted proteins | sample M_140625_MF_Meta_FD_87320 | JGI IMG/M metagenome (GOLD analysis project Ga0114971, IMG submission 87320) | Freshwater microbial communities from Lake Montjoie, Canada to study carbon cycling - M_140625_MF_MetaG | ecosystem: Environmental > Aquatic > Freshwater > Lake | place: Lake Montjoie...
CAAATACCAACCTTTTGAAGTTCACATTTTGTTAAACGAATGGTATTGCTTGGTTGATGGTGTAAAATATCCTATTAATAAATCCGATTTTTCATTTGTTAAAGACAACCAAACTATTAAATTTGAAGTTGCAGTTAATACCATTCACGGCACTCCAGGTGAAGATGGCCACATGCAAGCTTATTGGGAATTGGTAGATTTACCTTACACAGGATGTACTTTTTACCAATCGGCATTGACCTTTAACAAACGAGATACTCTTTCAGTATTGTCTAAATTTAATATCCCTAAAGCCAATTCAATATATGTTACTAAAGGAGATGCAATTGATGGAAACAAAGTTGCTGCCGAATTAGGTTTGCCGTTTTTTGTGAAACCAAATCAATCTGGCAGTTCATTAGGGGTTTCGATGGTGACTACTTTAGATGATTTTCAAAAAGCCTTGGATTTTGCTTTCGCAGAAGACAATGATATTTTAATTGAGTCCTATTTAAATGGTCGCGAAGTTTCGGTTGGCGTATTAAAATACCATGGAGAAACAAAAGTTTTAGGAATAACAGAAATTCTTTCGCAAAATTCCTTCTTTGATTACGAAGCCAAATACTTAGGAAAATCAGAAGAAATAACTCCAGCACGTATATCGCAAGAAGTTGAAAACAGCGTGGTTGAAACTGCTAAAAAAGTATATGAATCCCTTGGAATGAGTGGTTTTTCAAGAACTGATTTTATAATTATGGACGATGTTCCGCATTTTATAGAAATCAATACCAATCCGGGATTATCCCCTCAGAGCATTTTTCCACAACAAGCTGCTTATGCTAAATTGGAAATGGGGAATATGTTGGAAAACGAAATTAGTTTAGCTTTACAAAGAAAACCGATTTGGAAAAAGTAAATATAACAATAAATGAGATTGCTTCGTGCCTCGCAATAACATCATGAAAAAAGCCATATTTCCGGGATCGTTTGACCCAATAACTAAAGGACATTACGACATAATCAAAAGAGGAATTTCTCTATTTGATGAAGTAATTGTTGCTATTGGTATAAATTCCGAAAAAAAATACATGTTTTCTCTTGAAGACAGAAAACGCTTTATTGAAGAAGCATTTAAAAATGAACCTAAAGTAAGAGTTATCACTTACGAAGGTTTGACGATTAATTTATGTCATAAAGAAAATGCACAATTCATTCTACGTGGCTTGCGAAATCCTGCCGATTTTGAATTTGAAAAAGCAATCGCACACACCAACCGATTGTTGTCTAAAATAGAAACTGTTTTTTTATTAACAGCTGCAAAAACATCGTATATTTCTTCAAGTATTGTAAGAGATGTAATAAGAAATAATGGGGATTATACGGTTTTGGTTCCCGATTCTGTGAGGATTTAATTAATTTTTTTTTACTTCGTACTAATCGCGTATTTTGTCATTCCGTAGGAATCTAAAAAGTCTAAAGATCCAAAAGGTCTGGGTTTAAAAACCTAATCTTCTTTCTTAACCACTTTTCTAGCTACTTCAATTTTAAACTTTTTCCCTTTCATTTTTTCATCCCGAATGTTGGAAAGAAATTCTTTTACCTTTTTGGATTTTACGGCTGCAAACGAAATAAAATCTTTTACTTCAATTAAACCTAAATCTCCTTTTTCTAATTTTCCTTTTTGAGAAAAGAAACCTACAATATCAATTTTGTTCAACTTGTTTTTCTTACCACCACTTACGTAAATCGTTTGAAATTCGGGAGCCTTTGGTAAAGTTGTAGCAGCATCTACATTTAAAACTGTAGTTCTATAATCTATATAATCCATTTTTTTCTCACTTTCATGAGCCACAATATAAGCAGTTCCAGAAGCCAACATCCTAGCGGTACGACCATTTCTATGAGTGAATTCATCTTCTTTAGATGGTAAATGGTAATGAATTACGTGGTTCATTTCAGGAATATCTAGTCCGCGAGCAGCTAAATCGGTGGTTACTAAATAACTTATACTTCCGTTTCTAAACTGAATCAGCGCCCGTTCGCGCTCGTCTTGATCCATTCCACCATGGTAATAGGTGGAGAAAATTCCTTTTTCATTTAAGGTATCACTAATCCGTTCAGCAGATTCTCTATGGTTACAAAAAATAATTGCCGACTGCGATTTTAAAGAACAAATCAAATTGAAAAGCGTATTAATTTTGTCTTTTTCTTTAGAAACTACCATTTTCAAAGTCAAATTAGAATTTACCTCTTCGGTAGGAATAAAATCTAAAACAGTAGGATTTACGACATGTGTATATTTTGGAATTTCGATATCTGAAGTTGCCGAAACCAAAACTCGTTTGTTTAGTTTATTTAATTTTGAAATGATAAACGACATTTGTTCATGGAAACCCAATTGCAGGGATTTATCAAATTCATCTAAAACTAAGGTTTGAATAGCATCCATTTTGAAAGTACCTCTTTCTATGTGATCTGCTATCCGGCCAGGAGTTCCGATTAAAACGGACGGTGGATTGGAAAGGTTTTTAATTTCGGTATCAATAGAGTGTCCGCCGTAGCAAACATTTACTTTAAAATCGGTTCCCATTTTCTTCCAAACTTGCTCAATTTGCAATCCTAATTCGCGTGACGGAACTAATATCAAACATTGAACAACATTTATTTCAGGTTGCAACATTTCAAAAATCGGCAGTAAAAAAGCCAAGGTTTTTCCGGAACCCGTTGGAGATAATAATAAAACATTGGCATCATTCAAAATAGCATCTTGTGCCATTTCTTGCATTTCATTTAAGCTTTCTATAGCTAAATTTAAAAGTAAATTGGTAGAATGTGGGTAGTTATTCATTTGGCAAAGATAAAGCCAATTAGGAATTAAAAATTAGGAATTACAAATTTTATTGTAATGGAAATATAATTACAAATTCCAAACAATCTTAATCGCAGAAATTTTCAATGTTTCAATTCTAATCGCATTTGAAATGGAAAATCTACTTTTCAAGTAAAATTTAAAGTACAAAAAATAAAGTTTAATAAATTTTTTTGCTAAATTTATAAATCAAATTTTGATCTCATTTTCTTTTTCAAACAATAACTTGATATTTTCATAGGAATTTTCAAGTGCTTGTTTAATCTCATCGGGTTTAAGCCAAGCAACTTTTTCAATTCCTTCGTCTTCTTGCGGAATAGGAGTTCCCTCAAATGTGGTTGTCATTTCAAACCAATGGGTAATCTTTAGTCTATAAATGCCATTTCTTTTGAAGACGTGGTAGGTTTTTTGGAGTTTTTTGGTAATTTTAAGATTGCCAACGCCCGTTTCTTCAGTGACCTCTCTAATAGAGCAATCTTCAATTTCTTCCCCTTTATCGCATCCACCTTTGGGCAAATCCCATTTTCCGTTTCTGAAAATAAATAAAACTTCTCTTTTTTGGTTATAAACCAAACCACCTCCAGCTTTTTTAACGGGGATTTTTTCTTTTACTTTATTAAGGATTTCCTTTTCATCTGGATAATATAAATAGGCTTTTTTTATTTTATTATTGAACATTTTAACAATAAGCTGTTCAATGTCAACACTTTCAAGCAAAAACAATTGAAAGTCGGTTTCTTTAGCGACTTCATTTGTTAAAAAAAGTGGTTTGTCGTTCACAAAAACTTTATACATTTGCAGTATGATTTTTAATAAAAAAACAGCCGAAAAAACAGCCGAATTGCTTTTACAAATAAATGCAATTAAATTGAATCCGTCAAATCCTTTTAAGTGGGCTTCGGGCTGGAACTCTCCTATTTATTGTGACAATCGATTAACTCTTTCATTTCCAGCAATTAGAAATTATATTCGAGATGAATTTTCTAAACAAATTACTGAAATATATGGTAAACCCGATGTAATTGCCGGAGTTGCTACAGGCGCTATTGGCATTGGAATATTAGTTGCAGAACAATTAGGGCTTCCATTTGTATACGTTAGACCAGAAGCAAAAAAACACGGAAGACAAAATCAAGTGGAAGGTTTTTTACAAAAAGGACAAAATGTGGTTGTTGTAGAAGATTTAATTTCAACTGGAAATAGTAGTTTAATGGCCGTTGAAGCCTTGAAAGAAGCTGGAGCGAATGTAAAAGGAATGATTGCAATTTTCACCTATGGTTTTGCTGTTGCAGATGAAAACTTCAAAAATGCGAATGTAAATTTGAATACTCTAAGCAATTACGAAAATCTGTTGGAGTTAGCAGTTGAAAAAAAATACATTACTGAAGAAGAACAAGTTACTCTCCAAGAATGGAGAAAAAGCCCATCAACTTGGGAAAATAAATAATTAGAGGGTTTGATTGCATCGTCCCTCGCAATGACACAAAAAATGAATCTAGAAAGCCCAAAAGTTACCGTTGAAAAATCAGCTGAATATTTATACAATGCGCTGTCAAATGTCAGTAACTTTGAAAAATTAATGCCAGAGAATATTGCTAAATTTGAAGTTCTTGGTGAGGATATTTTTAATTTTGGATTGTCAGGTATGCCTGAAATTAAACTACGTTTGAAAGAAGGTATTCCATATTCAAAAGTTATTTTGAATGCTGCAAGCGATAAATTACCATTTTCTTTAATTGCTTCAATTGATGCTATTTCGGAAAATTCTAGTGAAGTTAAGTTAGATTTTGAAGGGGAATTCAACCCTATGATGGCCATGATGATTAAAGGTCCAATTACAAAATTCATTGAAACTTTGGCCAACAATATGCCTAAATTGTAATTATATATTCCTTAAAATAAAATTTGAAATTCTCTGATTCCGAAGTTTTTAACTGAATTATCTTCAAGCAATACTTGAATTCTACCGTCAGTAGAAACTCCCTTAATAATTCCCATAAACTTATTATGATTAGCATCTTCAAATGCCATTGGAACATTTATTTTAAATAAGTGTTTGTGGTATTCCTGCCATAATTTATCCGATTGGTTAGAAAGTATCCAACTGCAGTTTTTCTTAATTTGAAAAATAATTTTATTTAAAATTAAATCCAAATCAAATTCGTTTTCCGCAACTACCGCCATCGAAGAAGCTTTTGGTAAATCATCAAATTTCCTTTGATTTACATTCAATCCTATTCCAACTACAGATTCAATTTTAGTGTCCAATTTAAAACTATTTTCAATTAATATGCCACAGATTTTTTTATGGTCTGACATTATGTCGTTAGGCCATTTCACGCTTAATTTAGGTATATTGAAGTCTTCTAAAACTTGAAGGATTGAAAGAGCCACAGCAACATTTAAATGAAAAATTTCGTCACTATTTTGTAAAACATCTTTAATCAAAATACTCATAATTAAGTTTTTACCCTCTTCCGATTGCCATGTTGCTCCCATTTGTCCTTTGCCATTGGTTTGCTTTTGGGCAACTACCGCAGTAAAGTTATCTACAGATTGATTTCTAGAAAGGTCTTTCAAAAAATCGTTAGTAGAATCTATGGCACTGAGTTTGATAATTGACATTGGTAGGGTTTAAAAAATTAGGTGTTTAAAATTATGTTAAGCATCAAAAATAAGGACATTTTTTGATACCTTTGCAAATTATATAAATTTAGATGACAAAAAATACAGTGAGTACCGATGTACTATTAACAAACATCATTAAGGGAATAGAAGAAGTTAAAGGAAATGATATTGATATTCTTGATTTAAGAGAAATAGACAACGCCGTTTGCGATTATTTTATTATTTGCAATGGCTCTTCCAATACCCAAGTTAAAGCAATAGTAAACTCAATTCAAAAATTAGTTTCCAAAGAAATTAAAGACAAGCCATGGCATGTTGAAGGTACTGAAAATGCCGAATGGGTGCTCATGGACTATGTGAGTATTGTAGTTCATGTATTTCAAAAAGAAATTAGAGAATACTACAATATTGAAGGCTTATGGGGCGATGCCAAAATTACTTCTTTAGAAAACAAAAACTAAAAGCAAAGCAAGACAATGTTAGACAAAAAAAAACCAAGCGGTTTAAAATTTAGTCCATGGTGGATATCCGGAGCAATTATTTTCATGTTTATTCTCTTAAACATATTTAATACCTCTAGCTTTCAAGATCCTACAAAAATATCCTCATCCAAATTTGATGAATTATTAAATAGTGGTCAAATTGAGAAAGTAATTGTTTTTAACAAAGTGCAAGCAGAGGCATACCTTACTGCTGCAGCATTAAAAGAAAAAGGAAATAGTAAAGTTTCCAAAGACCCGCTTTTTGGAGGAATTAACAAAGGACCTCATTATACTTTTGAAATTGCCGATGCGCAAAATTTCGAAAACAAACTTGTAAAAGCCAAAACAGATAGCAAACTTAAAGATTACGATTTTAAACTTAAAAGCGATTGGTCTGAATATATTGTAGGATTCTTACCGATGCTATTACTTATCGGTGTTTGGTTGTTTTTCATGCGAAGAATGTCTGGTGGCGGTGGCGGAGCCGGTGGTCAAATTTTCAATATTGGAAAATCTAGAGCCAAACTATTTGACGAAAAAGCTGACGTTAAAACTACTTTCAAAGATGTTGCAGGTTTAGAAGGAGCAAAAGAAGAAGTGCAAGAAATTGTAGAATTTCTTAAAAATCCAGAAAAATACACCGTTTTAGGTGGTAAAATTCCTAAAGGAGCTTTATTAGTTGGGCCTCCTGGAACAGGAAAAACATTGTTAGCAAAAGCAGTTGCTGGTGAAGCTAAAGTGCCTTTCTTCTCTTTATCAGGTTCGGATTTTGTTGAAATGTTTGTAGGAGTTGGTGCTTCCCGTGTAAGAGATTTATTCAAACAAGCCAAAGAAAAATCGCCAGCTATTATATTCATTGATGAAATTGATGCTGTTGGACGTGCAAGAGGAAAAAACAGCATGTCAGGAGGAAATGACGAGCGTGAAAATACTTTAAATCAATTACTTACAGAAATGGACGGTTTTGGAACCAATACGCATGTAATAGTTATTGCTGCAACCAATAGAGCCGATGTTTTAGACAAAGCCTTAATGCGTGCAGGACGTTTTGATAGACAAATTTATGTTGATCTTCCAGATATTAGAGAGCGTAAAGAGATATTTGAAGTGCATTTAGCACCACTAAAAAAAGTAGAAGGTTTAGATACCGATTTCTTAGCTAAGCAAACTCCAGGATTTTCAGGAGCCGATATTGCAAATGTATGCAACGAAGCGGCTCTTATTGCTGCTCGCCATAACAAATCAGCAGTAGATAAGCAAGATTTTCTGGATGCCGTTGACCGAATTGTTGGTGGGTTGGAAAAGAAAAATAAAATTGTAACCCCTGCAGAAAAAAGAGCTATTGCAGTACATGAAGCTGGTCACGCAACAGTTAGCTGGATGCTGGAACATGCGGCACCACTTATTAAAGTTACAATTGTACCCAGAGGTCAAAGTTTAGGGGCAGCTTGGTATTTACCAGAAGAACGTTTAATAGTTCGTCCAGACCAAATGCTAGATGAAATGTGTGCTACGATGGGTGGTCGTGCTGCCGAAAAAGTAGTATTTGATACTATTTCAACTGGAGCTTTATCCGATTTAGAAAAGGTGACCAAACAGGCTCGGGCAATGGTAACAATTTATGGATTGAATGAAAAACTAGGAAACGTTACTTATTACGATTCCTCAGGACAAGGCGATTACAATTTTAACAAACCATATTCTGAAGATACTGCCATGACAATTGATAAAGAAATTTCAATTTTAATTGAAAGTCAATACCACAGAGCTATTGATATTTTAAAGGAAAATAAAGTCAAATTACTACAACTTGCAGAAATTCTTATTGAAAAAGAAGTTATTTTTAAAGACGATTTAGAAACGATATTCGGAAAAAGACCCTACCAAATTGATGCTGAAGAAAGTTTAGAAACTCCGCAATAAAATAAAAAAAATAAAAAAATAAAAAATCTTAATTCAAAAAATGCATTTGAATTAAGATTTTTTTATCTTTGAAAGTTTTCAAATGATAATTGAAGAATTTTATATAATATTATGAGTCTTTTTAAAAAAATATTTGGTACTAATAACGATGATTCCGAAAAGGATAATTTAAGTGAGTATAACGTACCAAAACCCGAAAATCTTGCCATAGATGATTTATTTACTTTTAACTTCAAAAAAAATGGAGGTAAATTTATATACTGTGAAAATCTAAGTGAAGTTAAAGAACAATTTGAAAATATATTAGAAGAAAATGATTGGTTTGAAAGTGAAGTACTTTGTTACGAACCAAAATTACACAATCTTCTTGACGAAAATAAATTAGAATACAGTAACTCTTTAGCGCCAAAATTCTTTTTTGCAAGCTGCGAAAATCTTATAGCTGATGAAGGATCTGTTTTATTTTCTTCGAATCAAATTAAACAAAAAAAACCTAACGAACTTCCAGATAACATTGTAATATTAGCAACTACTAGTCAAATTTTAGAAACTAAAAGCGATGGTTTGAGAATGATAAAAAAGAAATACGATAAAGATTACCCTACCAATATCACCGCTATTAAATACTTTGAAAAAGCACAAGAAGAAGATTTCTTGACCTATGGTAGTTCTGCTAAAAATTTATATTTGTTGTTACTAGAAGATTTGTAACATGAATGAAACTTTAAAGCGAGCGATTTCTGGTATTGTTTTTATATCGCTTCTTATCTCTTCAATCCTTTATTCTAATGAGAGTTTTTTCATTCTATTTGGGATTTTCCTTCTAATTGCAGTGTATGAATTTTGTGCTTTGGTTCAATTAAATAAAATTGTACCAATGCTTTTTGCTTTCTTCTTTTACGGAAGTATCACTTTGGTTTGCTTTTATAAAAAGTTGACCCAACAAATATTGTTTTCCATAATTAAAAAACAATACACAATTAGTCTAGATAACAATTTACTTTATCAAATATTACTTTGTATAACTTTGCTGATATCCTTTAAATGCATTTATTTTCTTTTTAACGATAAGATCCAAAAAGTTTCTGCACCATCCAAAATTATGTATCTGATAGGATATATAATTTTGCCTTTTTTGTTTATAACTAAAATTTCTTTTGGAGTTAAAGAATACAATCCTAAAATAATTATCGGACTTTTTATTTTAATTTGGACTAACGATACCTTCGCTTATATTGTAGGAAAGTCAATTGGTAAACACAAATTATTAGAACGAATTTCTCCTAAAAAAACTATTGAGGGCTTTGTTGGCGGAATCATTTTTGCAATTTTAGCAGGGTATTTAATTTCTAAATATTACATACAAGCTGATCCAACATATTTAGAAAAATCGATTCAAATATGGACTACTATTGCAGTATTAGTTGGGGTAATCGGAACTCTTGGCGATTTAATTGAATCTAAATTCAAACGAGTTGCCGGAGTAAAAGACAGTGGGAAAATAATGCCTGGCCACGGAGGTATATTAGACCGTTTAGACAGTGTTATATTTGTAGCACCATTTGTGTTTTTATTCTACCAAATATTAAATTATTTAGCTTAAGATATAAAGTCTTTAGCACTTTTATTTTATAAAATTAGAATTTAGTTTTGTAATACTAAATATCAAAAACCCTAAAAGATTTAAAATCCTTTGGGGTTATATTTTTGATAAAAAAATTATTTTAAACGTGTAAAGCTCTGTTTTCGGTTGCTGCTAATGCCGCTTCTTTAATAGCTTCAGCAAATGTTGGATGCGCATGTGACATTCTAGAAATATCTTCGGCAGAAGCTCTAAATTCCATTGCAGTTACTGCTTCGGCAATTAAATCGGCGCAACGAGCACCAATCATGTGAACTCCAAGAACTTCGTCGGTAGTAGCATCGGCAAGAATTTTTACAAATCCATCCAAATCACCTCCAGCACGAGCTCTACCCAATGCTTTGAATGGGAAACTTCCCGCTTTATAGGCAATTCCATCCGCTTTAAGTTGCTCTTCGGTTTTACCCACAGCAGCAACTTCTGGCCAGGTGTAAACCACTCCAGGAATTAAATTGTAATCAATATGAGGTTTTTGTCCAGCTAAGATTTCGGCAACCATAGTTCCCTCCTCTTCGGCTTTGTGCGCCAACATGGCACCACGAACAACATCGCCAATAGCATAAATAGTAGGAACGTTGGTTTGTAAATGATCGTTTACGTCAACCATTCCTCTTTCGGTCAACTTCACTCCTGCTTTATCTGCGTTCAATCCCTCAGTATAAGGGCGACGACCTACTGCAACTAAGCAATAATCACCTTCTAAAGTAAGGGTTTCTCCTTTAGAGTTGTCTGCTTGAATAGTTACCGTTTTTCCTTTTCTGGCAACCGATTTTACTTTATGGGAAGTATAGAATTTCATGCCTTGTTTTTTCAATACTTTGGTCAATTCTTTAGACAAACCAGCATCCATTCCTGGGATTATTCTATCTAAATATTCCACTACAGAAACTTCAGCTCCTAAGCGTAAATATACTTGTCCAAGTTCGATTCCGATTACGCCACCACCAATAATTACAAGATGTTTAGGTAACTCTGGTAATTTTAAAGCTTCGGTTGAAGTGATGATTCTTTCTTTATCTAAAGTAATAAATGGCAACGTGGATGGTTTAGAACCTGTTGCTATTATTATATTTTTACCTTCAATAGTTTCGGTAGTGCCATCTGCTTTGGCGATTGCAACATGAGTAGCATCTACAAACGATCCCATTCCTTCTATAACGGTAACTTTATTTTTGTCCATTAAAAATTTAACACCGCCAGTCGTTTGATCCACAATCGCTTGCTTGCGGGCAATCATCTTCTGTAGGTTTACTTTTACTTCTCCGGAAACTTCAATTCCGTGATCGGCAAAATGTTGTAATTCTTCATAATGGTGGGAAGATGCCAATAATGCTTTAGACGGGATACAGCCAACATTAAGGCAAGTACCTCCAAGGGTAGAATATTTTTCTATAATTGCGGTTTTGAAACCTAATTGGGCACAACGAATTGCCGAAACATATCCGCCAGGACCTGAACCTATGATGACTACGTCAAATGAACTCATAACTTAACTGTGTTTGTGTTTTAATAAATAGTGGTGCAAAAATACAAATTATATTGTAAAGATATTCGTAAATAATTGTAGCATTTTTTGAAGAATTTGAAGTTTTTACCCAAATTACTATCGAAAGAAAAGCTTACCGAAAGCTTAAAGTTGGAGGTGGATTGGTACATTATAATAGTTATGGAAACTGAAATTTTACAAAAAAATGTCAACACTTTAGCCCTGATTGAGCCGATAGCTCTCGTGGAGGAACGAACGAGACTAAAGGCGAAAGCAGGAATTGCCATTACTAAAATTCCCTGACGATTCGCTTCTGAAAATACTTTATGATATTCTAGCTATATCTATTGTAAGTGTTTTGTGAATCGACTATATTTGCAGTCCATAAAATTTTAGGAATGATAAAGATTACGCTACCGGATGGTTCGGTTAAGGAATTTGAGAATGGCTCAACTCCTATGGATATTGCAAAAAGCATTAGTGAAGGATTGGCTCGAAATGTAATTTCGGCCTCTTTTAATGGTACAACAATTGAAACTTCGACGGAATTATTTGTAGATGGTTCTTTAGTTTTATTTACTTGGAATGACAAAGAAGGCAAAAAGGCTTTTTGGCATTCTACCTCTCATGTTATGGCGCAAGTGCTGGAAGAAAAATTTAATGGAATTAAATTAACACTAGGACCTGCAATTGAAAATGGGTTTTATTATGATGTAGATTTTGGAGAAAATAAAATTTCCGATGCTGATTTTAAATCTATTGAAGACCGTGTTTTAGAAATTTCTAGAGACAAACATGAATTTACAATGCGTCCGGTTTCTAAAGCAGAAGCATTGGAGGTTTATAAAAATAATGAATACAAAACAGAATTAATATCGAACCTAGAAGATGGTACGATTACTTTTTGTGATCATGCTGACTTTTTTGATTTATGTCGTGGAGGTCATATTCCGAATACTGGAATCATCAAAGCAATGAAGGTAATGAGTGTTGCTGGGGCTTATTGGCGCGGTGACGAGAAAAACAAACAGTTGACTCGAGTTTACGGAATTTCTTTCCCGAAGCAAAAAGATTTGACGGAGTATTTAGAATTGCTAGAAGAAGCAAAACGAAGAGACCACCGCAAACTAGGAAAAGAGTTGGATTTATTTGCTTTTTCAACTAAAGTTGGTCAAGGTTTACCTTTATGGTTGCCTAAAGGTGCTGCTTTACGAGATAGATTAGAGCAATTTTTGAAAAAGGCACAGAAAAAAGCGGGTTACGAACAAGTAGTTACACCGCATATTGGACAAAAAGAATTGTATGTAACTTCTGGTCATTATGCTAAATATGGTGCAGATAGTTTTCAGCCGATAACTACTCCCGCAGATGGTGAAGAGTTTTTATTGAAACCTATGAACTGTCCGCATCATTGTGAGATTTACAATACCAAACCATGGTCTTACAAAGATTTACCAAAGCGTTATGCTGAATTTGGAACGGTTTATAGATACGAACAAAGTGGTGAATTGCACGGTTTAACTCGTGTTCGAGGCTTTACCCAAGATGATGCGCATATTTTTTGTACGCCAGATCAATTGGATAATGAGTTTAAAAAAGTAATTGACTTAGTGCTTTATGTATTTAGTTCGTTAGGATTTGAAAATTTTACTGCTCAAATTTCGTTACGAGATAAAGAAAACAGAGACAAATATATTGGTAGCGATGAAAATTGGGAGAAAGCAGAAAATGCAATAATTAATGCTGCTCGAGATAAAGGATTGAATACAGTTGTAGAATATGGCGAAGCTGCATTTTACGGACCTAAATTAGACTTTATGGTGAGAGATGCTCTTGGCAGACAATGGCAATTAGGAACCATCCAGGTAGATTATAATTTACCAGAACGTTTTGAATTGACTTATAAAGGAGCTGATGACAAATTGCACCGACCGGTAATGATTCATAGAGCACCTTTTGGTTCAATGGAACGTTTTATAGCAATTTTACTAGAACATACAGCTGGAAATTTCCCGCTTTGGCTAATGCCAGAACAAGCTATAATCCTGTCTTTGAGTGAGAAATATGAAAAATATGCCGAAAAAGTTTTAAATCTGCTAGAAAATCACGAAATTCGCGCCCTAATTGACAACCGCAACGAGACAATTGGGAAAAAAATTAGAGATGCAGAAGTGCAAAAGATGCCGTTCATGCTAATTGTAGGTGAGGATGAGGAGAAAAATGGCACCGTTTCAGTAAGGCGTCACGGGCAAGAGGGAAAAGGAAATATCACAGTCGCAATAGAAGATTTTGTAGCAATTGTCAATGAAGAAGTTGCCAAAACCTTAAAAACATTTGAAGTTTAACTAAAATAATAAAGCCATAGCAATTAGAAACAACAGAGGTTATCAACCTCGAGTAGAAAAAAAAGATGAACATAGAATAAATAACTTTATTCGTGTGCCTGAAGTACGTCTTGTTGGAGACAATGTAGAACCAGGTATTTTTAAAACTGCGGATGCTATGCGTCTTGCGGATCAATTTGAATTGGATTTGGTAGAAATATCTCCCAATGCTGAACCGCCAGTATGTAAGATAATGGACTATAAAAAGTTCGTTTACATGCAGAAGAAACGTGATAAAGAATTAAAAGCTAAGTCAACACAAATAGTTGTAAAAGAAATTCGTTTTGGTCCTCAAACAGATGAACACGATTACGACTTTAAAAGAAAAAATGCAGAGAAGTTTCTTAAAGAAGGTTCTAAATTAAAAGCGTTTGTATTCTTTAAAGGACGTTCTATCATCTATAAAGAGCAAGGTCAAATTTTATTGCTGCGTTTGGCACAAGATTTAGAAGATTTCGGAAAAGTAGAAGCGTTACCCGTTCTTGAAGGAAAGAGAATGATTATGTATATTGCTCCGAAGAAGAAAAAGTAAGCAGTGTTCAGTTGCAGTATGCAGCAAAACACTATTAAAATAAGTAAGTAAGTTAAATTTAAATAAATTAGGGAAATTATGCCTAAAATGAAAACAAAATCCAGTGCTAAGAAGCGATTCAAAGTTACTGGTTCTGGAAAGATTAAAAGAAAGCACGCTTTCAAAAGTCACATTTTGACCAAGAAATCTAAAAAGCGTAAATTGGCTTTAACACATTCTGCATTGGTTCACAGTACAGATATGAAAAGCATCAAACAACAATTAAGAATTATATAACCTCACCTCCGCCCTCTCCAAAGGAGAGGGAGAATGATTAATTCTTTAGGTTAAAACATTTTAAATAACCTTGGAGTATGGCCTCAAGTTCCCTTGATTAAATTCGGGACGCCTGCTACAAAAAAAACAAGAAAATTATGCCAAGATCAGTAAATTCAGTTGCTAAAAGAGCAAGAAGAAAAAAGATAATGAAGCAGGCCAAAGGTTTCTTTGGTCGTCGTAAAAACGTTTGGACTGTTGCTAAAAACGCAGTTGAAAAAGCGATGGTTTACGCTTATCGCGATAGAAAACAAAACAAGAGAAACTTCCGTGCTTTATGGATTATGCGTATCAACGCTGGTGCCAGATTGGAGGGATTAAGTTACTCTCAATTCATGGGTAAAGTAAAAGCTAACGGTATCGAATTGAACCGTAAAGTGCTTGCAGATTTAGCAATGAATCACCCAGAAGCTTTCAAAGCTGTTGTGAATAAAGTGAAATAAAAAACGTTTGTACAACCAGTTTAACTTACTTACTTATAAAAAATCCCAATCTTCGATTGGGATTTTTTATATTTCTTTTATTGATTAACTAATTCCAATTGGTTTTTAACTAAATTGAAATAAGCCACTCTATTTTGCACTATCTGTTGGTGATTTCCTGTTTCTGCAATTTTCCCGTTTTAAATACAATAGTTTGGTAGATATTTTTAGGGGTACTTAAACGGAGTGCAATAATTAGTACTGTTCTTCCTTTAAAAAACTGTTGCAAATTATAGTTTATTATTTTTTTACTTTGGTATCGAGCGTTGATGTTACTTTGTAAAAAAAAAATAATGTAGGATTTTATAAACTGCTCCTGCAATAAGTTTTTTTTATACTACTGAAATTCAGTTACCTGATACTCCAATTTTTAGTATTATAGCCTGCTATGAACCTTTTTAACGTATTATTTTTTGGCTAAATTTTGTTTGTATTTTCAGAATTAAAAAGTAATTTTCCCTGAGTTAATCAATAAAATTTTAAAAGTAATTTCTTAATTAATTAAAAAAAAATTGTTCAACAAGTTATTTTATTGTAAATTAGTGTATATAAATTTAATTATTTCTATATGAAAACAAAAAACATTCTTTTTAAAATCCTGATACTTTTTTTCGGTTTCTTGCAAAATGCAAAAGCTCAAGACACTACAGATGAGACCCCAAAGTGGGTAAAAATGATGAACGATCCTAATGTGAATTATTTCGAGGCAGTATCTAATTTTAATGAATATTGGGAAAATAAAGATAAGCCTGTTGGAGAGGAAGAAATTTTTGTTGCAAAGAACTCTAGAATAAGAGAAAATAAAGGAAACGAAGCAATACTTTATAGTTTTGAATATAAGAAATTTCTTATTTGGCAGAAAAAAAACTTAGCTTATGTAAAAAGTGATGGTACACTTTTAACTCAAAATGAGAAATTAGAAATTTTTGAAAAAGAAAAAAAAGCTAGAAATTAAAATTAAAAAAATATGTTACTACATTTAAGAAAAGTACTTCTATTATCAATAATTTTTTTTACAAAATTTGTGTTTGCTCAAAATACAAGTGGAAACTGGACTATTAAAGGACCCGTTTTATTTCCAACAGATATCTCTGAACAAATAAACGGAATTGGTAGAGTTAGTCAAATAAAATTTCATTCCACAGACAACCAAAAAATATATGCAGTTAGTGCTTCTGGTGGTTTATGGATAAGTAGTGATGCTGGTTTAAGTTGGAATAAGACGACTACCGATTTGCAGATTCCACAAGGAAGTTGTTCAGCAATATGTGTAGATCCTACTAATGACAATATACTTTATTTATCTACAGGAGATGCTAATTATTATTCTAATGGATATGGTATTTACAAAAGTAGCAATGGAGGATTAACTTGGACTTCTTCAAATTCAGGAATTGGTAATCGAATGGCTCTTGAAATTCTTATTTCTCCAAATAATCATAACACTATTTTAGCTGCAACAACAGATGGGATTTGGAAAAGTGAAGATGCTGGTACTACTTGGAATGTTAAAAAAAATGGAGGTTTTTTTAAAGATATGGAATATAAACCAGGTTCAACAACAACAATTTATGCTGTTAACGATAACCAATTTTGGAGAAGTACTAATGATGGAGAAACTTGGTCGCAAATTGCATCTGTAAATCCTGTTGCTGGAAATGGAGGAAGAATAACTACTTCGGCTTCTAATAGTTCTATTGTGTATGTTGGGTTTGTGGGAAGTAATAATTATTCTACAACAACATCAAAAGGAGGAATAATATATAAATCTACAGATTCTGGAGAAACTTTTACATTAAAAAAAGGAAATAACCAGCCTAACCTAAATGGTTATGAACCAACTGAAAACGGACAAGGTGATTATAACTGGGATATTTTTGCAGATAGAATTAATGCAAATATTGTATATGCAGTAGGTCATGTAGTTTGGAAAAGTACGAATTCAGGAGTTACATGGTCTAAACTGACTAATTGGTATGAAAATTGTCATACAGATATGCACCAAATAATAAGTTCTCCTTACGATAATAATAAGTTATACAACATTAATGATGGAGGTGTTTTTACAAGTACAGACGAAGGTAATAATTGGGAGCAGATTTCAGATGGTATAAGTGCAACTGAAATTTATCATATGGGACAAAGTAAATTATCTCGAAATATTGTTTCAATAGGAACACAAGATAATGGGGAAATTTATTTAAATAACAACGCATGGTTTTGTAATCGTGGAGGAGATTGGGGGTCTAAAGTGACATTTGATTACTCTAATCCAAATATTGCTTATTACCATGAAAATGCAACTAAAAGAGATCTTGTCGTAAATGGTCCTATAGTATCATATGGAATCACATCTCCTAATAATAATGATAATTATGTTTTTACAGATCAGAATACTAGTTTTGGATTAGTAAGTCAAGGAGCTAAGCTTAAAAAAACTACTAATCTTCTAGCAACATCTCCTACTTGGAGTACTGTAAATACATTTACAGGAACAATAAAAAGTGTTGCAGTATCTCCAACAAATATAAATGAAATATATGTTGTTCTTGATAATGGTCAAGTAGAGTATACTTCAAATGGAAGTACTTTTACTCAAGTTTCTATAGCACCTTCTATAACATATGTTTACAGTACAATAGTTGTTAATAAAAATAATACTAATATTATTTATTTAACGTGTGGTGATAGAGTATATCGTTCTGTAAATAAGGCTGTGGACTGGTTAGATATTTCAGGAACACTCTCGAGTGGTAACATTCTCAATTTAATTCATGATCCATATAAGTCAGATGAAAGTTTTTATTTAGCAACACCATTTGGTGTGTATTATAGAAATAATTCAATGACTGATTGGACAAGTTTTTCTACAGGTTTACCACTTATTGCAAAAATTACTGATTTGTTTGGTTATTTTGATGGAACAAGTAACAGTGTAATAAGAGTTTCTTTTTTTGGAAGAGGGGTTTGGGAAAGTGATTTGTATAATGATGTTCTTTCAACAAATGAACATGTAAATAGTGTTGGAACAATTAGTATTTATCCAAATCCAAGTACAGATATTATTACCGTTAATGTTACACAGCCAGAACTTATTGATACAAAAGCAGTATTATTTGATATTACTGGTAAACAGATTAAAGAAATATTAATTAAGGAGCCGGTAACATTATTAGATTTTTCAGGTTATACTAAAGGAATATACTTGTTGAAGTTTGAAAACAATATAATAAAGAAAATTATAATAAAATAATTTTATTGATTTTATTACTTATAAAAAAATTCCAATCTATAGATTAGACTACCCCAAAAAGTTAGACACTATTTGGGGGTATTTTTATTTACAAATTGGAAAGTGTTTTTATTTTGAAGTTGGTATAACAACCCCATCCTTCGGACGCCCATCCAAAGAGTGGAATATCTTAATTAAAAACCTCTTCTTTCTCTCCATCAAAACTTGCAAAAACTATACTTGGGTGCGAATCTTGGTGAAAGATGTTTCCTTCTTTATCTATAGCAATAGCTCCGGCAAAACCATCAAAAGGTTTTAACTCAGCAAAGGTTTTTTCAAATGCTTTTTCTAATGTAAATCCATCAGTAACCCGTGTTACAATTTTAGCGGCTGTGGCATTGCTTACAATATCCTCACCTACTCCAGTCAAACTTACTCCACAAAAAGCATTTACATAATTTCCTGCAACGGTAGCGCTATCGGATATTCTTCCGGGGATTTCAAATCCTTTTCCTCCAGTTGAAGTCGCTGCGGCAAGTTTGCCATCGGCATCCAATGCCACACAACCCACTGTTCCCATTCCGGTTGCTGCTAACTTGGCCTCGTATTCTGCTCGTCGTTGTGGAATCTCAGTAGAAAATTTTTCAAATCCGTGTTGTCTTGCAAAACTAGTTGCTCCGCTTCCACCAAGAACTCTATCGTCTACTTTCATTAATTCCAAAGCAACTTGAATTGGGTTTTTAACTTTTTCAATATTTATAACACCGCTAAACTTTTCGGTTGTACCATCCATTAAGGAAGCGCTCATTCGTATTTTTCCGTCGCTTTGAATTTGCGAACCAATTCCAGCATTAAACAATTCATCATCTTCCAATAAAGAAACAGCATAAACTACCGTTTCTACTGCCGAATGTGTTTGCAAATACGCATACGAATCCTTTACAATCCGCAACAATGCTTCTTGTTTAGCAACTTTCGTTTCGTGATTAGTAGAAGATTCCGAGAAAAAACCACCGTGGATTATTATTTTCATCTTTTTTA
>Ga0114971_10001025_pt1 | contig 18976 bp, 19 predicted proteins | sample M_140625_MF_Meta_FD_87320 | JGI IMG/M metagenome (GOLD analysis project Ga0114971, IMG submission 87320) | Freshwater microbial communities from Lake Montjoie, Canada to study carbon cycling - M_140625_MF_MetaG | ecosystem: Environmental > Aquatic > Freshwater > Lake | place: Lake Montjoie...
AGGTCAGAACCCGGCCCGCCAGGCTTCCGTCAACGCCGGCATCCCCAAGGAGACGCCTGCCTGGGGCATCAACCAGCTGTGCGGCTCCGGGCTTCGCGCCGTGGCGCTGGGCATGCAGCAGATCCTCTCGGGCGATGCCAAGATCGTCGCCGCCGGCGGCCAGGAATCGATGAGCCGCGCGCCCCACGCCGCCTACCTCCGCGAGGGCGTGAAGATGGGCGACTATTCGATGATCGACACCATGATCAAGGACGGGTTGTGGGATGCCTTTCACGGCTACCACATGGGCACCACCGCCGAGAACGTCGCCAACCAGTGGCAGATCACCCGCGACATGCAGGACGCCTTCGCGGTGAAGAGCCAGAACAAGGCCGAGGCCGCTCAAGGCTCCGGCAAGTTCAAGGACGAGATCGCCCCCGTCACCATCTCCAGCCGCAAGGGCGATGTGGTGGTGGACCAGGACGAATACATCAAGAAGGGCGTGACGCTGGAAGGCGTGCAGAAGCTGAAGCCGGCTTTCGCCAAGGACGGCTCGGTCACCGCCGCCAATGCCTCCGGCATCAATGACGGCGCGGCCGTCGTGCTGCTGATGAGCGAGGCGGAGGCCAACCGCCGCGGCCTGACGCCGCTCGCCCGCATCGCCTCATGGGCCTCCGTCGGCGTCGATCCGGCGATCATGGGCTCAGGACCCATCCCTGCCTCGCGCGCCGCCCTCAAGAAGGCCGGCTGGAAGGTCGAGGACCTCGACCTCGTCGAGGCCAACGAAGCCTTCGCCGCGCAGGCCTGTGCGGTCAACAAGGACATGGGCTGGAACCCTGACATCGTGAACGTCAACGGCGGCGCCATCGCCATCGGCCACCCGGTGGGTGCTTCGGGTGCGCGCGTACTCAACACGCTGCTGTTCGAAATGGGCCGCCGCGACGCCAGGAAGGGCCTCGCCACGCTGTGCATCGGCGGCGGCATGGGCATCGCCATGTGCGTGGAACGCTAAGACGAAACAAGGCTTCCCTCCCCGTTCGCGGGGAGGGCGACAAGATCAAAAAGATATTCAAGAGGAACACATGGGACGGGTAGCAGTGGTGACCGGCGGAAGCCGCGGCATCGGGGAAGCGATTTCGAAGGCGCTGCAGGCGGCCGGCTACAAGGTGGCCGCCAATTATGCCGGCAATGACGAGGCGGCCGCAAAGTTCAAGGCCGAGACGGGCATCCCCGTCTACAAGTGGGACGTGTCGAACTACGAGGCCTGTGTCGCCGGCCTGAAACAGGTCGAGGCCGATCTGGGCCCGATCGAGGTGCTGGTCAACAATGCCGGCATCACGCGGGACGCCATGTTCCACAAGATGACCCCGCAGCAGTGGAACGAGGTGATCAACACCAACCTGAGCTCGCTGTTCAACATGACCCAGCCGATCTGGGGCGGCATGCGTGACCGGAACTTCGGCCGCGTCATCTGCATCTCCTCGATCAATGGCCAGAAGGGCCAGATGGGCCAGGCCAATTATTCCGCCGCCAAGGCGGGCGACATCGGCTTCGTCAAGGCGCTGGCCCAGGAAGGTGCGGCCAAGGGCATCACCGTCAACGCCATCTGCCCGGGCTACATCGGCACCGAAATGGTCAAGGCCATCCCCCAGGACGTGCTCGACAAGCGCATCCTGCCGCTGATCCCGGTGGGCCGCCTGGGCGAGCCCGAGGAAATCGCCCGCGCCGTGGTGTTCCTCGCGTCCGACGACGCCGGCTTCATCACCGGCTCCACGCTGTCCGCCAACGGCGGCCAGTACATGGCGTGAGGCAAGGCCTCATTCCAGCCCACGGGAAGCCCGCGCTTGACGCGGGCTTCTTCATTTCGGAACAAGGGATATGGAACTCAAGGCCCAGGACCTGACCTGCGAGCGCGGCGGACGCATCGTCTTCCGTGGCGTGTCGCTCTCGCTGAAGCCCGGCCAGCTGATGCAGCTGACGGGGCCGAACGGCTCCGGCAAGTCCTCCCTCCTTCGCCTCATCGCCGGGCTGAACGAGGCGCCGACTGGTTCGGTGACGCTCGAAGGTGGCGGGGAAGAACTGAGCCTCGGCCAGCAGGCGCATTACGTGGCGCATCAGGAACCGGTGAAGTCGGCGCTCAGCGTCGAAGAGAACCTGAGCTTCTGGCGCGACTTCCTCGGCGGCGGCGACGTGGATGATGCACTCGCGGCCTTCGACCTGTCACGCCTCGCCTCCTACCCGGCGGGCCTTCTCTCCGCCGGTCAGAAGCGGCGCCTCGCGCTCGCCCGCATCGTGCTGGTGCCGCGCGTCCTCTGGCTGCTCGACGAGCCGACGGTGGGACTCGACACCGCATCGCTCGAACGATTCGTGAAGGTGATGGCCAAGCAGCTGGATGACGGCGGCATGATCATCGCCGCCACCCACGTGCCATTGGGCCGCGAGCCCGACCTGCGCCTCGATCTGGGGCGCGCGCCATGAAGCTGATTCTCGCCCTCATCAAGCGCGACCTGACACTTTCCATGCGGCAGGGCGGTGGTGTCGGCACGGCACTGGGCTTCTTCCTCACCGTCGTGGTGCTGCTGCCCATCGGCATCGGGCCCGACCAGGCGCTGCTCGCCCGCATCGCGCCGGGCGCGCTGTGGATCGCGCTGCTCCTCTCGGTGCTGCTCTCGGCCGACCGCATCTTCCAGCAGGACTATGAGGATGGCTCGCTCGACATCATGACCATGGGGCCCGTCCCCTTCGAGATGGTGGCGCTGGCCAAGGCGGTGGCGCACTGGCTGTCGACCAGCCTGCCGCTGGCCATCGCCGCGCCCATCCTCGGATTCCTCGTCAACCTCGAACCATCGGCGATCCTGCCGCTGGCGGTTGCCATGGTAGTGGGCTCCATCGCCCTGTCGCTGTTGGCCGCCATTGGCGCTGCCGTCACGGTCGGGTTGCGGCGCGGCGGGCTTCTTGTCTCGATCCTCGTGCTGCCGCTCTATGTGCCGGTGCTGATCTTCGGGCTGTCCGCCTCGCAGCCCGGTGCGGCACCCGGCCTCACCACCGCCTCGCTGCTGATCCTCGGCGCAATCGCGCTGGTCAGCCTTGTCGTCTCCCCCCTTGCCTCGGCTGCGGCACTGAGGTCCTATCTCACGTGACACGGCTCCATTAGATAAGCGGCATCATGCAGTTCCTCGCCAACCCCACCCGTTTCCTGAAAATCGCCAATGCGGTGCTGCCTTACGTCTGGGCCATCACCATCGCACTCTTCGCGGTGGGCCTCTATGGCGCGCTGGTGACAGCACCCCCTGACTACCAGCAGGGCGAGACGGTGCGGATCATGTATGTCCACGTGCCCGCCGCCTGGATGGCGCTGTTCGTCTACACGGTGATGGCACTCGCCAGCGCCGTGGCGGCGATCTTCCGCCATCCGCTGGCCGACGTTGCCGCCAAGACCGCTGCCCCCATCGGCGCGGTGTTCTGCTTCCTGTCGCTTGCCACCGGCTCGCTCTGGGGCAAGCCCATGTGGGGCGCATGGTGGGTGTGGGATGCGCGCCTCACCTCGATGTTCGTCCTCATGCTGCTCTATATCGGCTACATGGCCATCTGGGCGGCAATCGAGGAGCCGCACCGCGCCGCCATGGTGGCACGCGTCGTGGCGCTCGTCGGCTTCATCAACATTCCCATCGTCAAGTTCTCGGTCGACTGGTGGAACTCGCTGCACCAGCCAGCGAGCGTCTTCCGCATGGGCGGGCCGACGATTGCCGGCCCCATGCTGTGGCCACTCCTCGTGATGGGGCTGGCCTATACCTTCCTGTTCCTCGCCCTGCACCTCACCGCCATGCGCGCCGAGATCGCGGCGCGCAAGATCCGCCAGATCCAGATTGCCGAGATCGGAGACCGCTGATGGATTTTTCCGCCAACCATATCGGCTTCGTCATCGCCTCCTATGCGCTGAGCTTCGTGTGCCTCGCCGTGCTCGTCCTCACCACACTGGGCCGCGACCGGAAGCTGCGCGCCGAAGCGGAGCGACTCGACACCCAACGCAAGAAGGCCCGTTCATGAGCAGCGCCGAAACGCCAGAGAAGCGCTCCCGCCTGTGGCTGGTGCTGCTGCCCATCATTGTCTTCACCGGTCTTGCCCTGCTGTTCTGGAAGGGACTTTCGGGCACGCCCAATCAAATCCCCTCGGCCCTCATCAACAAGCCGGTGCCGGACTTCGTGCTGAACCCGGTTGACGGCATGAACCTGCCCGGCTTCTCCGACGAAGACCTGAAGAAGGGCAAGGTGACGGTCATCAACGTCTGGGCCTCATGGTGTGCGCCCTGTCGCATCGAGCATCCGCTCTTGACCGAACTCGCCAAGCGGCCGGACATCACGCTCTACGGCATGAACTACAAGGACGAGCCGCAGAACGCGGTCGAGTTCCTCAACACGCTGGGCCAGCCCTTCGCCGCCGTCGGCATGGACCGCGACGGCCGCACCGCCATCGACTTCGGCGTCTATGGCGTGCCCGAGACCTTCATCATCGATGGCCAGGGCATGATCCGCTACAAGCACATCGGGCCGCTGACCGAAGAGTCGATTGCCGGCGAAATGGCGCGCGAGATCGACAAGGCCAAGACGCCGCTGCCGCAGAGCGGCTCATGACCGTCACGCTGGACCGTCGCGCCGACCTGACGCTGGAGGCAGCGAAGCGCGTGGCATGGGGTGGCGAGAGCCTCGTCCTGGGCGAGGCCGCCCGCCACAAGATCGAAGCTGCCCGGCGTGACTTTCTCGCCCTCATCGAGCGTGAGGACATCACCATCTATGGCGTCAACACCGGCTATGGCCACCAGGCGAAGAAGCGCCTGACGCCGGTGGAGCGCAAGGCACAGGCCAAAGCCCCGACACACTATCGCGCCACTTCCTGGGGTGACCCGCTGCCCGAACGCGTGCTGCGTGGCATGGTCTTCGCCAGACTTGCCAATGTGATCGAGGGCCATGCCGCCCTCTCCCCACACATTGCCGACGCGGTGGCCGCAATGCTCGATGGCGGGTCGCTGCCACCGGTTCCGGCACGCGGGCAAGGTGGCGCGGGCGAGATCCTCTCGCTGTCACATCTCTTCCTGCCGCTCACGCAGAGCGTCGAACTGGCTGAGAAGGACATGATTTCGCTCCTCAACGGATCACCCGCAGCAACGGCATTGGTGGCCGATGCAGCCCTTGCGGCAAGATCGAGGCTGGACCTGGTGGCGGATATCTTCGCCCTCGCGGCAGAGGCCTTCAACGCGCCGCTCGGGCATTTTGCCGAGGAACTCGAAACGCTGTGGAACAATGAGCACGATGCCTGGGCGCTTGCAGCGCTGCGCACGCGCATCGGCGGCGGGCATGGCGGTGACAGGCGACCCTACCAGGCCCCGGTGTCGATCCGCATCATGCCGCGCATTCTGGGCGAGGCGCATCGCGCCTTGTATGCAGCCGAGACCATCGCACGCCAGTCGCTGGCCGCGGTGAGCGACAATCCGGTGGTCTTCCCCGCGGGCGAGCGCATCGGGCCTGACGAGGTGGTCTCGACCGGCGGCTATCACAATGCGCAGGCGCCTGCCGCAATGGATGCGTTGACGGCTTCCATGGCCAACCTCGCGGTGATTGCCGCGCGCGTGGCCGCAAAGCTGCAGGATGGTCCGGTGTCATTGCTGCCGCCCTTCCTCGGTTATCCTGACAGCGACTATCTCGGCTGCCTCGCTATGGCGATGGTCGGCTACGAGGAGGAGATGCGCATGCTGGCTCAGCCCACGCTGCTGCCCGGTTCCGAATCCGGCGGCTTCGCGCAGGACGATGTGGCCTCGCCCGTCTTCCTCGCCTGGAGCAAGCAGGAAAAAGCGGGCGAACTGCTGGAGCTCACACTCGCCAGCCTGGCACCTGTCGCGATGCGGGCTTTCGACGTGACAGGGCGGCCCGTTCCGGAGCTGTTACGGTCACGCGGCAGCGAAATCCGTCAGCATTTTCCTGATGATGGCGACGTGACGGCCATGGGCCCACGCTGTGCTGCGCTGGCGGCAGCCTTCAGGGCAGACATCTACAAGGCGTGAGGGAGAGGGGGTCAGGCCCGCTTGCGGGTCTTGAGCTTGCGAACGGGCTTCGCCGGTTCCTTTTCCTCGATGCGGTCCATCTCGGCCGCGAGAACGGCCAGATTGTCGATGAAGGACTTGCGCTCGGAGGACGAGATGAGGGAGAGCAGCTGCTTGTCGACCTCGTCAGCGCCCGGCTGGGCCATCTTCAGCATCTTCTTGCCGACGGCGGTGATGCGGATCGCGTTGGTGCGGCCATCGTCCTTGGTGCGCTTGCGCTGGAGGTAGCCCTGGGCCAGCAGGCGGGCCACGAGATCGGCGAGGGTGGAGCGGTCGATGCCGGTGAGCTTGACGAGCTCGGTCTGGCTCTTGCCGTCATTGGAGTCGACAGCGAGCAGCACCGTGAACTGGCGGTGGGTGAGACCCGACTTGCCGACCTCGCCCATGTAGATGAGGTTCGAGTACTGCGCCGCCCGTTTCAACAGGTGTGATGGTGAACGCGAGAATTGCTTCACGTCCTTGATTGTTGTCATTCGCCCCGTCTCCTGCCTGCGTGCCGAAGGATGTCCTTCGGTGTCGCAAAAACTCTTGCGCCATCTCTGGCATGACCGTTGCTCGACAGCGTAAGGACTTCCCCTCGCGGAGCCGCGAACAAGTAGCGGCTCAGATTTTTCGCTGCAAGCAAAAAGCGGTGTGAATTCCCTGGGTGCCCTTTGCCCAGAGCTGAGTTAAGATGATCCGCACACAGATTTCAACACTTGACAAGCGATGGCCATTAAGACTCAGAGCCCCGACTTCCGGCGTGAAATTCCCGATGGTGACAGCCACGAGCGGGATGTCTGCAGCACATGCGGTTTCGTGCACTATGTCAATCCGAAGATCGTCACGGGATCCATCGTGCGTCACGACGGCAAGATCATGCTGTGCCGCCGCGCCATCGAACCGCGCATCGGTTTCTGGACATTGCCCGCAGGCTTCATGGAAGTCGGCGAAACCACCGAGCAGGCCGCGATGCGCGAGGCGCATGAGGAAGCCAATGCGTCCATCGTAATTGACAGGCTGCTCGCCGTCTACACCATCCCGCGCATCGCGCAGGTGCAGATCATGTATCTCGCGCACATGGCCGAGCCGTCATTCTCGGCAGGACCCGAAAGCCTCGAAGTGATGATGGTGGGCTGGGACGAGATCCCGTGGGATGACATCGCCTTTCCGTCCGTCACATGGGCACTGCAGCAATACCGCAGCGTGGAGAACGTTGCGGAATTCGCGCCGTTTTCTAATCCGGCAGGGGCTTTTGACGGCATGCCGTGACCCTTTGTCCGCTCCCGCTTCAGCGGGAGAGGAAGGGGCCCCAACGCAGTTGGGGGAGGTGAGGGAACGCGGTCTCCGAACCTAATGCGACGCCTGCGTCCCCTCATCTCCCCGTTGCGTTCCGCAACGGGTCCATTCTTCTCCCGCTGAAGAAGCGGGAGAAGACACATAAGGATCAGCCCTTCTCATCCTCGATCATGTGCTTCGACATGAAGGGGGCATTGGCAATCGCAAAGACGAGGGTCAAGGGCAGCAGGCCAAAGACCTTGAAGTTGACCCACTGGTCAGTCGACACGCTGCGCCACACGACTTCATTCAGCACCGCGAGGAACAGGAAGAACAGGCCCCAGCGGATCGACAGCGTGCGCCAGGCTGCCTCCGTGAGCTTCACCGCCTCGCCCATCACGAGCTTCAGGTAGCTGCGCCCGAAGGCCACGCCGCCCAGCAGCACCGCGCCGAACAGCGCATTGATCAGTGTCACCTTGACCTTGATGAACAGGTCGCTGTGCAGCCACAGGGTCAGCGCCCCAAAGATGGCCACGAAGATCGCCGACACCAGTGGCACCATCGCGATCTTGCGCGTGAGCAGCCAGGAGGCCGTAAGCGCCACCACCGTCGCCACCATGAAGATGCCGGTGCCCCAGAAGATGCCGGCCTTCCAGTTGGCCGCGAAGAAGCAGACGAGCGGGCCCATCTCGATGAGGAGCTTGGTGCCCTGCCCCATCTTCGGTGTCGAGGTGAAGCTCATGCTTCCTCCAGTCCGGCAATGGCGCGCGCGAAGCCCTCGGCGTCGAAGGGCTGCAGATCCTCGATCTTCTCACCCACGCCGATGGCATGGACCGGGATCTTGAACCGCTCGGCGATGGCGACGAGGATGCCGCCGCGCGCCGTGCCGTCGAGCTTGGTCATGATCAGGCCGGTGACGCCCGCGACCTTGGTGAAGATATCGGCCTGGGCCATGGCGTTCTGGCCCGTGGTGGCATCGAGCACGAGCAGCACCGCGTGCGGTGCGCCCTCATCCTGCTTCTTGATGACGCGCACGATCTTGTCGAGCTCGTCCATCAGGTACTGCTTGTTCTGGAGGCGTCCCGCCGTGTCGATGAACAGAATGTCGGTGCCGTCGGCCTTGGCTTCGGCAATGGCATCATAAGCCAGGCCAGAGGCATCCGCCCCGGTGGGGCGCGACATCACCTTGGCGCCGATCCTGCCGCCCCAGACATTGAGCTGCTCGATGGCGGCGGCCCGGAACGTGTCGCAGGCGGCGAACATCACCTTGTGGCCCTCGGCCCGGGCAATCGAGCCCAGCTTGCCGATGGTGGTTGTCTTGCCCGCACCATTGACGCCGACGACGAGGATGATGAAGGGCTTCTGCGCGCCGAAGGTGAAGGGCACCTCGACGGGCTTCAGCACTTGTGCGACTTCCGCGGCGAGGATGCGCTTCACCTCTTCCGGGTCGATCTCCTTGTCATAGCGGCCGGCGGAGACCGCCTTCACGATGCGCTCGGCCATGGGGAGCCCCAGGTCGGCCTGCAGCAGCACGTCTTCCAGGTCCTGCAGCGTCGCCTTGTCGAGCTTCTTCTTGGTGAAGATCGACGTGATGGAGCCGGTGATCGAGCGGGAGGACTTGGACAGGCCTTCCGAGAGGCGCGAGAACCAGCCGCTGCGGCTTTCAGGTTCGGGCGCAGGCGGTGGCTCTTCGGCAACTGGATGAGGCTCCGGTGCAGCGACCGGCTCCGCGACGGCCTCCTCGGCGGCAGGCGGCGGGGCCTCCTGCGCCTCCCTGGGGCCGGAGCGGGTGAACAGCTTTCGGAAAAAACTCATGCGGCGAGCCTGGCCTCGAGATGGGAAGGCCCACGGCCAGTGACATGGGCGGTGACGATGGCGCCGGGCGCCATGCGGCTTTGAAACTTCACCTGCGCGAAATGTTCGGTGCGGCCCATGGCCTCCGTCTCGATCAGCACCTGGCGCGTGGTGCCGACCTCGCGGCTGAGGAACTGGTCGAGCCGCTGCTCGCCCTTCTGGCGCAGCAGCGCAGCGCGCTCCTTGATGATGTGCTTCTCGAGCTGCGGCATGCGTTCGGCGGGCGTGCCGGGGCGCGGAGAGAAGGGAAAGACGTGCAGATAGGTGAGGCCGCAGTCATCGATGATCTTCAGCGAATTCGCGAACATCTCGTCCGTCTCGGTCGGGAAGCCCGCGATGATGTCGGCACCGAAGACGATGCCGGGGCGGCGCGCACGGAGTTCCGAACAGAAGGCGATCGAGTCCTCGCGCGCATGGCGGCGCTTCATGCGCTTCAAAATCATGTTGTCGCCCGACTGCAGCGACAGGTGAATGTGCGGCATCACCCGCTCCTCGCCCGCGATCACGTCCATCAGTTCGGGGTCAGCCTCGATCGAGTCGATGGAGGAAAGGCGCAGGCGCTTCAGCTCCGGAACGGTCTTGAGAATGCGACTTGTGAGAAGCCCGAGCTTCGGAGCACCTTCGAGGTCCGCTCCCCATGAGGTGAGGTCGACGCCGGTCAGCACCACCTCGGAATAGCCGGAGCCGACGAGGCGGCGGACCTGCTCGACAACATCCACCGCCTGAAGCGAGCGTGAATTGCCGCGGCCGAAGGGAATGATGCAGAAGGTGCAGCGATGGTCGCAGCCGTTCTGCACCTGCACGAAGGCGCGTGTGCGCTCCTTGAGGCCATCGACGAGGTGCGGCTTCGCGGCCTTCACCTCCATGATATCGGAGACCGAGACCCGCGCATTCGCACCATGCTGCCAGCTTGAAAGCTTCAGCTTCTCCTCATTGCCGAGCACGCGGGAGACTTCCGGCATCTTGGCGAACATCTCGGGGTCGGTCTGCGCGGCGCAGCCGGTGACGATGATTTCCGCATCCGGGTTCTCGGCCCTGGCCTTGCGGATCGCCTGCCTGGCTTGGCGGGTCGCTTCCGCCGTCACCGCACAGGTGTTGAACACGATGGCATTGGACTTACCCGCGGCCTCCGCATGATTGCGCATCACCTCGGTCTCATAGGTGTTGAGGCGGCAGCCGAAGGTGACGAATTTGGGTTCGCTCATCTCACACCGCCAGATGCGGCGGCAGATCGCCTTCGAATTCATAGGCCACGGGGCCGGTCATGATCACGTGGCCATCGGCCTCGCGGACGCCCATGAACAGATCACCGCCCGGCAGCGTGATGGTGGCCTTCGCGTCCAGCCGCTTCAACCGGAAGCCCGCCGCCATGACGGCGCAGGCGGCCGTGCCGCAGGCCTTGGTGAGGCCGGCGCCGCGCTCCCACACCTTGATGACCACGTGGTCGCGCGCATCGATGCGGGCGAGCGTGATGTTCGCGCGCTTCGGGAACAGCGGGTGGTGCTCCAACATCGGCCCGACTCTGGCCAGGTCGACGACGTCGAGGTCCTTCACCCAGAAAATGCAATGCGGGTTGCCGACGTTGACGACCGATGGCCGATCAATGAGCGGCGCCTCGACGGGGCCGACGTGCAGGTCGATGTAGCGCGTGTCGTGGAATTTCTCGGACAGCGGAATGTCCTGCCAGTCGAAGCGGGGGAGCCCCATGTCCACGGTGACGAGCCGCTCGCCGCCCTTTTCGGCAACGAGGAAACCGCCCTTGGTGTCGATGGTGGCGCGCGAGGCCTTCTTCTCGTCGAACAATATATCGGCGATGCAGCGCGTGGCGTTGCCGCAGGATTCGACCTCGCCGCCCTCATTGTTCCAGATGCGCATGGTGACGTCGGCCTTGGCGGACGGCTCCAGCACGATCAGCTGGTCGCAGCCGATGCCGGTCTTGCGGTCGGCGATGGCGCGGGCCTTCGCCTCGTCCATGGCAAGCGAACGCTTGCGCGCGTCGAAAACGACAAAGTCGTTTCCGAGCCCGTTCATCTTGCGGAAGTGGAAAGGTGAGGCCTCTGGCATGGGGGCCTTATATGGGAAAAGCCTTGAGGATTGCTAGACCGCTGAGAGGTGATAGCTTGCGGCAAAACGGGAGGAACAAATGGCGGCGCGGGATTTCACGAGCGAACTGGTGGGCTCCTTCTCGGAAGGATCGAACGGCAACCCGACGGTGGCCATGATCGAGGCCGCCTTCCGCCACCATGGCCTCAACTGGCGCTACATCAACTGCGAGGTGCCGCCGGAGAAGCTGGCCGACGCCGTGAGGGGCGCCCGCGCCTTGGGCTGGAAGGGCTTCAACCTGTCGATCCCGCACAAGGTGGAGGTCATCCAATATCTTGATGGGCTGGGCGAGAGTGCGGCCATCATGGGGGCGGTCAACTGCGCCGTGAACCGCAACGGAAAACTCATCGGCGAGAACACCGACGGCAAGGGCTTCCTCAAGTCGCTGATGGAGGTGGTGGACCCGAAGGGCAAGCGCATCGTGATGTTCGGGGCGGGCGGTGCCGCCCGCGCCATCGGCGTCGAGCTGGCACTTGCCGGGGCGAAGTCCCTCACCATCGTCAACCGTTCGGCGTTGCGCGCCGAGCCGCTGGTCAAGTTGTTGAACGAAAAGACGAAAACGCCCACCGAGCTGGTGGTATGGCCGCAGCCCTACCGGGTGCCGGAGGGCACCGACATCGTGGTCAACGCCACCTCCATCGGATTGGCCAACGGCAACCAGCCACTGGACGTCGACCTTTCCACCCTCAGGCCCGGCATGGTGGTGGCGGACGTCATTGTCGACCCGCCGGACACCCGCTTCCTGCGGGACGCCAAGGCCCAGGGCTGCACGGTCATCGACGGGCTGGGCATGCTGATCAACCAGGGGGTCATCGGGGTCAAGTACTGGACGCGGATCGACGCCGACCCGGCGGCCATGCGAACGGAATTGGAAGCGATTTTCGCTTCCTGATCAAATACATACTCCATTCCGCCCGTCATCCCGGCGAAGTCCGGGATCCCGCATCGGGCGGCGCCCCAAGGGAAGGCCGGAACCAGTCAGGGCCGTAACGGAGTTTGTAACGATTGCTTTTGGGCGTTTTCGGAGGCCGCTACAACCCCCGTCTTCAGAAGGCCGCCGTGCACCCTTCCCTAGGGGCGCGGAGCCCTGGGGAAGCTGGATCCCGGTCTTGGCCGGGATGACGGCCGTGAGAGGGCTGGTCTCCACCCTCCGGAATTTGACTCTTTCGCCGCTTTCCCCTATGAGCCCTTCCTTCACACGACGGCTTGAACGTCTTCAGGCGGTCTAATACATGGGTCGTCCCCAAGCGGATTAACGCCGCGATCCGAGCCAGCTAAAGAATTGCTTGGCGCGCTGGCCCCCATCGGTTCATGTAAATCTGGTGATCAAATTCTATCGCCAGTTCAGATCGATGTGACACGACGACGAGGACGGTGCCGGGCAATTCTTTGCGCAAGAGGCGGAGAGAATGGACCTCCAAATCTGAGTCCATTGCGGATGTCGCTTCGTCAAGAATGACGAGACGGGGGTGCCGCATCAAGGCCCGCACCAAGGCCAGGGCTTGCATTTCGCCTCCTGACAAGCGCTCGACATTCTCTGTCAGGCTGACCCGCCGGCGAGGCGTGGTGCCGGAAGTAAGCAATTCATCCAAATAGGCCTGCGCAATGGAGCTTTCCATGGCCTCGTCGCCGAGGACAATGTTCTCTCCGACAGTACCTCGCACCGTAGGCACCTTCGAATGGAGGCTACACACCCTCAAGTCACCATCGAAACGGGCCTGCAGATGCTTCTTCATCTGCCGTAGGAACGTCGTCTTGCCGGAACCAGATTCGCCGATCACGCGGAACAACTTGGTGCATGATGGATTATTCCGATTTTTCAAATCGTCATTGACTTGGTTGATGAAGCGCTGCTCCTCAGGTGCTCCAACGTCACCTAATTCCGCATTGGCGGGTGGATTTGAACCCTCGCCCCGTCCAGCCGAGACAAATTCGTCCAGCAATCCACCCGAAGCTTCATTCGTCCGAATCGACACCACGGCTCGGGCAATGTCGGCCAATGGACCGTTCATCCGATCCATATAAGCAAATATCAGGAAGATGTCGGATGCGGTCCTTAGCTCGGAGCTCACGCCGAAGATGGCTAAGCACATCACAACGAGGTAAGTCGTGAAGCCAAACGACGACCGGATGCACTCGTTGCGGCACTTCACTCCAAAATACCCTCGGTGCTGCGCAAGCGACTGCGAAACCCCGGTAGCCAGCAGCTTGTCGAAGAACCCCTTGGCAGAAAACTCAGACACCAGTTGGTGATTGCTGACAAATTCACCGATCGTTGAGTATACTGCAATGTCACTTTCTACGGCGCGGGAAAACATCCTTGCCTCCAGCTCGCGACCCCAAAACATTGCAAACAGTGACACCAGGACTCCCCCCAGGAACACCACGAATGCCATCGACCCAAGCTGAGAGAATACAACCGCCACAACCGCCAGGGTGGCTATCGCAGTGGGCAACAGAACGCACAACACATTGTAACAAGTATTCATGAATGCAGATTGCGCATTTTGAACCAGCGCAATCGTCTTGCTTGTATCGCTCGAACTTAGATCACCGTCCCTGTGGTATCGGGAATATGAGTCACCAATGCTCTGGGTCGAACGTGCAGCATATTGGTAAGACAAGAGATAGAGCGTTGGATTGATCATGATCCAACGCAGATTACTCATGAGCATGTCGATCAGGCGCATGGCGAAATATGCGGCAATTATCATGACCGCAGCCAAGGTGATGTGATTGGTTTCACCGACAGATCGAATGAAGAACGCAAGCAGCAGCGGCGACAGGGAGCTTGCAAGCGCGCCGATGCCAACCCAGCCGAACACCTTTGCCTGAAGCCGTGTCGGCAGGCCCCGCAGGTCACTCAGGACGTTTATGGCGAGCGGATAGCGAGCCAGGATTGACTTGAGGAGTTTCCTGCGCAGGATCTTACCGGTTCCGAGCATAGAGACGGCTTATTCTTCGTACTTGCCCCCCAGAAGTTCGCCGAAGAGCGTACCCCTTGGTCTCACCTGGAAGAAAGATATCTCTTTGTAGGATTCTGGAGAAGAGCATCTGACCTCCTCGGGGCATCACGTAGTCGATTATCCATAGTGTCGTTCCCGATTTCCAGGCCTCCGAATCAGGATCTTCATGAGCAATTGATAGGCGGCGATGCCAAGCCTTGGACAGATAAGCCCAAGTGGCAAATCCCACAACCTCGTTGCCTAGCGTGAAGAGGCGGTACTGCCGATGGACGATCGGCGGAATGAACAGGCGGTCAATGTCCTTTAAAGACCATTCCAAGTACACCCGGTTTCTTGCGCAGAGATCTATCATGGCGCCGAGGGCGCTTGCCTCATTCTCGTTCAACCCCCTGCGCAAACCTATCTCCTAGCCTTAGTGATATGTTTCAACGGCCTCGAGACGGCTTCCAGTTGGCGCATCATCCTGAACAAGAAAGTCCTTCAAGATGGCAATCTGCTTTTCGACGTCTGCTTCACTCAGATTTCTGAGCACTCTTTCCGTCCTCACCTCCGCTGAAATAGCGCTACCTCTCCGCACTACCTCATCGCCGTTGCGAATCGAGCAATCCAGCGATGTGCACCAGAAATAGGGTATATCACCGTTCATCAGGTCGCGCCGCTCCGCGGAGATTATCTTTCGGGAAATGCGCCGGGGAAAGCCCGAGGATTGTTCAAATTTCCTGAGGATGTAGTCCCGCGTTTCTGCCGCGTGGCGGGCGGCGGGCATGTTCAGCAATTCCTGAACGACACGGTAGTGCCTCGTCTTGCGACAGAGATACCTGATCTTGAAGTCCTGTTGAGAAAATGATTGCACCATGTCGAAGACTTGCGCCCTATTTGCCAGAACGGCCCGATAGCCGTCAACGAAACCGGTCGCGACTTCGTCTCGATACTCCTTCATGTCGATGCTTCGCCCGTCTGGAGCCAAGACTCGATTGGAAGCCGGTCCAACGGGGCTTAGAAGAGTAAGTATACCCGTGTCCCGGATCGACTTTCCAAAGTGCACCATCGGATTGTTGCCAGATCGAAGAGCCGACTGGTTTGGATCCCAACAGACGATGCCGGTCGACTGAAGCCTTGATCGCTGAGGCATTTCCGGAAAATCGTAGAGCACGCATTCGGGATCAATCACGATTGGAATTTCCCCGCTTACCAAAACGTTCTCAAGATGCACGTCAATTGCCTTGAGAACGTAGCAGAGTGCACAGACGACACCATAGTTGTAGGCCGTCACTGCGATGGAATCCCACGCAGCTGCGCGGCGCTCCCGCGGCTCGATGTACGGAATGATGTAGGATGTATTGTCCTGAGACGCGGTGATTCTGGGATAGGCCATTCTGTAGTTCGTCTTGGATGATAGGAAGTCAATCAGCACCGCGAACAGTTGGTAAGGCAGTGGATCAGAGTACTTCAGGACATAGTCACGTTGTTCCCCGCTATTGAATCTCAATGGCCTCTGGGCGCCATTGTGAGAATCACCAGCAAGGGACGTGATCTTCAGAGTGGACGGTTTGAATCCTCTGGAAGTTGCGAACTGGCTGATCGAGTTGCTTGCGCGATCGAGAAATCGATGGAGAATTCCAACACGTCGGTTGAGGAAGCCGTCTATATAGTCATCGGACTCGAATCTGGCTTTTGTATCGGCCCGTCGTCTGACGTGCTCACGCAGGACAAGTGTCGGAAGCAGGATATTGGCAATTTCGTCCGCCAATAACTGCCGAATGCTGCCTTCTTCGAAACACCATAGCCCTTGCGGGCCGTCCTTCATCTGCTTGACTATCTTTTTTGCCTGCTGGTCAATCTGAGTTGCAATCGGGCCCCGGATACCATCTTCGTCGACGACTACATCGCCGGTGACCCTGAGCGCCGCGACAGTCACGAGGATAGCTCCCTACGAAATGGCGCTCTGCTACAAGCAACCAGGATTGACTTGCTCTTGAGTCCGCAGCTGTTGAAGAACTCTACTGTGTGGGTAAAGGAGTCCGCATAGAGTGCGAGATTGGAGAATTCTCTGGAGCATGACAGCAGAAGCGCCGAGCCTACTCCTTTGCGCTGGCAGGATGGGTGTACGCAAACTTCAGCAATCCACGCGACGATGATGCCGTCGCTGAAAGCTCTAAGCAGTCCGATCAACTCTTTGGTTTCAGTGTCGAGCGCAAAGAAGCCATGGACACCAGGACCAGTCAGTCGCTGCTTGAAATTGGGTCGGCTCAAATAGTCAGACGCATCTCCGTAACCCACCGACTGATAAAGATCTGCAATCTGCTGCGCGGATATGCTTTCCACATTCTTCGATATCTCGAAGTTCAATTTGAGCTCCTGATCCTGGCGCCCGTGCGTCAGTGATTGTTTCCGTGGCTTCCTCCGCCGCCGCCATTTCCATTGTGGTAGGTGACATCATCATGGGTACCGCTTGCACAGCATCCGCTGGTACCACCCCCGCCGCCGCCGCCACCGCCGCCCTTTCCACCGGCGTAGTAGGTGGTTGCGTTTGCCACTTCGAAGAAATTGAAAACCACATCCGTTTCGATTGGCGAGACCGTTCCGCCGACGACACCCAAGGCGCCAAGTACGACTTCCGGCTTGATATTGCTCAGCATTTCCTACCTCATATGCTCCAGGTAGAAATTTCTACCTTAAGTTTATCAATTCGCCAAAATTGGCTTAAGTCAAGTAGGTTTTTGCCGTAGCGGCAACCACTCGGACTTGACTGTAAGAGGCTCTACGCATATGCCCCTGCCATCACACGACGGCTTGAACGTCTTCAGGCGGTCTCACACATGGGGTTCTGACATTCCCGGGAGGTGAGGCGGCCAACATCCGGCAGCGAGTTTCGCTCCCGGGTGCGAAATTCGTTTGGGCCAAAGGACATGGGACCATGTTTGATACCTTAAGCGACCGCCTGTCGGGCATTCTGGACAAGATCACCGGACGCGGTGCCCTGTCTGACGCCGACGTCGAGGACGCGCTGCGCGAAGTGCGCCGCGCGCTGCTCGAGGCCGACGTGGCGCTCGAGGTGGTGAAGACCTTCACCGACAAGGTGCGCGAGAAGGCGGTGGGCGCCGAGATCGTGAAATCCGTGAAGCCCGGCCAGATGGTGGTCAAGATCGTCCATGACGCGATGGTCGAGACGCTGGGCGGGGCTGAGAACACCGCACTCAACCTGCGCGCCTCGCCGCCTGTCGCCATTCTCATGGTTGGCCTTCAGGGCTCCGGCAAGACCACCACCACCGCGAAGATCGCCAAGCGCCTGAGCGAGCGCGACAAGCGCCGCGTGCTGATGGCCTCACTCGACACCCGTCGCCCGGCCGCACAGGAACAGCTCGCCATTCTCGGCAAACAGGTCAAGGTCGACACGCTCGCCATCGTACCCGGCCAGCAGCCCATCGAGATCGCGAAGCGCGCCATGTCGGAAGCCCGCAAGGGCGGCTATGACGTGGTCATGCTCGACACCGCGGGCCGCCTCGCCATCGACGAGGAACTGCTCGCCGAGGCAGCTTCCGTTCGCGATATCGTCAAGCCCAACGAAACGCTGCTCGTCGCTGACGCGCTCACCGGCCAGGATGCCGTGAACCTCGCGCGCAGCTTCGACGAGAAGATCGGCATCTCCGGCATCGTGCTCACCCGTATCGACGGCGATGGCCGCGGCGGTGCGGCCCTCTCGATGCGCCAGGTGACGGGCAAGCCCATCAAGCTGATGGGCACGGGCGAAAAGCTCGAAGGCCTCGAAGACTTCCACCCCGAGCGCATCGCCGGCCGCATCCTCGGCATGGGCGACGTCGTCTCGCTGGTCGAGAAGGCCGCGCTGAACTTCGACCAGGCCAAGGCGCAGAAGATCGCCGAGCGCATGAAGAAGGGCGCCTTCGATCTCGACGACCTGTCCGACCAGCTGAAGCAGCTGCAGAAGCTGGGTGGCATGGGCGGCGTGATGAACATGCTGCCCGGCATGGGCAAGATCAAGAAGCAGGTCGAGGGCATGGACCTCGACAACAAGCTGCTGAAGCGCCAGATGGCCATCATCAGTTCGATGACGCCCTATGAGCGCCGGAACCCGAAGACAATGGATGCCAAGCGCAAGAAGCGCGTGGCCGCGGGCTCCGGCACCAAGGTCGAGGAAATCAATCGCCTGCTCAAGATGCACATCCAGATGGCCGGCATGATGAAGCAGATGGGCCAGGGCAAGGGCCTGTTCGGCAAGATGATGGGCAAGGGCGCACCCGATGCAGCCGAGCTCGAGAAGATGCAGGCGGAGCTTGCGGGGCTCGACCCCAATGCGCTGCCGGAGGATTTGAAGGACATGATGAAGGGCGGCTCGCTGCCATCCATGCCGGGGCTTCCGGGCCTCGGGGCGGGAAAGCTTCCCGGTCTTGGCAATTTGCCGGGGCTGGGCGGCACCTCGCCCTTCAAGGGATTGCCGGGTTTCGGCAAGAAGAAGTGAATTGATCAGAACACGGATTAAAGGAGAAACCACATGGCCGTTAAGATGAGACTCGCCCGCGCTGGCACCAAGAAGCGCCCCTATTACCACATCGTGATTGCTGACGCGGCCGCGCCCCGCGACGGCAAGTTCATCGACGTGGTGGGCGCCTTCAACCCGATGCTGAAGAAGGACGACGCCAACCGCGTGAAGCTCGACGGCGAGAAGGCCGCCGCCTGGCTCAAGAATGGCGCACAGCCCACCGAC
>Ga0114971_10001026_pt1 | contig 18965 bp, 18 predicted proteins | sample M_140625_MF_Meta_FD_87320 | JGI IMG/M metagenome (GOLD analysis project Ga0114971, IMG submission 87320) | Freshwater microbial communities from Lake Montjoie, Canada to study carbon cycling - M_140625_MF_MetaG | ecosystem: Environmental > Aquatic > Freshwater > Lake | place: Lake Montjoie...
AGACTACGGGCGCATTTTGGTGGGGCTGCAAGTACCAGCCAAAGACCAAGCCAGCTTTGAGAAGTTTTTAAACGGCTTGGGCTACCCCTATGTGGATGAGAGTGCCAACCCTGTGTACAAGCTGTTTTTACAGCAGTAAGCCCTACGACCTTCGTTTGCTGTGCAGCAACTGAATGTTCATCTCAGCGGACAAGGTGGAGGCGTAAAACTTTTCGATCATCTCCACCGAGGTGCGAGCGTTACGAGCAAGCGTCAGCAAATCGATGTTGCCTCCAAATATCAGTCTGAAGGTAATGGCGGTATGGCGCAAACTGTAAAAGCTGCGGTCTGCGCCGTGCGGTCCTTCTTTCAGTCCCAGTGAATTCATGATCCAGTTGAACAACCACCCTATGGTGTTCAAAGCACGCAAGCGGTTTTTTTCTTCAGGAAAAAACACATAGTCTTCGGGGCCGCCAAAGCCCAAAGCGGCGTGGTGCTTCAAAACAGTTTTGTACACATTCACGGCTTGGGGCAAGCTGACCGTGGGTGCTTTGTGCCGCTTGATTTCAGGTGGCGTTAAGCGCAAATAGTTGAACTTGCCCGAGATGATTTCAATGTGCTTGTTCTTCAGTTGCCTGATGTCACCGGGGCGCAAAAACGTGTAGACCATGAAGCGCAATAACCAGTTCATCTCAAGTGGCATGCTGCGGTACATGGGCTTGATGTGAAAGCGGGTATCGGGCTTGTCCCACACATACACATGATGGCGCAACACCTTGGCTTGACGCAGAACAGCCGTGTACTCGGTCACGGTGAAAGCGCCGCGCGGTTTTTGCGTGACCTTCATTTTGGGGAACAAGGGCATTTGCGCAATGATGTCTTTTTCCACCAAATAGCGCAGCACTTTGCGCAGCTGTGCGATGTAACCCACGATGGTGGGCGTGGACAGATCTTTATCGGATAAAAAATTGATGAACTGTTGAATGCTCGCGGTGTTGATGCTGCGCAGATCGGTGTCGAAAAAAAATCCGGTGATGTTGGTTTCTAGCCTCACTTTGGTCATGCGGTAGGTGCCTTCGGTCACCTCGCTTCGCGAAACCTTGTGTTTTTCCTGCGCCAAGATGATGGAAATCACCTCTTGTATGCCCACAAAGCCTTGGGCGGATAACTGCGGTCTTTCGAATTGCTTTGCGGTGTATGAAGGTATGAAAGAGGATGTGTTTAAGGCGAATTCACGCGGCGTGTGTAATGCCTGAGGATGCATGCCAAAACTTGGTAGCCATTGGCATACATCGGGCGAGAGTTTTGTTTCACTAACGAGGGGACGAAAGGCTGTGCGTGTAATTTGATAGTTCACTTTTTCGGACTGCATGGTGTTTTTCTCTTTAGGACAAAAAATATTGTTCGGTCAAGAAATAGTAGCAGTAATAGATACAAAAAGGTAAACAACCCTCGTTGCAGTAGCATCTTTGTTGTATTTAGGTGTCTCATTTGCAGATGCCACCTTGTACGGAAATATTGATCAAACCTATAACACCACCAAAACCACCTCAGGTGCAACCGTTACCAACCAACAAACCAACATCAGCGCCTACCAAATGGGCCAAAGCTTCTTGGGCGTGAAGGGCGAAGAAGATTTGGGCGGCGGTTTGAAAGCAAACTACCTGTACGAATTTGGTTTGGCCACTGACACCACAGCAGCCCCCACCAACCGCCAGTCTTTTGTCGGTTTAAGCGGTGGCTTTGGTGCTTTTCGCATTGGTAAACAGTATTCCAAAGCCTTTTTGAATACAGTGGTTGCCGACCCCGCAGGTGCCACGGGCGGTGCAGGTGCCATGTACTTGGCCCCAGTCACCAGCTACAACGGGTCAGAAGCTCCTTTGCGTCAAGACAAAGGCATTCAATACGATTTGCCCAACTTCGTGCCCGGTTTGAACATTGGTGTGACCAAGGTTTTCGGTAATGCCAATTCCGCACCCACCAACAGCATTTCAACCGACGAAACCAACGGCATTAAAAAAGGTGATGGAACAGGCATCAACTTAGGCTACAGCTTTGGTGGTCTGCATGCAGGCTTCACCACTGACTCTGTCACTGGCGGAGACATTTATGTAGGTTCTAGCAAGATTGTTGCCAACACCACCACTGACAAAAACAAATTGACCACTTTGTCTTTGGTCTACGACTTCGGCGTGGCCAAGCCTTCTTACTCGAATGTAAAAACGAGCGTGGGCTCGCAATCAGTGCAAACAGATTTGTTCGCCATCAGCGTACCCGTGGGTCCTAGTGCCGCTGTCTTTATCTCTTCATCCTCAGGCAAAATTGACTTAACTGGTACTGCCAATGACCAAAAAGTCAAAGGTATGCAATACGGCGTGAACTACTCCTTGAGCAAGCGGACAGTAGCTTACTGGCACGCTGGCAATGCAACCCTTACCAACAAAACAACTGGTATTGACACCAAAAGCACCGGTTATGGCATTGGTATGAACCACAGTTTCTGATAGTGGGCTGGCAACAAGCCAGCTTTAGCTAAAGTAAACTTTTTTAAACCCCGCCGCCCACAAGGCTGCGGGTTTTTTCATGGGCGCTTGGGTAGCTCTAAGGTGCTCAAAGTGGGCGATTTCAGGGCTGCGCCCAGCAGCGCTTGGGTAGATGTAACCGATTGCAGCACCAAGCCCGCGCTGACGGTGGCACCCACATGAAAAGGCTTAGGAGGCTGGCCGTCCAAGCTGATGACGGCAATGGCATTGCCTTTACCCGCCATGGCCACACCCAACAAACTCATGCGCTCAGCGGCGGGTGCAGTGGTGAGCGGCGACGACGCTGGTGCTGCGCCGCTGGCACCCAAGACCTTGGCGATGTCAGCAGCCTGAAGCACCGGCACATTGGTGGCCTCGACGCTTGCCACACTGACCACCAAAGGTTGGCTGTTGTTTGGCCAAAGGGCCAATCCCCACGCCACGGCGGACAAGCCCAAGACCGCCCACACCGCGGTGGTGACCAAGGCGGGCGCCCATGCAGTAATAACGGCTGAGGACTTGGGTGCTAGGGTTTGTAACATCGGCGCATTATCATGCAGCTCTGATGTTTTTAAAGAAAATCTTGCCATGAACGCCCCTTACCGTCGTCGTCGTCGCCCACATGGTTTTACTTTGATCGAACTCATGGTGGTACTGGTCATCATTGGCGTATTGGCCGCGTTGATAGTGCCCAATGTGCTCAACCGCGCCGACGACGCGCGTGTTGCTGCGGCGCGCACCGACATCAGCAGCCTGATGCAAGCCTTAAAGCTTTTTCGCTTGGACAACCAGCGCTTTCCCTCGGCAGAGCAAGGCCTGAACGCTTTGGTGGCCAAGCCCAGCGCAGGGCCTGAGCCTATCAATTGGAAGCCTTATCTTGACAAACTGCCCAACGACCCTTGGGGTCACCCTTACCAATACCTCAACCCCGGCATCAAGGGCGAGGTAGATGTGCTGTCGTTTGGCGCTGACAGACAAAGCGGCGGCGAAGGCAAAAACGCCGACATCGGCAGTTGGCAGTAAGCAAGCTTTTACCCATGGCACGCCCATGCGCGGGCTTTACCCTGCTGGAGTTGTTGTTGGTGCTGGCAATCATTGGTATTGGCAGCGCAGTGGTCACCCTGAGCCTGCGCGACAGCCCGCAAACCCGTTTGCAGATGGAGGCCGAGCGCTTGATTGCAGTACTTGAAGCCAGCCGTGCCGATGCCCGTGCGAGCAATACCGCCATGCATTGGCATGCTGACGACAAGGGGTTTGAGCTGCAAACCCTCCCCGCCTCAGGCGCCGCTCTGCGTGCCATGGCTTGGCAATACAAAGGCACACAAGCCACGCCTACGGATGTGCTGATCAGCGCAGAACCTATACAAGCCCGCACAACCGTCACACTGCGCCATGGCAGTGGTGCAAGCCTGAAAATTGGCACCGATGGTGCAGCGGCTTTCAAAGTATTGCCATGAAACGCGGCTTTACCTTGATCGAAGTTCTGGTGGCCTTGGCCATCGTCGCGGTCAGCGTGATGGCAGGCATGCGAGCCGCCGCCAGCATGACGCGCAATGCCGATCGGCAATGGCAGGTGTTGCTGGCGCAAGTGTGTGCCGACAACGCCTTGTACCGACTGCGACTGGGCAGCACTTTGCCCAATGTGGGCGAGAGCCGCGTGACCTGCCCACAAGCCGAACTGGCGCTGGACGTGGTGTTAACGGTACAGACCACGCCCAACCCTTCTTTCAGACGGGTGGATGCGCAAGTGTTCCTTCAAAGCACGCCTTTGCTGCGTGTGAGCACTGTATTGGGGCGCTACTGAGATGCGACGTATAGCGGGCTTTACCTTGATTGAGGTGCTGGTGGCACTGGGCCTGATGGCATTGTTGGGCTTGATGAGTTGGCGCGGCTTGGACACCTTGTTGCGCACCCGCGAGGCGACGCAATCTCGCACAGACGAAGTGGCTTTGGTGCAGGTAAGTTTGGGCCAATGGCGGTCAGACTTGAATGCGCAAATGGCCATACCCGGCATGCTGGGCGACAACAGCCTGATGTGGAACGGTAGCGTGCTACGCATCCTGCGCCGCAGCACCACACCCGTGGCCGATGGTGGCGATGCGGGTATGCAAGTGGTGGCATGGACGCTGCGCGAGGGCTTTTGGCGGCGCTGGCAGTCGCCGCCAATCCTCAACCGCGCAGAGTTGGAACAAGCATGGTCGATGGCCGCCCTTTGGGGACAAAACCCCAGCTCAGAACTTCTGCAACAAGAAGTCAAACTCATGCCCTTGACGGGTTGGCAGTTGTTTTACTTTCGTGACAATGCTTGGACCAACCCTTTGAGCAGTTCGGGGGCGGGAACGGCTGACAACCTGCTGAAAAGCCCTGACGCGGTCCAACTGCTATTGCAACTGAATACCAAAGACAAACTGATGCTGGACTGGGTTCGCCCCGCCTTCAGCCCCAAGCAACCATGACGCAGCACCCACACCCCCAACACACTGGAGCCGCCTTGCTCATGGCCATGCTCAGCGTGGCGCTGCTGGCGGTGTTGGCGTCGGCGGCGCTTTGGCAACAGTGGCGCACCTTGGCGGTGGAGTCGGCCGAACGCGACGCACAGCAAACCGCTTGGTTGTTGCGCGGTGCCCAAGACTGGGCCTTGGTGGTGTTGCGAGAAGACGGCCGCTCGGGTAGCACCGATCATTTGGCCGAGCCGTGGGCAGTGCCGTTGCGCGAAGCCCGCTTGTCAGCGTTTTTGGCGGCGTCCAGCAACGGTGCAGTTAACGACAGCGACAGCTTGACTCAGCAAGTTTTTTTATCGGGACGCATCACCGATATGCAGTCTCGCCTGAATGTCACCAACCTGCTCGACGGCAAGCAACTCAACGAGCGCAGCTTGCTGGCCTTCACCCGCTTGTACCGCGCCTTGGGTTTACCCGAGGTCGAGTTACAGCAATGGACAGCGGTCTTGCTGAATTCGGTGCAAACCCCGCCAGCCGCCAATGCGGCCTTGCCACCGCAACGCTTTGAGCAACTGCGCTGGCTGGGCTTGAGCGCCAACAGTCTGGCACGATTGGCCCCGCATGTGACGCTGCTGCCTGTGCGCACCGCGGTGAACCTCAACACCGCAAGCGCTGAGGTGCTGTACGCCAGCATGCCGAGCTTAGAGCTGGGACAAGCCAGCCAATGGCTGCAAGAACGCGCCAATAAACCCTTTGACAATCTGGAAGATGTTCGCAACCGCATGGGCAAGGCTGCGGAAAATATCAACGATGCCCAACATGCGGTGAACACACGTTTTTTTGAGGTGACGGGACAGTTGCGCCACGGTCAGGTGTACCAGTTGCAAAAGTCGCTGCTTCAGCGCGATGGTACTAGCACCCAAACACTTTGGCGCGAACAACGTGGTTTGCGCTCCGAGCCAGGGTGCCTCTTTACAATCCCACCTCCATGTTGATTGTTCGCCTCAACCCCCAAGCCACCTTGCTGTTTGACTATGTCAGCAGCGTCGATGGGCGAAACATCGCCCGCAGTGGCCAAGCCGTAGCCAAAGATTTACCCCGCTTGGGCGGTGAAGTGGTGGCGGTTGTGCCTTGGCAGGTATTGGCTTGGCACAAGGTGACCTTGCCCCAAGGTGCGGGAGGACGTCTTAACGCGGTATTGAGCAGTTTGTTGGAAGACAGTTGCTTGCAAGATCCCAGCGAGTTACATCTGGTGTTGTCCCCCTCAGCGACTTCACGCTTGCGCCAAGGCGGCACGGCCATGGTGGCGGCTTGTGCCAAAGACTGGTTGCGTCAAGCTTTGGCACCCTTGCTGGGCGCCGGTTTGCGGTTGCAGCGCTTGGTGCCAGAAGTGTGTCCCTCGGCCACGCCCGACGCGGCTCAGTTGTACCTGTTGGACGACGGCTCACATGTACAAGCCCTGCTGTGCCGCCATGACAGCGTCTGGCGCTTGCGCCAAGCTTCTGCGGCGTTGGCAGCTTGGGAGGCCATTGCAAACAAAACGCTGTGGTGCGAGCCATCGGTAGCCGACACCGCGCAACGCCTGAGCGAGGGCATGGCGCTGCTGCAAACCCCGCAACAACGTTGCTTGCAAGCCGCAGGCAATGGCTGGGATTTGGCCCAAGGCGAGTGGGCGCAACACAGTGGTTTGCGCGGTTGGCGTTGGCTGCAGGCCACTTGGCGCAGTCTGCGTTTTGACCCCGCTTGGCAAGCCAGTCGCCGTGGCTTGGCGCTGTTGTTGTTGGTCAACCTCTTGGGGCTGAACCTTTGGGCATGGCAGGTGCAAGCGCAAGTCAGCGCCCAACGCGATAGCCTCAACGCACTGTTGATCAGTGCCTTCCCACAAGTGAAAGTGGTGATTGACGCACCCATCCAAATGCGCCGCGAAATGCAGGCGCTGCAAAAAAACAGCGCCCAACCCCAAGACACTGATGTGGATGTGATGCTGCAAGTGCTCTCCACCCCTTGGCCCTCAGGTGCAGTGCCCACGCAAATCGACTACCGAGGTGGGACACTGCGCTTGGGTGGCTTGAAGGCCGATGCCTTAGATGCCTTGCGCCAAGCCCATGGCAAAAACAACGGCTACCTCTTTACAGTGCAAGGCAGCCAAGCGGTGTTGCAAGCCAAGGGTGTGCCATGAAATTTGCGCAACTCAGCCCCCGTGAACAAACCGGCATCCGCTGGGCCTTGGTGCTGCTGGGCGGCGCAGTTTTATGGTTTGTCGCCATCGCTCCAGCTTTGCACGTGTGGCAAAAAAGCCAAAGCCAACTCAGCGTTTTGGCACAACAACACGCCGACATGCTGGCCTTGCAAGCACAAGCCAAAGAATGGCAAAGCCGTAACGCACTGAGCACCGAGGGATCTGCCCAAATGCTTCAAAGCCTGTGCGCAAATTTAGGCGAAAAAGTTAAATGCAACCGCCAAGCCCAGCGCATGACGGTAGATGTCAAAGGCGTCAGCCCCCAAGCACTGGCTCAGGCTTGGACGCAAGCACGTAGCCAAGCGCAGGCGGTGTTACTCGAAACCCATTTGCAACGCCAAGGTGATGCATGGGACGGTCAATGGATTTGGACTCTGCCCGAGGGCAAACCATGAAAACAGGTCGATGGGCTGCCGTGGGTCTGGTGCTAGGCGCTGTGACTGGTTTGGTGTGGCAAGCTCCGGCAAGCTGGCTGGCAAGCGGTGTGCAAGCCTTGAGCAAAGAGCGGGTGCAACTGCGTCAACCCCAAGGCACGATGTGGCACGGCAGCGCCCAATGGGTGTTGGCCAGCGGCGCAGGTGGCCAAGATGCTTTGGCCTTGCCGCAACGCCTGTCGTGGCGACTGCAGCCCCAAGCTGATACCAGTCTGCGCTTGGAACTGTCATTGCCATGCTGTACACCCGAGCCTTTGCAGCTAACGCTTCGCCCCGCTTGGACGGGCGTTACGCTGGAGTTCGGTAATGGCCGCAGCCAGTGGCCGCTGGCGTGGTTGGGCGGCTTGGGGGCCCCTTGGAACACCTTGGGATTGGAGGGGAAAGCCCTTTTACAAACACAGTCTTTGCGACTGCAGTGGCATTCAGGGGCTTGGCAATTGCAAGGTCAGGCGCAGCTGCAACTGCAGTCAGTCGCTTCTCGTTTGTCGACCTTGCGCCCCTTGGGTGACTATGCCTTGGACTTACAAGGCGGCACCTCAGCGCGTGTTCAACTCCGTACTTTGAGCGGCGAGCTGCGCTTGAGCGGCCAAGGCGAGTGGCGAGCCCAGGGTTTGCACTTTGAAGGATTGGGCCAAGCAAGCACTGGCAGCGAAGCGGCACTGGCCAATTTGCTTGGTGTGCTGGGCCAACGGCAAGGAAATACAACGGTATTGCGATGGGGATGACTATGTTGAAGTTCAAACGACACGCGCTGAGCCTGCTGGCGCTCAGCGCCTTGCTGGCGACCACGCCCAATCTGATGGCGCAAACCAACCGAGCCAGCGCACCCATCACGCTGAATTTTGTCAATGCCGATATCGAATCTGTGGCACGGGCTTTGGCCTCTCTCACCAAACGCAGCTTGGTGGTTGACCCTCGTGTAAAAGGCACCATCAACCTCTCCACCGACAAACCCGTTGCTCCCGATGTGGCGTGGAACCAATTTTTGGCGGTGCTGCGCTTGCAAGGTTTTGCCATGATCGAAACGCAAGGGCTGTACAAAATCCTGCCAGAGGCCGAGGCCAAGTTGCAAGGCGGTCTCGTGGCCGTGGTGCCAGCGGGTACCGCACCCAATAACGCCCAAGTGATGACGCAAATCTTCAAGCTCACCCATGAAAATGCCAACAACTTGGTGAGTGTGTTACGACCCCTGATCAGCCCTAACAACACCATCAATGTGACGCCCGGCTCCAACGCCTTGGTCATCACCGATTACGCCGACAACTTGCAACGCTTGGGGCGCATCATCGCCTCGCTGGATGTGGCCAACGCCACCGATGTGGAAGTCATCCCCCTGCAACATGCCATTGCCAACGACATGGCGGCACTCCTCACCCGCTTGGTGGACAACAACGCGGCAGGCGCCGCCCCCGCCGCCCAAGGCCAAACCGACACCGGCTACAAAACCACCATCTTGGCCGAGAGCCGCAGCAACGCCATCATCATTCGCTCGGCCAACCCCGCCAAGCAAGCGCAAATCCGCACGTTGCTAGAAAAACTCGACCGCCCTGGCAGTGAGCTGGCCAGCGGCAACATCCATGTGGTGTATTTGAAAAATGCGGATGCCACCAAACTGGCCAACACCTTGCGCGCAGCGGTAGCTGGGACGGGCGGCGGCGGCGGTGGGGGCGCATCACCGGTGCCAGCGGCTGCACCTGCGCCCACCTCGGGCAGCACCCCGGGCGGCAGCGCCACCCTGAACCTGCCCACCACAGGGGGACAAATCCAAGCCGATACCGCGACCAATTCGCTCATCATCACAGCGCCCGAACCGCAGTACCGCCAACTGCGTGCCGTGATTGATTCGCTAGACCAACGCCGTGCACAGGTGCTGGTGGAGAGCCTGATTGTGGAAGTCGACTCGGCCAAAGAATCGCAGTTTGGCATTCAGTGGCAAAACTTGGTGGGCGGCGCCAACAGCATGGTGGGCATCTTGGGGACCAATTTCGCCACCAGCAATTTGCTCAACTTGGCCATCAACGGCGCCGATGGCAAGGCGCTGCCCGGCCAAGGCCTGAATGTGGCTACCGCACGAAATGTCAACGGCAAATACATCATGACCTCGCTGGCGAACTTTTTGCAAACCAATGGAGGCAGCAACATCTTGTCACGGCCCTCGTTGCTGACTTTGGACAATGAAGAGGCCAAAATCGTCGTGGGCCAAAACGTACCTTTTGTCACTGGTCAATACACCAACAACAACAGCAGCAACGGCGCAGTCAACCCGTTTCAAACAGTCGAGCGCAAAGACGTGGGCCTGACCCTCAAAGTCAAGCCGCAAATCAGCGATACCGGCATGGTCAAACTGACCATCTTCCAAGAAGTCTCTAGCGTCGACACATCGAAAAAGCTGACCGATGGCTTGATCACCAACAAGCGTTCCATCGAGTCCAATATCTTGGTCGAAGACGGCACCGTGGTAGTGCTGGGCGGTTTGCTCTCTGACAGCTACCAGGACAGTCGCCAACAAGTGCCTGGCTTGGGTGACATCCCGTTCTTTGGCGCTTTGTTTCGTAACGAGTCCCGCAATCGCAGCAAAACCAATTTGATGGTGTTTTTGCGCCCCGTGGTGGTACGCGACGATGCCAGCGCCGAGGTGCTCTCCAATGGTCGCTACCAGTTCATGCAAGGCCTGCAAAAAGACGCGAGCAAAGAGTCCACCGGCGTGCTGCCCGTACCCAGCGACGTAACGCTGCCGCCCCTGCCTGCCCCAACGGGTACGCCGTCGGCAACTCCTGCTACACCTGCGCAACCCTGAAGCGCCATGCGTCACCCTCTGCCCTACGCTTTCGCCCGCTCGCACCAACTGCTGCTGGAGGACGATGGGCGTGGCCTCACACTCTGGCACCACGAGCTGCCACATGCAGGGGCATGGAGCGAGGTATTGCGTGTACATCCGGTAGACCACTTTCAGCAGCTTGATGCCCACAGCTTGGCGCAGCGCATCAGCGCCAGCTATGCGGGCGCAGAGTCGAGTGCCGCCATGGTGATGAGCGAGGTGGAAGGCGAGGCCGATTTAGCGCGAATGATGCAAGAGCTGCCTGCGGTAGAAGACTTGCTCGAGGCCTCGGCAGACGCACCCATCATCCGCATGTTGAACGCTTTGCTGATGCAAGCTGCCCGCGATGGTGCCAGCGATATCCACATCGAACCCTATGAGCGCCACTCCAGTGTGCGCTTTCGCATCGACGGCACCTTGCGCGAAGTGGTGCAACCCAACCGCGCTTTGCACGCCGCTTTGATTTCGCGTTTGAAGATCATGGCCGACTTGGACATTGCCGAGAAACGCTTGCCGCAAGACGGGCGCATCTCTTTGCGCTTGGGGCAACGCGCCATCGATGTGCGTGTCTCCACCCTGCCCGGCGCGCATGGCGAACGGGCCGTGCTGCGCTTGCTGGACAAGTCGCAAAGCCGTCTGACACTGGCCTCCGTTGGGATGCAAGGCCCAACCCTGCAACGCTTCGAGCAGCTCATCACCCAGCCGCATGGCATTGTGCTGGTGACGGGACCTACAGGATCAGGCAAAACCACCACGCTCTACGCCGCTTTGCAGCAGCTTGACGCCGCGCACTTCAACATCATGACGGTGGAAGACCCCATCGAGTACGAGTTAAGTGGCATCGGTCAAACGCAGGTGAATCCCAAAATCGATTTGGACTTTGCAAAGGCACTTCGAGCCATCCTGCGCCAAGACCCCGACATCATCATGATTGGTGAAATTCGCGACAAAGAAACCGCGCAAATCGCTATTCAAGCATCTCTCACCGGCCACTTGGTGCTAGCCACCTTGCACACCAACGACGCAGTGAGTGCTGTTACCCGCTTGACCGACATGGGCATCGAGCCGTTTTTGCTCAGCTCGTCCTTGCTGGGTGTGTTGGCGCAGCGCTTGGTGCGCAAAACCTGCACCGCCTGCCAAGGCGCGGGCTGCGTGACTTGTGGGCAGACCGGCTACCAAGGACGCACAGGTATTTTTGAGCTGCTGAGTGTGGACGAGGCCTTGCGCGAACGCATACACAGCCGCGCCGCAGAATCCGAGCTGTTGTCCGCCGCCAAGCGCCAAGGCATGACCTCGATGCGTGAAGACGGCGAGCACTTGGTCGCCCAAGGTGTTACTTCGGCGCAAGAACTGTTACGAGTCACCCGCGATTAAGTAGCGATGCCCGCCTACACCTATGAGGCCCTCACCGAACTAGGCGCTACCCAGCGCGGCGTGGTCGAGGCCGACACCGAGCGGGCTGCGCGTACCCAATTGCGTGGCCAGTCGCTCATCCCCTTGAAAGTCGAGGTGGTGGCGCAAGACAAACCGCATGTGCGAGGCGATGTGGTGCTGTGGTCAGCACGTGTTTTCAGTCGCACCGATGTGGTGGTATGGACCCGGCAACTTGCCAGCTTGGTGGGCGCTGGTTTGCCGCTGGAACGCGCCTTGAGCGCTTTGAGTGAAGAAGCTGCCACCCCCGCACAGCGCGACTTGGTGGCGCAAATTCGCGCCGAGGTCAACGCGGGTGCACCGCTGGCACAAGCGCTGGCGCAGCATCCGCGTGAGTTTGACAACCTTTACACCGCCGTGATTGAAGCCGGTGAGCAAAGTGGGCGGTTAAGCCAGGTGCTGTTGCAACTGGCCCAGGACCTTGAGAGCGCCGATGCCATGCGCAACAAGCTGCTGGCCGCTTCGCTCTATCCTGCCATTGTCAGCGGCGTGGCCTTGCTGATCGTGCTGTTTTTGCTGGCCTATGTGGTGCCGCAAGTCGCGCAAGTCTTCACCAGCACTCAGCGCAGCTTGCCCACGCTGACGGTGGCCATGCTGTTCATCAGCGAGGTGGTGCAAGCCACGTGGTTGGCGGCCATGGTGTTGCTGATCGCAGGCGTTGTTGCGCTGAAACTGCTGTTGCGCCAAAGCGCTTTTCGGCGATCGTTTGACAAGGCTTGGCTCCGATTGCCACTGCTGGGTCGCCTGAGCTTAGGCTACAACGCCGCACGGTTTGCCAGCACCTTGGCGCTGTTGGTGGGTGCGGGTGTGCCGATCTTGAAGGCCTTGCAAACCGCTGCGCAGACGCTCTCGAACATGGCGCTGCGTGAGCATGCGATGCAAGCGATTGAACTGGTGCGCGAGGGCGCTCCGCTGGCCAGCGCCTTGTCGCAAAACAAACGCCTTCCTGGGGTGTTGTCGATGTTTGCCCGCTTAGGCGAACAAACCGGACAGCTGCCGCAAATGCTGTCTCATGCCGCCGACCACTTGGGTGAAGAGGTACAGCGTCGCGCCATGCAACTGGCCACATTGCTTGAGCCCTTGCTCATTGTCACCATGGGCTTGGTGGTCATGTTGATTGTGCTAGCGGTTATGCTGCCCATCATCGAACTTAACCAATTCGCACCCTGAAAGACCCTATGGCAAGCACTTTGGACGGCAAATTGGTGGTGGCAATCTCATCCCGCGCCCTGTTCGACTTCGAAGAAGAAAACCTTGTCTTTGAGCAAAGCGACGACCGCGCCTACATGGACTTGCAGTTGCAGCGCTTGGAATCGCCGGCCAAACCGGGCGTGGCGTTTTCGCTGGTGAAAAAACTCCTCAGCTTCAACCAAGCAGATGCCTCACGGGTCGAGGTTGTGATTTTGTCGCGCAACGATCCAGTCAGCGGTATGCGGGTGTTTCGCTCAGCCCAGCACTATGGTTTGGACATTCAGCGCGGCAGCTTTACAAGAGGCCAACCGCCGTGGCGCTATTTGAAGCCCCTCAACGCAAATTTGTTTTTGTCCACCCACTTAAGCGATGTACGGGCAGCTCTTGACGCCGGTGTGCCCGCCGCGCAGGTCTACCCGCATTCAGCACACGCCTCAGAGGCGCACCCGCACGAAGTGCGCATCGCGTTTGACGGTGACGCGGTGTTGTTCAGCGACGAGGCCGAGCGGGTGTTCCAGTCGCAAGGCTTGAACGCTTTTCAGCAGCACGAGAAGGACAAGGCATGGCAACCTTTGTCTGCTGGGCCTTTCAAGCCGCTGTTGGCAGCTTTGCACCGCTTGCAAACCGAGGGCACACCGCACATGGGTATTCGCACCGCACTGGTGACAGCCCGCAGTGCGCCAGCGCATGAGCGGGCTATTCGCACCCTGATGCAATGGAATATTCAGGTGGATGAAGCGATGTTTTTGGGTGGCTTGGCCAAGGGTGAATTCTTGCGTGAGTTCGAGCCCGATTTTTTCTTTGACGACCAAACTGGCCATATTGAATCCGCCGCGCGACACGTACCCGCTGGACATGTGGCCAGCGGAGTGCAAAATATGCACCCTGCTAATGAAAAAGACTAAATGAGCCTGTTCACCCCTGCGCGCTTGTTATTGCGCAAAATTCGCACCCATTTGCGCCATGTTTGGCATTTGTCGCTGCCGTATTTCCGCTCGGAAGAACGCTGGCGAGCAAGGTTTTTGCTACTGGCCTGCATTGGCCTGAACTTAGGGATGGTTTATGTGCTGGTCTTGCTCAACGACTGGAACCGCGTGTTTTACGACGCATTGCAAAACCGCGACGCTGATGTGTTTTGGCAGCAGTTGCAAATGTTTGGCATGTTGGCAACGGCTTTCATCGTGGTGGCGGTTTACCGCTTTTACCTGACCCAGTTGCTTGAGATTCGCTGGCGTGCCTGGATGACACGTGACTTTATCCGTCGCTGGAGCACACAAAATATTTTTTACCAGCTCGAGTTGAGTCAATTTGCAACGCTTGGCGAAAACAGCTCGCGCGCCGACAACCCCGATCAACGAATCCAAGAGGATATTCAGCTCTTCACCTCCGACACCGTGGGCCTGAGTTTGGGCTTGCTCGATGCCTTGGTCACCTTGGGCAGCTTTGTCGGCATTTTGTGGGCGTTGTCTGGCAGCTTTGATTTTCATTACCAAGACTATGTCTTCACCATCCCTGGCTTCATGGTGTGGATGGCCCTGATTTACGCCTTGGGTGGGAGCTTGATCGGCCACTTTTTGGGCCGCTCAATGTCACCGCTGAACTATGCCCAGCAACGCTTGGAAGCCAATTTTCGCCACCACCTGATGCGTGTTCGCGAGTACAGCGAAGCCATTGCTTTAGACAAGGGTGCAGACTTTGAGAGTGCCTCTTTGCAAAAGCGTTTTACCAGCGTGGTGGAGAATTTTTTGCAACTGCTGAAGGTGCAAAAACGCTTTACTTGGTTCAGCTCGGCCTATGGGCAGGCGGCTGTGGTGTTTCCCATGTTGGTCGCGGCTCCGCGTTACTTCAGCGGCGCCATACAACTGGGTGAATTGATGCAAATTTCATCCGCCTTTGGTCAGGTCCAAGAGTCGCTCAGTTGGCTGGTGAGCAACTACCCTCGTTTGGCCGCTTGGACCGCCACAACGCAACGTTTGCATGGTTTTTTAGAGCAAATGGAGACCCTCAGAGCCATTTCTTATGCGGTGGTGCAAGCGCCTACCGATGGACGCGAAGCGCCTACCTCTTTGAAAACAGCTGCGCTTACCATCAACCTGCCCGACCGCACAGTTTTGCTTGATGATGTGGTGCTGGAGGTTCGCCCTGGCGACTCGGTGCTGATTCGCGGTCCGTCCGGCAGTGGCAAATCCACCTTGCTTCGGGTGTTGGCCGGTATTTGGCCTTATGTGCGCGGCTGGGACGCCCAGCGCCAGCCCTTGTCGCTTTACGAAGCTGTAGCTTTGCCAGCGGACTGCATGTTCGTACCGCAGCGCCCTTATTTTCCCGAGGGTCGTTTGCGTGATGCTTTGTGCTACCCGGGCGAAGTTGACTCCTACACCGATGTCGATTTGCAACAGGCCTTGATGATGGCGGTTTTGCCACAGTTCATCACCCAGCTCGACAGGGTGGGTCAGTGGAGCCAGCAACTCTCTGGCGGTGAAGCCCAGCGCTTGGCGATGGCAAGGGTATTTTTAAAGCAACCCCATTGGGTATTTGCCGATGAAGCTACCAGCGCCTTGGACGAAGCTACTGAAAAAGTGATTTACGAGCGCTTGTTGGCCATGGTCAAGTCCAAGGGCGGCGCTTTGGTCTCGGTGGCCCATCGTCCCAGTGTGGCCGCCTATCACCAGCGCTTATGGCAGTTGGTGAATGCCTCCGAGGGCAGCACCAAGAGCTATGTGATGCAAGTCAGCCACTAGGGGTGTGAGACCTTCCTAAAAGGAAACTAAAGAAAGTTTGATTTATTCCGATCTTGTGTGGGCAGAGGAAACAGTTTTAGACCGTCCTCGCCTCCAGTCCCGGTATTAGGGGCGCGCTATCACCAGCGCCGAGGGCGGTCATCTTTTTTATAACTGTTCCTAATAGTTTCTGCGGTAAACCTTGTGTAAGCCCTTGGGCGACAACACCAGCTGCCACATTTGGTGGTGACGGGTTCTGAAGCTAGTAAGCGCAGCTGTTGGTCATTTAGGGGTCCAGCATGGCTTGAAAGACTTGGTTGCCCTGAGGTCGAAAGCCTGACATTCCCACCAACCGTCCATTTAACTTTCACCCAGCGCCAGCCAGCCTGATTGCAGCAAGCGCTGCAAAGTTTGAGGGTGTTTGATTTGGATATCCCAAGGCCTGCTGCCGTTCAAATGAATATCTGCGCCTGCCAATAAGATTTTTAAAGTTATTTAAGTACTAAATAGCTATTTAAGTCTTCGGGGTCAACCGCATTTCTGCCGCCCGCGCATGGGCTTGCAAACCCTCGCCGTGCGCCAACACCGAGGCGATTTGGCCCAGCACCTGGGCACCGGCCTCAGACACCTCAATGAGGCTGGAGCGTTTTTGGAAGTCGTACACCCCCAGCGGAGAACTGAACCGCGCGGTGCCCGAGGTGGGCAGCACATGGTTGGGGCCGGCGCAATAGTCACCCAAGCTCTCGCTGGTGAAAGCGCCCAAAAAGATGGCGCCCGCGTGTTTAAGAAACGGTTCCCACTGGTGGGGCGATTGGCTGCTGACCTCTAAATGCTCGGGCGCGATGCGGTTGCTGATGTCGCAAGCCTCTTGCATGTTGCGGGTGTGGATGAGCGCACCACGGCCATTCAGAGATGCCGCGATGATGTCTTTGCGCGGCATCTCAGGCAGCAGTTTGTTGATAGACGCCTGCACCGCATCGATGTAGGCAGCATCAGGACACAACAAAATGCTTTGCGCCAATTCGTCGTGCTCGGCCTGTGAAAAAAGGTCCATGGCCACCCAGTCGGCGGGTGTGCTGCCATCGGCCAAGACCAAAATTTCGGAAGGCCCAGCGATCATGTCGATGCCGACTGTGCCAAACACGCGGCGTTTGGCAGCGGCCACATAGGCGTTACCAGGGCCGGTGATTTTGTCCACCGCTGGCACCGTGGCTGTGCCATAGGCCAAGGCCGCCACAGCTTGAGCGCCGCCAATGGTGAAGGCGCGGGTGACGCCCGCCACATAGGCCGCCGCCAGCACCAAGGGATTTTTTTCTGCTTTGGGCGTTGGCACCACCATGATGATCTCGCCCACACCCGCCACATGCGCAGGGATGGCGTTCATGAGAACGCTGGAGGGGTAGGCCGCTTTGCCACCGGGCACATAAATGCCCACACGGTCCAGCGGTGTGACTTTTTGCCCCAGCAAGTTGCCGTCGGCGTCGCGGTATTGCCAGCTCTCTCCCGAGGCTTTTTTCTGCGCCTCGTGATAGTTGCGCACCCGCGTAGCAGCGTCTTGCAAAGCTTGTTGCTGCAATTTGGGCAAGCCCTCGAAGGCGGCTTTGAGTTCGGCTTGGGTCAACTCCAGCGCCGCCATATTGGGCGCTTGCAGATCGTCAAATCGCGCTGTGTATTCGAGCACCGCCGCATCGCCACGCTGCTTCACATCGGCCAAGATGTCGGCCACGCGCTGCTCGATGGCGGCGTCGGTGTCGGCCGACCAATGCAGGCGCTGTTGAAACAAGGTTTCAAAGTCGGCTTGGGCGGTGGACAGGCGCAGCGGACGGGCTTGCATGGGATTTTTGTTTTAGGCTTTGGCACGAGCGCTGATGGCCGCGTCAAAAGTTTCTATCAGGTGCCGAATGGCGGTGGTTTTGAGCTTCATCGAGGCTTGGTTTACCACCAAGCGCGAGCTGATGTCCATGATGCGCTCAACTTCAATCAGGTGGTTGGCTTTCAAGGTGCTGCCAGTTGACACCAAATCGACAATCGCGTCGGCCATGCCGGTTAAGGGTGCCAATTCCATGCTGCCGTAGAGCTTGACTAAATCCACATGCACGCCTTTGGTAGCGAAAAAATCGCGGGCAATCGCCACGTACTTGGTGGCCACGCGCAACCGAGCGCCTTGCTTGACGGCGGCGGCGTAATCGAAACCCTCAGGGACCGCCACACTCATGCGGCAACGCGCAATTTGCAAATCCAGCGGTTGGTACAGACCTGCGCTGCCATGCTCGATGAGAGTGTCCAAACCCGCCACGCCCATGTCCGCGCCGCCATATTCCACATAGGTTGGGACGTCGGAAGCGCGCACCAAAACCACGCGCAAGCTGTCTTGGTTGGTGGGCAATATCAGTTTGCGAGACTTTTCGGGGTCTTCTAGAACCTCGATGCCTGCGGCTTTCAAGAGCGGCAAGGTCTCGTCAAAAATACGTCCTTTGGACAGCGCCAGGGTAATGCTCATCGGCTTCTTTCGATGTCCGCGCCCAAGGCGCGCAGTTTGTCTTCCATGCGGTCATAGCCGCGGTCCAAATGATAGATGCGGTCCACCGTGGTTTGCCCTGAGGCCACCAGGCCGGCAATCACCAATGAAGCTGAAGCGCGTAAATCGGTGGCCATGACGGTGGCACCTGATAACTTGGCCACGCCCTCGACCATCGCCACCTTACCGTCGATTTGAATGTGTGCGCCCAAACGCAGCAACTCGTTGACATGCATGAAGCGGTTTTCAAAAATCGTCTCAGTCACTTTGGCGCTGCCTTGCGACACCGCATTGAGCACCATGAACTGGGCTTGCATATCGGTGGGAAAGCCAGGGTACTCGGTGGTGCGAAAACTCTGCGCCTTAAGGTGTGCAAACGCGGGACCTTCAGCGCGCACCCGCAGCCCACCTTCTACCGCCTCGATGCTCACCCCCGCATCGCGCAGTTTGTCAATCACCGCTTCGAGGTGATCGCCACGGGCATGTCGAAGCAACACATCGCCACCGGTAGCCGCCACCGCGCATAAAAATGTGCCCGCTTCAATGCGGTCAGCCACCACGCTGTGGTGGGTACCGTGCAGTGTTTCCACGCCTTGAATATGAATACGGCTGGTGCCGTGGCCTTCGATCTTGGCACCCATGGCAATCAGCAACCCGGCCAAATCGGGAATCTCT
>Ga0114971_10001027_pt1 | contig 18961 bp, 15 predicted proteins | sample M_140625_MF_Meta_FD_87320 | JGI IMG/M metagenome (GOLD analysis project Ga0114971, IMG submission 87320) | Freshwater microbial communities from Lake Montjoie, Canada to study carbon cycling - M_140625_MF_MetaG | ecosystem: Environmental > Aquatic > Freshwater > Lake | place: Lake Montjoie...
TAATTCTAATTTTCTATATTATCTAACTAAACACAGTTTTTGAGAGAACAATAATTTGGAAGAAAACATGTAGAATCTAGAGCATTTGCTAAAACATCCAAAGATGATTGATTTGTAATTTCATTACAATTACATGGATAATATATCATGAATTCAGATGATGATACTATTTTAGTCGTTCCATCATTAAATTGTATCACAAAAGTGTTATCACCCAAATCTTGTATAATTTCTGCTTTCACTTTGATTTTACTGTTACCTTCGTACACATATACAAACATTCCAATAGTGTATTTAAATGTAACATTATCAATATTTTGAAAAAGAGGATTATTATATAATTTACTATCATCTAGACGCCTATTTTTATCTGGAGGGCAATTGCAGCCAGAAACAATTGAAGTATTGAATTGTTTAGCCCCGTAAACAGGAAAAGCTGGATTAAATGGTATTTGTGGTAAACCAAATGTTGGCGGTATAACACCACGTCGTAATACCTTTTTACCTTTTAATTTATTCAAAAATCTTGCATAAGAATTATGTTTAATATCGCATCCTATACCACCAGGGGTTTGAGTTCCTGGACGACTAGAAGTGTAAGAATGGTGTCTTCCATTCAAAGAATTATTAAACCCTGTTTTAATAAGCGCTGGTTGAATACTTGGATACGCTCTATCACTTTGTTGATTCCAACCTACATTGTACACATCTTTAGGTTTTCTTACATAAGAACTCAATGAGCCTAAATTCATCGTATACAAAGATTCATAAACACGAACTGTGTTTTGTATTATTTTTTGTTTTTGATATTGATCTGCTGGTGTATTACCAGTTAATGCTTGTGTATTACATCCTCTACATCTATAACCATATGGTTCTACAGCAAATGGTTTATAAGTATTTCCATTGAATAATAGTCCTGTTCTACCTAATAGCATTATTTATATATAATGCTATTAAATAATAATATAATTATTATTTTTAAAAAAATTGAAAATTTTATAACACTAAGAAATAAATTTAATACAACTAGATAAAAACTACATGCAAAAAAATGAACAAAATAAAATTAAACACTCTGCAATGTGTTGTATTTATTGCGGCAAAAGTTATAAAACAAAAATGAATTTAGACAAGCATATAACTTTGTGTGAAATAACAAACAAATCAAAGAGAAAACAAACCACGACAAATGATGATGATTGTGAATTAGAAGAAGAAACAATTTCATCAAAAAAACTCTATCAATTAGTCATTCAACTAACATTGAAATGTAATAGATTGGAAAATAAAGTAACTGATTTGAGTAAATATGTTACAAAAAAAATACAAAAACTTGATTTTATTGATTATTTAAATACTAACACAAACTCAAATCAATCACAACCCAAAATACTTTTTGAAAATATCACAGAAATTATTAAAGTAGAACAATCCGATATTGAATTCTTATTTCACAATAGTTTTCTGGAAACAGTCAATCTAATACTATCTAGAAGTATTTATAATAGCAATAATGAACAAAACAATGAACTGCCAATTGCATGTTTCAAAGAAAAGAAAAATACAATTTATGTTTTTAGTAAAAATAATAACAACAACCAAAATAATATCAATCAAACCCAACAACCATCGTGGTCAATCGTAACAAGAGAAAACTTCATACGATTTTTAAATGTTATACAATTTAAAATATCAAAAGCATTCAGCGAATGGCGTAAAAATAACGCACAATTATTAAATGATAATGATAATCATTGTATTCTTTATGATAAGACATTTTCAAAATTAATGGAACCTGATTTTAAAATAGAAAAAACTTTTGTTAAATTTTACAATAATACATACAATAAACTTACTAGACTTATCCAAACACCTTTAGAAATCCACGTTTAGAAAAGGTGGAATGACTATAGTCTATTTTATTGTGCGGTTATTTTATTAAATTTCAACTATTCAAACAACATATAAAACAATATAAAGATTACATATAACTGTAACTATAAATATGTTTGAAATAAATTATAATGGTTACACAGAGTCAATAGTAAAAAACTTACTTTTAAACGAACATGAATGGTATTTCAAATCGGATCCTTTATACAAATACGTTTTAGAACATGTAGACAAATCAACAGGCGATAGATATTTGAATGAAATAATGATACGGTATAATAAATTATTTATTGAAAACAAAGAATTATTAATAGAATTATGCAATGAAAATGATAAATATGGAAAAACTATCAAAGAAGATTTTCCAAATTTTATATTTTGTTCTCCTACAAATTTGAGATATATTTTACATAGCTTTTTAATTTTAGAATATATGCAAAATAAAGAATTAAATAATTTAAATATTGTAGAGATAGGAGGAGGATATGGTGGATTATGCTTTTTTATAAATAAATTATCAAAATTATTTAACATTGTTATAAAGTCTTATACAATATTTGATTTATTAGAAGCATCGCAATTACAAGAAAAATACTTAAAAAAATTAAATATCAGTAATGTAAAATTTTTTCAATTAGATAATTTTAAAGAATTAAATGCAGATTCTTTTTTAATAAGCAATTATGCATTCAGTGAAATATCATTAGATATACAAAAAAAATATATAGAAAAAGTTTTACTGCCATTTATAAGCAGAGGGTTTTTATGTTGGAATCATAATCCATTATATCAATTTGTAAATAAAAAAATATTTATAGATAGAGCTAGCCGAACTGATATAAATAAATTATTTAACTCTGATTTTAACATGGTAGATTATGAAATGAATGAGAAAAATAATTGGATTGAAGAATTTGTTGTGACATTTTAGTTATTATACCATTTGCTCCACTTTTTTGAAAAGTGGAAGGAATTCAGCAAACGAAACGACATCAACCCCCAATTTTTTTGCCTCTAATACCTTGCCTGTCTCATCATCTTTATCTTTGGCTACAACTAAATAAGTATTTTTACTTACACTTGATCCAATCTTAGCACCAACGCTCTTGAGTTGTTCTTCTAATTCTTTGTTACGAAAACCTGTCATGACAATTGTTTTCCCATATAATGGGTGTGATGTATTTACTCCCATCACCTTCGCGTCTGTACCCTTATTCTTGTGCGCATTCTGAAATTCAAATAATTTATTATACATATCTGTCTCCATAAGGAAATCTTCAAAATCGTCAATTTTTGCGACAAATGCTTCCGCGGTCTTAACAGCCATACCTTTTATCTCAGCAATTTTTTTTATTTTTTCAGCGTCACTTACATTAGAAGCAAACACATCGGGATAAGCTTCCATAATCAATTCTATTTTCTTTTCACTGAATCCTCTACTGAAAATATTGGTGGCGGACATTAATGTAACCAAAGAAGCAGCTGCAATTTTTTCCTTGATACCATTATGTATTTTTGTAGCTGATTTTAATTGAAAACCTTCAACGGTTTTTAACTGGTCTATAGTCATATTCAATATTTTTGGAACAGAATCGTATCCTGCTTTAATAATTCTGGCAATGTTTCCACTGCTCAAACCTTCTACACCAATTCCTCTAAAGAATCCTGTAATATTTTTCTCCTTAACTGTTTCGTCAGATAAGGCATCTTCTAACATAATATCTACATGTGTGTCATTCCATTTATAAGACACAGAAGGCATCTTAGCTTCATCGGCTCCAACAACCACTTTTCTTATGTAAGGAATGACATCCCCACTGCGAATAATTTCAACCATAGCTCCAATACCAATTTTATTATCCTTAATGAAAGCCCCGTTGAACCCAGTCGCGTATTCAATAGTAACACCTCCTAATTTAATTGGTTCTATTTGAATACGTGGCTTTAAATAACCGTCTTTGCTTGGTGACCATATAACATCTACAACTTTAGATTCTGCGACCTGATCGGATAATACCATTTTAAATGCGAACGCATGCTCAGGATTTCCAGACTTTCTAGGATAGATTTTGTCGTTACTAACAATGACTCCATCAACTTCATATACATAGTTTTTTCGCCAATCAACTAACAAATTGGACAACAGTTCATTTGTTAATTCAGCCCCGCTGTTCACTTTTTCAAACAAAACAATTTCAATATCTAATGTTTTCAAATATTCAAATTGATCGGAAGGTTTCAAAGTAGGAACAATCACTTCATATGCAACAAAATGAATATCTTTTATTTTTTCATCTATTGTTTTTTGGTTGACAATACCTGAAACCAAATTTCTTGGATTTGCAAAGTCCTTTTTATATTTATTTTCAAATATCATCTTGGGAATAATGAATTCGCCACGAATTACGACCCCCTCCGACCCCACCTTTTTAGCAGGTAATTTCAAATACGGAATAAAATGACTGACATCTTGGCCTATTTTACCGTCGCCACGTGTATACAATTTAGGTTCTTTACCTTCGGTTGTGTACAAACCACTTACACCATCTAATTTACAAGATAATACATAAGGTCCGCCGAATTTAGCTTTCCAATTGTCAAGAGCCTTGGTATCTGGTTTGATTTTATCCATAGACCACATTTCATAAGGTAATGTAGCCTTATTTTTACCAACTGGAATAGGTGCACCAATTTGTTTGATCGCCTTATTATCTGGGAATTTGTTTCTAATAAAATCTTCCAAAATATCAAATTGGTTGTCGGTTAAAATAGGTTCTTGATTTCTATAAAGTTCGTTAGTCAAAATAACCATTTCGGACAAGTCTTTTTCTGATAAATTATTCAAAACGGAAATTCCATTTTTCTTAAAATCATTCACCAAATCAAAAGTGTTTTGATTGTTTTTATTTTGCAGTTCCGGTTCCGGTTCAACAATATTCAAGTTAGCTGTCTTTTTTGATTTAACTGAAGTTTTCTTAATGTTTATATCTTTTTTTTTTACTGTTTTTGTTATCTTGGCAGTGGCAGATTTTTCGGTGTTTACAACGTCTACAACCGGTGGAATCTCTTTTTTTGATTGTTCTTCTTCACCTAGTTTTATAACAGCGCGCCCATCAACTCTCTCCACTGGAGTTTTATACGCCAATCCCAAGTAATCAAATATATCCTTCTCATCTTTAAATACAACATCTACCTTTTCGCCCTTTTTCTTGCCCTCCATTTTATATAATCCATGTTCATTCATGGATAATCCTTTTTGTAATGCTTCATGACGCATTACAGTATTGAATATTTTTGACCCAGTAAAATACAATATGGAAAATGGAAATTCTTCTGGACTTGTATATAAGAAATCTACGCGACGAGCAACATTAGACGAAGGAAGTCTCGCAACAACCAAACATTTCGTTGGCCCTCTTGAAAGAACATGCAAAATAATATTTTCTTTTATCAATTCATCAATAAAATCAATGAAGACCTTTGGCGATTTTGAAGTAATGATAACATCAATATCACCGGAACTTTGAGCTCCACGACGATAACTACCAACAATTTCCATGTTGGATTCATTGGTAGATGCAGATGCAATGTTACCAAAATCGTTTTCAAATATTTTTTTATATTCTTCTACCTCTGAGCGAGGAATGCGCTGTAAAATATCTTCATAATATTTCAACCCAACTTTTTGAACGTCATTTAAAACTTCATCCTGACGCTCGCGAAGTTGTTCAATATTGACAATCCCCTTCTCAACCAAGTCCTTTGCCTTTTTAGGTCCAACACCATAAATCTCTCCCAAAATATTTATAGGATTGTTTTTCTCTCTCTCTAATATTTTTAAGGTTCCTGTACTTACATATTCATTTAATTTTTCTAATATAGTTGGACCAATAGCAGGTTTTCCCTTTAATTGATCAACACTAATAATATCGCTAGAGTAAGCCATAAGAGTTTCTTGAGCTTTTTGATAAGCTCGCGCTCTGAACGGTTCACCTTGCTTCAACATGATATTGGCTAATTTTTCCATTAGGTCAATGAATTGCTCATTGTAGCGCGACTCGCTACCACCTATACCAGCTCCTACAACAACATTACTATGATTATGACTCATTTTCGCGGTTCTGTTAATATGTTTTGATTTCCGAGAACCATGAAAAAAGTTTTCAATTTTATTCGCAACTTTTGGGAAAAGTTGCGCAAAATCCCTTGATTTTATAGTTTTATTTCTTGAATTTGATTTTAAACGATGCTTTTTAATTGTCCTCCTTTTGGCTCCACCTTTTTTAAAGGTGGAAATGGTAGTTTTTTTCGTGGTTTTTCTCATATAAAATGATTACATTAAAAAAGTTGAAAACAACTTTTTATTTTATTTAATTTACAATATAAATTTTTATATTTTTACAAATGAAAAGGTATTGGTGTTTTGCGCAACTTTTTCTAAAAGTTGCTAGGTGGATTTGCTAGGTGGATATAAAATCTCCGCGTAACTCATAAAGGTCATGAATTAACTTGTAGTTGAGCATCTCTAAATGTCGTACATACTCCATATTAATTTCCTTTTTTTTGTTATTTGAAATACTAGGAAGCTCTTCTTTTTTTTGATAAAGGATCAAATCACACATATTGTCGTTGCGGTCACAATCACAATCAAACTCGGCAAGTAATTCGCGTTCAAACTTATCTTCAAGTTCTTGGGATAAGGCCACTTCATTTTTTTCTTCCTCAAACTCAAAAACATTGGACAGATTGTTTGTTTCTTTTAACTCTTTCAAATCTTTAATATCAATTCTCTCTTTACGTTCGCCAGGAATATGTTTTTTACCTGTATTTTCAAAGCATACCCAAAACCAAGGATCCTTATAAACAATTCTTGCCTCTTTGTCTGGATTTTTTACACGTTCTTGAAAATGAACCGATGAAATATTATCATACCAATAATCAAAATGTACAAATGCGGTATTATATAGTTTACCATTTTTATCCATTTTTTCTACAAAATCAATATTTTTTACTTTACCAAGTCCCTGGAGTTCAATGGTTTTTATCATGAAATCTTTTGTGATATTACCAAAGACATAAGGAATGTAAAGACTATCAATGTTTGATCGGTTCATTTTGCGTTCGTTTGTAAGTTCAATAAAGTTTTATTTATTTTATAATAAATAAATAAAGCATTTCATTTTTTTTTAATTTGTATGAATTTACGACGATAACATTTTAAATCTTCGCGGTTATATAAAATTATGGAAATAGAAGTTTATCTACAGTTGTTCTAACACAAAACAAGCGATGCAAAATAATTCCTGTTATAAACAATAATATTAAAATATAAATAAAACTATATTTTGGTAAAAATAAATGAATGATAAATGCGGCTAAAATAGTTAGTATAACATCTACTATTGCAATATTAAAAATTCTATAAGAATGAACACCTTCTCCGACTTTGCCGAAAATATCTTTGTATTTACACAACATTATACTATATTGAAATTTTATTTTATAAGTAATTGAATTTTTTCATATAAAATAAAAAAAATTGAAACATCTTTTTTATTTTTATAAAATAACATTATCAAATAACAAGTAACTAACTAATTAACTGACTAACTCGCTACCTAACTGCAATTCAACAATCAACCAAAATGTCAACAACCAATATGTGTGAATCTGAATGTCCAATTTGCATGGAAATCATTGATTTATGTAAAAATTGTGCTACAACTGAATGCGGACACAAATTTCACTCAAATTGTTTGATGAGAAGTATCGCGTTCAATGGTTTTGGTTGCCCATATTGTCGTTTTGAAATGGTTGAAGAAATTGCGGATAGTGAAGATGAGGAAGAGTATGAAGACGGAGAAGAGAGAGAAGCCGGTGAGGATGAGAATGACGCAGATGAAGATGATGATGCTGGTGGAGATGATGATGGCAGTGAGAGTGATGATAATGATCATGATAATGATGCAATAGATCCAAATGAACCATTACCTTCTTTTGAATTAATCCAAAAAAAATTTATTGAAAAGGGAATTACCTACGAAAGCTTGGTAAAGACAATCATGTTTAATTCATTGATTTATCACAAAAAGGAGAATTTTGAAGACTATCAAAAATGCAATACATTCATGGAAGAACTATTCTTTGATATAGTTACAAAATACAACCCTGAACAAGAAGAAGATGTAGTCAAACAAAACAAAGAACTTAACTTCTATTTCTTAGAAGATGAATATAGTCAAAGAAAATATCAAAAAGAGATGGAAACTACATTAGAAAAATTTCTTGCTTTAGATGAAGATGAAGATTATTATGATAACGATAATGATTTAAATATTTTAAACAACCCATTTTTGAATAATAGATTTATGGAACTAGTATAAAAAATAAAAATATAAAAGTAAAAATGGCTAATTATGCCGCCATTTTTTTACTAATGCAAAATTTAGATTTTATCTAGTTTAATTAATTCTATTTCTTTTTTTAAATAATTAACCTCATTTTTAAGGTCTTTTATTTCATTAATTAAAATTGGAATAATTCCTATATAATTTATAGATTGTAATTGGCGACCATCTTTTTCTCCAGATACTAATTCTGGATAAATTTTTTGCAATTCATGCGCAATTAAACCAATATCTCGTTTTTCAGTTTGTATATTTATATAAGTAACAGGATTCAAATAATCAACTTTAAATGTACTGTCTAACAGTTTTACATCTTTTTTGATACGGTAATCAGATGTTGCATTAAATGTTGTAGCAGTTACTGTATTAGTTGCATATATATTGTTAGCATAAATACTATTCCATATTAAATTACCAACACCACCAGCTCCGCTATAGCCTATAGAACCAGTATTATTCACTGATGGAACGATGTTATATGCAGAGGTTAAATTATTATTTGTAGAAAGTATTAAATTATTAGTTCCAGTAGCCCCAGTAGCCCCGGTAGTACCTGCGGGACCTGTAAAACCGGTTTCACCTTGTGGTCCTGTATAACCTTGTGGGCCCGTATAACCTTGTGCACCTGTGTATCCTTGTGGACCTGTAAAACCAGTATTTCCTTGGGCACCTGTAAAACCAGTATTTCCTTGAGGACCTGTATATCCTTGTGGACCTTGTTCTCCTTGTGTACCTTGTGGACCTTGTTCTCCTTGTGGACCTTGAATACCGGGTTCTCCATCCTGTCCGTTTCTTCCTGGTCTACCTTGTGGACCTGTGTCTCCTTGAGGACCTGTACGTCCTTGTGGACCTGTAAAACCTTGTGATCCAGTATAGCCAGTTTCACCTTGTGGACCAGTGTATCCCTGTGAACCTGTAAAACCTTGAGGACCTGTAAAACCAGTGTCACCCTGTGGACCTGTATATCCTTGTGGACCAGTATACCCCTGTGTACCTGTAAAACCTGTAGGGCCCGTGAAACCAGTATATCCTTGTGGACCTGTGTAACCTTGTGGACCTGTGTAACCTTGTGGACCTGTAAAACCAGTTAAACCTTGTGGTCCTGTAAAACCTGTGCGTCCCTGAGAACCTGTAAACCCTGTTAAACCTTGTGGTCCCGTGAAACCAGTATACCCCTGTGTACCTGTAAAACCTGTAGGGCCAGTAAAACCTTGTGACCCTGTAAAACCAGTATATCCTTGTGGACCTGTGTAACCTTGTGGACCTGTATAACCAGTAGCTCCTTGAGCTCCTGTATATCCTTGAGGACCTGTATCACCTTGTGGACCAGTAAAACCAATATCACCTTGTGGACCAGTAAAACCAATATCACCTTGTGGGCCAGTAAAACCAATATCACCTTGTGGACCGGTAAAACCAGTCTCCCCTTGAGGTCCTGTATTTCCTGTAGCACCTGTGTTTACAGCAGTTCCGGGATATCCTTGAGGTCCAGTGTATCCTTGTGGACCTGTTGTCCCTGTTGCACCTGTATTTGCTGCAATTCCATTCTCTCCTTGCGGACCTGTGTAACCTTGTGGTCCTGTTACACCTGTTGCTCCTGTCTTGTCAGCAGTTCCAGGATATCCTTGAGGTCCTTGTGGTCCTGTACGTCCTTGTGGTCCTGTTCGCCCTGTTGCACCTGTATTTCTTGCAATACCATCAACTCCTTGAGGTCCTTGTGGTCCCGTACGTCCTGTGGGTCCCGTACGTCCTTGTGGCCCAGTTGTTCCTGTTCGTCCCGTAGAACCAGTAAAACCTTGAGGACCTGTTACGCCTGTAGCTCCAGTATTTACGGCAGTTCCTGGATCTCCTTGAGGTCCTTGTGGTCCAGTATATCCTTGTGGACCTGTAGGACCAGTTGCACCTGTCATTACAGCAGTTCCTGGAACGCCTGGAACGCCTTGTGGTCCTGTATACCCAGTAGTACCGTTATATCCTTGGGGACCGGTTCCTCCAGGTCCCCCTGAACCCGTAGATCCAAGACTACCTGTACTACCTGCAGGACCTGGTACACCTTGATATGCAATTACTTGATATAATGGCTTACTATAGAAATTATTATTAACAACGTTATCCATTTTATATAATAATAAAATATGAAAACTTTTTAATTTTAAGCTTAAATATATATTTATAATATATATAAATGAATTTTGATTTGGATATTAATAATTATAATACAAATGAATTAAGGGACATGTTTGAATTACCTGAAAATTATGATAGAAATATGATTGATAATAAAGAGTCAAAAATAATAGAAAATATTATTAATGATAAAAATATACGTGAAGAAACAAAGTTAAAAACGATTACTTTTCTAATTAAGGCTAAAAATATATTAAATGAACATCTAAGTAAAACACAAAAGAATAAAAATGACATGCAACTTGTATTAAAAGAAACTAAAGAAAATAAAGAAACAAAAAAAGATAATGAATCAAAAGATTTAGTAACAACAAAACTTGAAAGTTACGATGATCACATGGTTCAAATACGATCTCCTGATGGTTTACCCCCGGATCCGTTATTTTCACGAGGTGTAATTAATCCATTAAAAAAAAGAACTATATCTCGTACAATTACAATTGATTCTCGTTTCAGAGAGAATTATTATAATTCACCATCTACCAATTTTAATGTTCAATTACCAATGATCGTAGAAAATGTATTATCTATGTCACTGTCTTCTATAGAACTACCAACATCATATTATGTTATATCTAATCAATATCAAAATAATTTTTTTACTATAACAATAAATGGTGAAAGTAGAGTAGTTATAATATCTAGTGGAAACTTTACTTCGTCTACACTTGTTACATTTATAAATAATCAACTAATAGCTTTGGGTGGTCTTTTCCAATATGTTACATTTGCTGTTAATATAAGTACTTCATTTGGCGGTTCCGCACAAACAATGGTTGGGTTAACTGATCCAGGCAATGGAAAATCACCATTGCCTCCTGGTGTTGTTATAAATGATTTTGAATTAAACTTTCAAGCTGATAGATTTGGTAATGATGATAGAAATACTCCACTTCCACTAAAACTAGGTTGGATAATGGGATTTAGAAATGGTATTTATGTTGGTAATATAAACTATGTTTCGGAAGCAATCATGGATATATCAGGACCAAGGTATTTTTATTTGGTTGTTGATGATTTCAACAATAATAATAACAATGGTGCTTTTTATACCGCGTTCAACTCTTCTATAATGAATAAAAATATTTTAGGACGTTTTCCATTAAATGCATCTCTTTACAGTGTTTTACTTCAAAACAACTTAAATGTAGTAGTGGTAAAAAGAGAGTATTTTGGTCCAGTAAATATACATAATTTAAAAATACAATTATTAGATGAATTCGGACGTGTAGTAGATTTAAACTATATGGATTTTAGTTTCTCAATATTTTTAACAATTGCTTATGACATCTAATATCCCACCTTTTCCACCTTTTCCACCTTTTCCACCTTTAAAAAAGGTGGAGCCAAAAACCGTTGCCTAAAAATGAATACAAACTTTACACTTTTTAGAAAAAGGTGACTCCAAAAACCGTTGCCTAAAAATGAATACAAACTTTACACTTTTTAGAAAAAAGGTGAATTAAAAAGTTAACAAATTTGGCTCCACCTTTTTTAAAGGTGGATAGGAATTTTTAAACCTTGTATATATTAATAAATGGCATATACTTTACCAACAAGATTTTTTCCAACCTATCCAGGTAGGGCCGCTTTTGGAACAAATAAACCTATTCAAAACGCAGGAGAGTATGTTTTGAATAAGAAAGCTAAAAACACATATTGCAACATTTCACTGTGTAAACCCGCAAATAATGTTGTAAATCAAAGTGATTTACTTCTTTTAAAGAAATCAAATCAACTATTTAACAAATGTAACTCATATAATTTTAATAAAACAAATCTGAATATCAATTTATTTACCAAATTATTTATACCTTATGTAAAAGTCATCGCAAGTCTAAAAACAGGACAATCGCCAACTACTTTGATACCACAAAATAATCAAAATACTTATTTCCTAGCAAATAATCCATATTCTACTTTGTATGTAATTGATCCATGCGGTACATTATTTGGTAATAGTACATGTGGTATCAATAATTATCAAGAATTTCTTGTTTACAATCCACCATATAAGAGTACTGTAACTAAAACATATGAACAAATATATGGGTGCGATGTTACTCTATAGCGGGTTTTCATCAGTTTTCAAATGTTTACTATTATAAATTTATGAACAATCCACACTCTATTTAGCGTTTAGCGCCCATTTTAATAAGCAGTCTATTTGCTTTTTTAGAAATGTTCATATACTTTCTTCCTCGTGTTCGGTATTGTCTTGCTCTAATATATGCAGAATAAACACCTTTAGAACTGACCTTGCAAGTATTTTTTTTACATATCGGAAAAGATTTATTCGGTCCTAAAAAACATTTTTTACCGCAAGTTTTCATCATCATTGTTCTTTGATGAAAACTTGGTTTTTGTGATTTCCAACCACGAGTGGCAACACCGCGCCCCATATTTTTGCGTGTGTATGTCATATACAATACATGAATAAAAATAAAATAACATATTATATAATAATTATTTTATTTGTAATGTCATCAGATAATGAAGAAAAAAATAGTGTTGATTCTGAATATAAAAATATAGTAAATAGCACAAACGTGCAAGACTTACGATTCAACTCATCAGCATCAGCGTTAGTTTATGGTTTTGATGATGATAACGAACAACAACAAAATGTAGAAAAAAATGATCATTATGATATATTAGACGAATTGATTTTACATAATCTTCACGACGAATATGAAGACGAACACGAAGATCAAGATGAAAATATACGTATTCGCGTGTTGTATGAAAATATAGATACCGATTCATCGGGAAATACAACAGACCCATCGGGAAACAATACAACTTCAGCACCAAAAAAAAAACAAAATCAAAAAGAAGTCAAATTAACTGTTGATAAATATACATTTAAAGAAGTTGAGGATGATATCAAAAAAACTTATTTTGAAGAAAACCACAAATATTCAAGCTCTTTGGATATTTTGGCTAGTTATTTGAAAGGACAAAAATTGATTTATATGGAATCAAAATCATACTGCGAAGGCGAATTGAATAAACTGATGATGCCTGCTATCGTATTATCAACTTCAGCAACAGTATTGTCGGCACTAATAAAAGAGTTCAGTTGGGGTGCTTATTTTATTGCATCCGTAAACGGGGTAATTGCATTTTTACTTGCCCTAGTCAATTACTTCAAATTGGACGCCGCATCAGAAGCACATAAAACATCATCGCATCAATATGATAAATTGCAAACTTCCATTGAATTTTTATCAGGTACATCACTACTATTTCCAAATACAATTGCGAAAAATAACCATTCAATAGAACATGTAATAAGTGAAAAAATCTCCGATGTTGAAAAGAAAATTGGTGAAATCAAAGAAACGAATCAATTTGTAATACCTAAAATCATAAGAACATTGTATCCAATTATTTATAATACAAATGTTTTTTTAATAATAAAAAAAATAGAAGATTATAAAAAACGAAAAATTAACAATTTGAAAGAAACCAAAAACCACTTGAATTATTTGAAGGCAGTATTATCAGCAAAAATGATGAATATGAAAGACAGCGATGACAATACTAAATTAAAAAGTCTGCAAAAAAAAATAAGGTCACTATACGAAGTTAAAAATGATTACGTAAAAGAAATACTGGTTTTGAAATCGGCTTTTTCTATTATTGATGAAATGTTTATTAAAGAAATGGAAAATGCCGAGATCAAGAAGAAATATTGGTTCCGAAACTATATTATTGGATTATTTGGAAGTACCTTTTTATTGGATACATTTTTAAACACAAAGGATCCTAAGGAATTAAATGAATTTGTAATTAGTATTATGAATCCTTATAAAAAAGACGATATGGATATTAAAATTAAAGCCCAGCTAGATAAAATCAAGGAAAAGGAAGAGGCTAATGAAAAAAAATACAACGAATTAAAAAAAATCAAGAAAAATTTAGACGAATTAAGCATTAAAAATTTCAAAATTACTAATGAACTTATACATGAAAATATCAATTTGTCAAAAAATATTTATGATAAAATAGAACAAGGTATAGTTTGTCACAATACACCGAAAAAAACACGATTTAGAAGATTTATTAGTTTATTTGATGTCGGTAACAGTGAGAAAAATATTGAAAAAGAAGATAACACTATTGGTGATTTTAATAATACCAATAATAAGTATCACGATGTTTTTGAAAATCAAAGTTATTACAATAGGAAAAATTCGGATTCAGATTTTTCTGACATGGACATCAATGTAGAAACGAAAGTATAAACATGTATAATAATTAAAATATAATACATGTTTATTGATTACAATAAACTACCTCTACAGTCAATCGCTCTGCCAACTGAGCTAAAGCTGGACACATTACTTTATGATTATTTTTTAAGTCTTTTTGTAAAAATATTACTTATATTTGAATAAATGATTTAATGTATTATTATTTTGCATAGTGTTAATAATAATATTTCTATTATTATTGTTATTGAATAATAGTTTTGTAGATTTAATTTCAGCAATTCTATTTCTCTCATTGATTGCATTAGCTTTATTAATAATAAGTAGTTTGATCAATTCGTTTTTAGTCAAAGGTCTTTGTGGTTGATCATCGTGTATTTGATTCATGTTAGTATCCTTATAACCCTTAAAAAATTTGTTATAAATATAACTACTTTTATCAATTTGTTGTTGTTGTTGTTGATTATTTTTTGTTTGTATTTCATTAAATGTGACTCTTTTTTTTTGTTGGTTTTGTATGTTATGTTGACTATTTTCTATAATATTTTGTACAGTATCTTTTCTAATAAATTCCAATTTACCATCAATTACCACCGTATTCATAGAAGCCAATATATCATCATAAGATATAGATTTTCTTTTTGATTTTTCTATTCGTTTTATTGTATTTTTATTTTGAGATAGTTGTGGTGTAGTTGAATTATCGTAATAAGTATTATTATATTTATAATCATTTTGATTTTGATTTTCATTATTATCTAATTCCATAAAAGTCAGTTCCATTAATTATATATATTTCTAAAAAAATAATCTATATTTTCTATATAAAACTATGTTAGAAACATTTATTAAAAATAAAGGAACCACAAAAACAATTATTCATAATAACAATAAAAATTATTACAATGAAATTCAATGGGACGCAAATTATGATGGAAAACAAGCTAAACTTTCTTTAGATATTGATAAAGATGGAACTAAAGAACATATGGATATTAAAATAAATAATGATGAATTAGCAGAATTATTAAATATTCCTAGTGAAAATAATATGTTGGATAAGAGATTATATAATGATTTTTTGAGTAATCGCCCTAAAAAAGAATATAAAATAATAGAAATACCTAAACCTAAATCTATTTTAAGTAATAGGATTGCTTTGTCAAAAGATTCTTATGATAAAAATAAAAAAAATGTTCATTTCTTGTTGAATGATAATCAAAATAATATTTTATTACCATTAGAAAATGAAATTAACGAAACTGCTTATACACATATATCAAGTCCTAAACCACAAGAAGAAATTATTTTCCCACTTGATATAACTCAATTAAAAACAAGAAAACATAGAAATCATAGAAATATCAAACCACATGTGACATATAAAATTTATAGAAAAAACAAATCTCTTTCAAAGTTATCTAAAAAAACTTTGAAAAAACATAGTCAACAAGGTAATCATACCCGAAGATCTTTTTAATATTATTTATTCATTATTTTCATAATAGCCACGTCATCTTCTGAATAGCTTCTCTCCCTTTTATTTAATTTATACATTTTAGCAATATGTTTATCCATCATTTGTGTGAGATAGAATTTTGATGCAAATAACATGTTGTTAGTATCATTATCGTAAATAGATTCAACATAAATTCCTTTTATATTTCTAATTATTTTAAGAAATTTGACAATATAATCTATGTCATTATCATAATTTTGAAAAGTCAATACAATTATGCAATGATTTCTATTATAACGAAGATTATTTTCAAATTCAAAGTTATGAGAATAATAATTACAACCATTTTCAAGTGCTTTATCTATAATAAGTTGCTGTGTTTCCGAAATATTGTGTTTCAGTGTATTGAAAGAGATTTCAATATTATATCCCATTATAATAGCTAAATATTTTGTTATTCAAAAAAAATTTAAACCAAAATACATTTAAATTTTTTTCTCATTATATATAGTTTCTTATTACCTAATATTTTTAAAAAGTATTTAATACATTATAAATTTAAAAAAATATTAAATTTTAATATATAAATGTCATTCAGAAGGGTTGGTGGATTGAATCGCGCCGCTACCAATAATGTAATTAGGAATAATATAAATACAACCGATACTACAATTGTAACAAATCAAATTGGCTTACCCAATTCAGTAATAGATTTCAATAGTAGTTTAACGATTACTGGAAATTTATTTGTTGATGGTGGTGTATCATTTAATAGTTATACTGGAACTCTAGGACTAACTGGTACTACAGGAACAACTGGATTTACTGGACCCACAGGACCTCAAGGATTTCCAGGAAGTGCCGATAAGACAGGAGCTACAGGGCGAACAGGTCCGCAAGGATACACTGGACCACAAGGTATACAAGGAACACCAGGAACTGCTGAAAACACAGGAGCTACAGGTACAACAGGGCCGCAAGGACGCACAGGATCTCAAGGATACACAGGACCTCAAGGATATCCTGGAACGGCTGTAATGACAGGTGCAACAGGTTCTCAAGGTTATACAGGCCCTCAAGGACGTACTGGCCCACAAGGATACACTGGACCACAAGGATACACTGGACCACAAGGATACACGGGCCCACAAGGTTTCACCGGTTTTACAGGTCCACAAGGATATACGGGTCCGCAAGGATATACAGGTCCGCAAGGATATACTGGTTTTACTGGTCCGCAAGGTTTAACAGGGTCTCAAGGTTTCACTGGTCCACAAGGATATACTGGTTTTACAGGGTCACAAGGGTATACTGGTCCACAAGGTTACACAGGTCCACAAGGTTACACAGGTCCACAAGGATATACTGGTTTTACAGGGTCACAAGGTTTTACTGGTCCACAAGGATATACAGGTCCTCAAGGGTTTACTGGGTTTACGGGTCCGCAAGGTTTAACCGGGTCTCAAGGTTATACAGGTCCTCAAGGGTATACTGGTTTTACAGGGTCACAAGGGTATACTGGTTCTCAAGGTTATACAGGTCCACAGGGCTATACAGGTCCGCAAGGATACACAGGTCCACAAGGACGCACAGGTCCACAAGGTAAACCAGGATCAAATGGAAGTGAGGGAGTTCCTGGTCCGCAAGGATTTACAGGTCCTCAAGGATTCACTGGTTTTACAGGACCACAAGGATACACAGGTTCGCAAGGATTTACAGGTCCTCAAGGGTTCACTGGTTTTACAGGACCACAAGGATACACAGGTCCACAAGGGTACACAGGTCCGCAGGGGTTTACTGGGTTTACAGGTCCACAAGGATACACAGGTCCACAAGGGTACACAGGACCACAAGGATATACAGGTCCTCAAGGTTATACAGGTCCACAAGGTGATACAGGTGATACAGGGCCAACAGGTCCACAAGGATACACAGGTCCGCAAGGGTACACTGGGTTTACAGGTTCTCAAGGTTATACAGGTCCACAAGGATACACAGGTCCTCAAGGATTTACAGGTCCTCAAGGGTTCACTGGTTTTACAGGATCACAAGGTTATACAGGGCCACAAGGATACACAGGTTTTACAGGCCCACAAGGGTACACAGGACCACAAGGTTACACAGGTCCACAAGGATACACAGGTCCGCAAGGATTCACTGGTTTTACAGGCCCACAAGGATACACAGGACCACAAGGATACACAGGTCCTCAAGGATTTACAGGTCCTCAAGGGTTCACTGGTTTTACAGGTTCTCAAGGTTATACAGGTGCACAAGGGTATACAGGCTTTACAGGCCCACAAGGATACACAGGACCACAAGGTAACACAGGTCCACAAGGGTATACAGGTCCTCAAGGGTTCACTGGTTTTACAGGCCCACAAGGTGATACTGGGTTTACAGGTTCTCAAGGTTATACAGGTGCACAAGGGTACACTGGACCACAAGGATTTACAGGGTTCACTGGTCCTCAAGGCCATACTGGCCCACAAGGGTACACAGGATCGCAAGGAGATACAGGCTTTACAGGGCCACAAGGTGATACAGGACCACAAGGATATACTGGTTTTACAGGTCCACAAGGATACACGGGTCCACAAGGATATACAGGCTTTACAGGTCCACAAGGTAATACAGGTTTTACAGGTCCACAAGGATACACAGGATCGCAAGGAGATACAGGCTTTACAGGTCCACAAGGTAATACTGGTTTTACAGGTCCACAAGGATACACGGGTCCACAAGGATATACAGGCTTTACAGGTCCACAAGGTAATACTGGTTTTACAGGTCCA
>Ga0114971_10001032_pt1 | contig 18934 bp, 22 predicted proteins | sample M_140625_MF_Meta_FD_87320 | JGI IMG/M metagenome (GOLD analysis project Ga0114971, IMG submission 87320) | Freshwater microbial communities from Lake Montjoie, Canada to study carbon cycling - M_140625_MF_MetaG | ecosystem: Environmental > Aquatic > Freshwater > Lake | place: Lake Montjoie...
CGCCGCGCTCGATAGCGGGCAGCTGGCGCATGCCGCGCTGGATGCGCTGTATCCGGAGCCGCTGCCGCCCGGAAACCCGCTGTGGCGGCACCCGAAGGTGACGGTCATGCCGCACGTCGCGCGGCGGCCTACCATCCGCCAACTGATGACGGAAATCGCCGCCAATATCCGCAGCCTCGAAGCCGGCGGCGGGCTGCTGCAGGAAGTCGATCGCCGCCTGGGGTATTGAGCTACCCCAGCAGCCGCGCCAGCCAGGTCTCGACCGGATCGCCGCTGCCGAGATCGGCCTGCACCAGCCCATCCACCATGAAGGTGGGGGAGACGTGGATGCCGTTCTGGCGCGCGTATTTCGCGTGCCACTTCACCGCCGTCTGCAACGCCGGCTGGGCGAAGGCGGCGGCCAGCGAGAGGCCGCTATAGGCCTCGATCCGCGCCAGGATCTGGTGCGGCGTCGCGTCCATGTTCGGGCCGCGGCAATGCTGCTCGAACTCGAATTCCTCGCGGTGCGCGCCGACGGCGGCCAGCACCGCCCGGGCGCTCTCCTTGCCGCCCGGCAGGGTGGAAGCGGCGAGCACCGCGCGCACGATCACGCCGGAATACATGTGCCAGGGCTGGGATTGCAGGCGGAGCTTCACGGTGATCCGCGCCGCGCCGCCGGCCGCCAGCAGCGCGTCCAGCTTGCCGAAGGCGCGCACGGAATAGGGGCAGGTCGGCTCCAGGAACATCTCGAAGCAGCGGGGACCCTGGCCCCAGACCAGGGGATCGACGTGCGGCGCGGTCTCGGTCATCTCTTGCGGGCCCTTTCGCTGCGCCCGGCAACGGCCGGACCTTGGCACAGGATGTGCCCGCCGCCCCGCCCGGCCGCAAGCGCCGGCTCGACAGCCGGCCGGCGCCACGGCAAGCAGCATGGCGGGGGAAGGACCGGCACGGCATGAGGCAAGGCAAGGCCGCGAACCTCGCGCTGATCGTACTGGCGCAGGTGCTGGCGCTCTCGCTCTGGTTCTCCGGCACCGCGGCGGGGCCGCCGATGGCGCGGGAGGCGACGCTGCCGCCAGGCTTCCTCGCCTGGTTGACCGGCGCGGTGCAACTCGGCTTCGTCCTTGGTACGCTCGGCTCCGCCGCGCTCGCCCTGCCCGACCGGGTCGATCCGCGCCGGCTGATCGCCGCGGCGGCGCTGTTCGGCGCGGCGGCGAATGCGCTGATCCTGCTGCTGCCGGTCGGCCATCCGGGCGTGCTCTGGCTGCGCGGCGCGACCGGCCTCGCGCTCGCCTGCGTCTATCCGGTGGGGATGAAGCTCGCGGCCGGCTGGGCGGGGCCGCGCGATGCCGGCATCGTCGTTGGCCTGCTGGTCGGCGGGCTGACGCTCGGCTCGGCTTCCCCGCATCTCGTCAATGCGCTGGGCGGCATGGGCTGGCGCGGGGTGGTGGCGGCGGCCTCCGTGGCCGCGCTGCTGGGCGCGGGGCTGATCCTGTGCGCCCGGCTCGGCCCTGGGCATCGCCCGGCGCCGCCCTTCCGGCCCGGCCTTGCGCTACGGCTGTTCCAGAACCGCGGCACCCGGCTCGCGACGCTCGGCTATCTCGGCCATATGTGGGAGCTTTATGCCATGTGGGCCTGGGTCGGGGCCTATCTGGCGGCAAGCTTCGCGGCGGCGGGCAGCGCGGCGAATGCGGCCGCCGCGACCTTCGCGGTGATGGCGGCCGGCACGCTGGGCTGCATCGGCGGCGGGCTGCTGGCGGACCGCATCGGCAAGGCGCGGCTGACCATCTGGGCCATGGCGATCAGCGGCACCTGCTGCCTGCTGGCCGGGCCGCTGTTCAGCGCGGCGCCCGGGGTGGTGATGCTGCTGTGCCTGGTCTGGGGAGCGGCGGCGGTGGCCGATTCCGCGCAATTCTCGGCCAGCGTCGCGGAGGCCGCCGATCCCGGCCTCGCCGGCACCATGCTGACGGTGCAGACCTCGCTCGGCTTCGCGCTGACCCTGCCGGCGATCCACCTGATGCCCTGGCTGGCGGGGCAATTCGGCTGGGGCGGCGCCTTCGCCGCGCTGGCGATCGGCCCGGCGCTCGGCTGCCTGGCCATGGCGCGGCTGCTGCCCGCGCGCGGCTGAGGCGGGTTAGCGCTTAAGCCCCAGCGTCACTTCCCGGTGCCAGATGTAAAGCCCGCTGCCGATCAGCACGGCGATGCCCAGCAGGCCCCAGCCATCCGGCAGCTCCCCCCACAGCACCCCGCCCAGCAGCGAGGTCCAGAGGATGGCCGAATATTCGAAGGGCGCCAGCAGGCTCGCTTCGCCCCGCCGATAGGCCTCCGTCATCATCACCTGCGCCAGCGCCGAGACGCTGCCGGTGGCCACCAGCAGCGCCCATTGCGGCCCCGTCGGCCATTGCCAGACGGGCAGGCAGAACAGCGCCGAGACCAGCGTCGCGCCCAGCGCGAACCACAGCACGATGGTCGCGTTGCTCTCCCCCGCCGCCCCCATCCGGCGGATGGTGATCATGGAAAGCGCCCAGGCCAGCGCGCCGGCCAGCACCGCCAGCATGGCCAGCCCCTCCCCGCCCAGCGCACCGCCGGGCAGCGCCATCAGCAGCACGCCGCCGAAGCCGGTCAGCACTGCCGCGCCACGCCGCAGGCCCACGCTCTCGCCCAGCAGCGGCACCGAAAGCAGCGTCAGGAACAGCGGCATGGTGAAGCCGAGCGCGGTGACGCTGGCCAGCGGCAGCCGGGCATAGCCGTAAAAGGCGCCGGCCATGCCGATCAGCCCCGTGGTCATGCGGATCAGGTGCAGGCCCGGGTTCCGCGTCGCCAGCGCCGCCAGCCCGCCATCGCGCCGCACCAGCCATAGCAGCACCGGTACGGCGAACAGGTTCCGCCCCAGCACCACCTCGGCCAGCGGCAGCCCGTCCCGCACGCCCTTCACGCAGGCCCCGGCCACGGAAAACAGCGCCGCCGCCACGACGATCAGCAGAATGGCCCGCCGGCGCGCGGCCGCGGGCGACAAAGGCGGGCTTGGGTGCATGGACGCGGCTCCGCCTGAGGGGTAGCTTCGCGGCCGCATGAAGGCCAGACCCGCCAAGGCGCCGCGCATCCCGCCCTATCCCGGCCTTGCGGTCGAGGCCGATGAGGTCGTCTGGGACGGCCGCTTTCCGGTGCAGCGCGTGCGCTTCACCTATGCGCGCTTCGACGGCACCCGCTCCGCCCCGCTGACCTGGGAACTTTGGCGCCGCGGCCCGGCAGTGGCCATGCTGCCCTACGATCCCCGCCGCGACCGCGTGGCGCTGATCGAACAATTCCGCCTGCCCGCGCTGGCCGCCGGCCAGCCGCCCATCCTGCGCGAAGCCCCGGCCGGGCTGATCGAACCCGGCGAGGACCCGGAAGCCGCCGGCCGGCGCGAGGTGCGGGAGGAAACGGGCCTCAGCCTCGGCCGCACGGAATCGCTCGGCGATTATCTGCTGATGCAGGGCGGCTGCGACGAGACCATCGCCCTTTACGTCGCCGAAGCCGACCTGCCAGAGGCCGCCGCCGGAGCGACCCACGGGCTGGCCGCCGAGGGCGAGGATATCCGCCTGCTGATCCTGCCCGCCGAGGACGCTTTCGCGCTGATCGAGGCGCAGACGCTGCGCAATGCAACCGCCGCGCTCTGCCTGATGTGGCTGCGGCATCACCGGGCGCGACTGCGCGAGGAGTGGCGCTGAATGACCACCGAATTGCTCTACCGCGACGATGCCTATCTGCAAGCGGCCGCGGCGCGCGTCCTCGCCGCCGGGCCGGAAGGCATCCTGCTGGACCGCACGCCCTTCTACGCCCAGGCCGGCGGCCAGCCCGGCGATGCCGGTCTGCTGCGCTGGGCCGGCGGGGAGACGCCGATCCTCAAGGCCATCAAGGGCGAGGCCGATGCCGTGCTGCACCTGCCGGCCGAAGGCGCCGCGCTGCCCGCCCCAGGCACGGTGGTGGAGGCCGTGCTGGATTGGGGCCCGCGCCACCGGCACATGCGGATGCACACGGCGCTGCATCTGCTGTGCAGCCTGATCCCCGGCGCCGGCGTCACCGGCGGGCAGATCGGCGCGGAACGCTCGCGGCTCGATTTCGACCTTGCCGCCCCACCGGCCAAGGAGACGCTGACTGAGGCGCTGAACGCGCTGATCGCCGCCGACCATCCGATCACCGAGCACTGGATCAGCGAGGCGGAGCTGGAGGCCAATCCCGGCCTGGTGCGCACGCTCTCGGTGCAACCGCCGCGCGGCGCCGGGCGCATCCGCCTGGTCCGCATCGGCGAGGCGGCGGCACCGGTGGATCTGCAACCCTGTGGGGGGACGCATGTGCGCCGCACTGGCGAGATTGGCCGGGTCGAGGTGACCAAGCTGGAAAACAAGGGCAAGCAGAACCGGCGGGTCTATCTGGTGCTGGCAGGGGAGTGAGGGCGATGGAGGATCTGGTCTCGACGGCGTGGCTGGCGGCGGAGCTCGGCAAGCCCGACCTCATCGTCTTCGACGCGACGAAATACCTGCCGAACGAGCCCTTCGACGGCAAGGCGAAGTTCGCCGAGGCGCATATCCCCGGCGCCCGCTACTTCGACATCGACGCCGTCGCGGACCCGGAGGCCAGCCTGCCGCACATGGCGCCGACCGCGGCACGGTTCGAGGCGCAGATGGCCGCGCTGGGCGTCGGCAATGGCAGCCGCGTGGTGTTCTACGACCAGAAGGGGCTGCAATCCTCCGCGCGCGGCTGGTGGCTGATGCGCCTGTTCGGCCATGGCGCCGCGGCAGTGCTGGATGGCGGACTGCCGAAATGGCTGGCCGAGGGCCGCGCGACCGCAGCGGGGGCGCCCATTGCCCCCGCGCCGGCCTCCTTCGTCGCCGATTTCGAAGCCCGGCTGCTGCGCGGCATCGGCGATGTGAAGCGAATCATTGGCTCGGGGGAGGCGCTGATCCTCGATGCCCGCGCCAAGGGCCGCTTTGATGGCACCGCGCCGGAACCGCGCCCGGGCCTGCCCTCCGGCCATATGCCGGGGGCGGCGAATCTGCCCTTCAACGTGCTGCTGAACCCGGACGCGACGCTGAAATCCCCCGACGCGCTGCGCGCCATCTTCGCCGCTGCCGGCGTCAGCCCCGGGCGGCCGGTGGTGACGAGTTGCGGCACCGGGGTGACCGCCTGCATCCTCGCCCTCGGCCTGCGGCGTGCGGGCTTGGGCGATGCCGCCGTCTATGACGGCTCCTGGACCGAATGGGCCGGCCGGCCCGAAACCGCGAAGGTGACCGCCTGATGGCCAAGGACCCGAAACACCACGTCGCCACCCGGCTCAGCCATGCCGGCCGCGCGGGCACCCATGTGCATGGCTTCGTGAACCCGGCGGTGCATCGCGGCTCCACCGTGCTGTTCCCCGATACCGCGGCGCGGCGCGAAGGCGCGAAGCATCGCTTCGAACAGTTCATGACCTACGGCACCCAGGGCGGGCCGACGCATTACGCCTTTGAGGACGTGATCGCCGAGATCGAGGGCGGCACGCGGGCGCTGATCGTGGGCACCGGGCTCGCCGCCGTCGCGGTGCCGCTGCTCGCCTATCTCAAATCCGGCGATCACTGCCTGATGCCCGACAACGTCTATGGCCCCGCGCGCAATCTCGCGGGCGGGCTGCTGCAGGGCTGGGGGGTGGAGACCAGCTTCTACGACCCCTGCATCGACGAGGCCGGGCTGCGCGCGCTGCTGCGCCCGAACACCAAGGTGGTCTATACCGAAAGCCCCGGCAGCCACACCTTCGAGGTGCAGGACATCCCGGCCATCGCCCGCGCCGCGCATGCCGCTGGCGCCAAGGTGCTGATGGACAACACCTGGGGCATCCACCACTTCCAGCCCTTCAAGCACGGTGTCGATGTCTCGATCCAGGCGCTGACGAAGTATGTCGGCGGGCATTCCGACGTGCTGCTCGGCTCGGTCACGGTCAACAATGAGGCGGATTGGCTGGTGGTGCGCGGCACCGGCTCCCAGCTCGGCCAATTCGCCTCGCCGGATGATGTCTGGCTGGCGCTGCGCGGCGTGCGGACCATGCTGGTGCGGCTGCAACGCCAGGAACAGAGCGGGCTTGCCGTCGCGCGCTGGCTGGAAGCCCGGCCGGAGGTCAAGCAAGTGCTGCATCCCGGCCTGCCCAGCCATCCGCAGCACGCCCTGTTCAAGCGCGACTTCACCGGCGGGTGCAGCCTGTTCGGCGTGGTCTTCCAGCCGCGCTACACGCCGGACGATGTCTGCCGCTTCATCGACCATCTGGCGCTGTTCGGCATCGGCGCCAGCTGGGGCGGCTTCGAAAGCCTGGCGATCCCGACCACCGGCACTATCACCCGCACCGCCGGCTCGGGCGATTTCGGCGGGCCGATGTGCCGCATCCATATCGGGCTGGAGGAGCCGGCGGATCTGATCGCCGACCTCACCCAGGGGCTCGGTCACCTCAGAGCATGAGGCGTTCGCATTCGCGCGACGCATCCCGCTCTGAAGGGCGAGGACGCGGCGGCGTACGGTGCCGCCCCCGTTCAGACAGTTGCGTCTGAACGGAGGTCTCGCAGCAGGCTAATTCCCGCGGCTCTGCTGCCCCTGGGCATAGCCGGCCTGATAGGCCTTCGATTCTTCCTTCTTCACCTGGTCGTAGACGAAGCCACCGACCAGGCCAGCGCCGGCGCCGATCAGCGCCCCCGCCCCGGCATGGCCGGCCAGCGCGCCGATGATGGCGCCGCCCGCGGCGCCGCCGGTGGTGCCCGTCAGCAGCCGCTGCTCGGTCGGGTTCATGTTGGAACAGCCGGCAAGGCCCATCGCGAGGACCAGCGGCAGGATCAGCTTCTTCATGGCGTAGCTCCTTCCGCTCAACGCTTGCCACCGGCCCGGGTCGGGCAGGGATAGGTGGCATTGGCAAAGCGCATCGCGCCATCGACCGCACGTTCCCCGGCCGCGCCGGGATTGGCCGCGACCCAGGCGACGAAGGCAAGCCGCACCTTGTCGATCGTCAGCGATGGGTCGTCGGGCAGGCAATAGAGCGGGCGGATGCGCCCGCCCTGGGCGGTGATGGAGCGGTGGAACTGCCCGGCGCCGACCATGAAGCCCTCGCACCAGCCGCGCGCGCCCATGCTCAGCGCATCGCCGCCCTCGGCGGCGCAGAGCTTGGCGAGGTCGCCGGTGGTGCCACCGGTGAACGTGCTGGGCAGCAACTGCGCCCCGGCCGGCGCGGCGACAACCGCCGCGGCAAGCGCGAGCGCGCCCATCCATCCTCGTGCCATATCTGCCTACTCCTTCGGTCGCGGCCCCTGCCGCCCGTCCTTTGTCGCACCGGAGCGGGGCGGCGGGCAACCCGCCAGGGGCGGCGTTAGAGCCATATCCGTTCAGACGGAATCATCTGGGCGGATGTCTTGCTCTGGACCATAGCGTTTCCAAAGCGGCTTATCTCCGTTCGGATGGATTGCGCGGTGATCCATCCGAACGGAGGCTGCTCTGGCGCATGCTGCGTTCGCATGCGCTCACGCACCCTGCTCTGACGTTTGGTTGGTCGCGGGATGCAGCGTTTCGGCGATTCCGCCTCAACGCAGCCTGCTCTGGTTATTATATTTTCTAGAGCAAGACATCCGTTCAGATGTTTCCATCTGAACGGAACTTGCTCTAGCGCGGCGGCGGCCCCGCATCGGGGCTGGCGCACCAGTCCCGCCAGGCCTGCCGCAGCGCCGTGCCGAGGTTGCGCCCGAAGCGCGGCGCATCCGTCAGCGGCGAGCCGGCGACGCAGCCGCGCAGCGTGGCGCGCAGCGTCGCCAGCGCTTCCAGGTCGGTTGCCGCGGCGATGGCGCGGGCGACATAGGCCCGGCTATCCGGCATCGCCCAGTGATCGAGGCCGATATTGGACAGGTGGCTCAGCGCATGCCGCCCACAGAAACTGTCGCCGGTCAGCGCCACCACCGGCACCCCCATCCACAGCGCCTCACACACCGTCAGCCCGCCGGTATAGGGGAAGGGGTCGAGGGCGATGTCGATGTCCCCATAGCCCGCCAGCAGCGCCGGGTGGGGGACCCCGCCATGCAGCACGACGCGACCGGGCTCGACGCCGAGCGCAGCGAAGCGGGCGCGCACCCGCTCCCGCGTCGCCGGCTCACCCAGCGCATGGGTCCGCAGCACCAGCCGGGATTCCGGCAGCGCACCGAGGATCGCCGCCCAGCACTCCAGCACCCGGGGTGTCAGCTTGGTGAGGTTGTTGAAGCAGCCGAAGGTCACCCCACCGCGCGTGAAGGCCGGCAGCGGCCCGACCTCTGGCGCATAGGGGGGGGGCAGATAGCAGGCATAGCCCTCAGGCAGGCGCAGCAGGCGTTCGGAATAGAAGCGCTCGAACCCCGGCGGGGTTTCCCAGCGATCGGTCAGCATCCAATCGACGCCAGGCAGGCCCGTGGTGGCGAATTGCGTGCCCACCCATTTCACCTGGACCGGCGCCGGGCGGCGATGCAGGACGCCGGGCCGGCCGATATCGCCATAGCCGCCGAGGTCGATCAGGATATCGCAACCATCGGCGCGGATGGTCTCGGCGATCTGGCCGTCATCGGCCTCGGCGAGGTCGTGCCAGAGGGCGCAGCGGGCCTTGTAACGCGCACCGAGGAAATCATCGCGCCGCTTGGTGGCATAGCCCACCAGGTCGAAGGCTGGCTCCGGCAGCGCCTCCAGCCCCGCCAGGGTCAGCCAGCCGACCGGATGCTGGCCAAGCCCGCCCGAGAGCAATCCCACCCGCAGCCGGCGCTCCGGCTCCCGGGGCCGGGCAGGTGGCGGCGGGGCGGGGCCAAGCCGGGCGCCGATTGCCTCGGCCGCCACGCGCAGCCCGGCGGCATCGCCGCGTTCCGGGTGATAGGCCATGATGGACAAGCGGGTGATCAGCCCCGGCAGGCCGGCATCCTGGCGCGCCAGCGCCGCCTCGGCGACCGTCAGTGCCTCGCGCTGCTCGCCCAGCCCGTTCAGCGCCAGGGCGCGGTTCAGCGCCAGCGTCGGCTCCGGCCCAAAATCAGCGATGGCGGCATCGAGCAGCTGCACCATCTCAAGGTGCCGATGCATTTGATAGAGCAGCGTGGCCAGCCGGTTCCGGAGGTCGATATCCTTCGGCCGCAGCCCGATGGCCATGCGCAAGGTGCGTTCCGCCGCCACCCGCTCACCAGCCTCGCAGAGCGCGATGCCGAGCGCGGCGGTGACCTCCGGGTGGCCCGGGGCCAGCGCATCGGCGGCCCGCAGCTCGGCCAAGGCGGCCCGCGTCCGGCCGCGGCCGCGCAGCAGCGTGGCGGTGGCGAAGGGCCAATTGGCGGCCAGCGGATCAACTGCCGAACGGTTGGCGAGTTCGGCCTCCGCGCCCGCCAGCCCGTGGCCGGCGACCAGCGCCTCGGTGAACAGGGACGCCGCGGCGGGGTGGATATCGCGTTGCTCCAGCACGGCGCCCAGCAGGGCGATCGCCGTCGCCGCATCACCGCGCCGCAGCGCGAGCCGACCGGCGGCGACATCGAGCTCGAGCTCCTCCGGATCGGCCTGCCGCGCCCGCGCGATCAGCGCCGCCGCCTCCTCAAAGCGCCCCGCCGCCTCGGCCAGGGCGGCGAGGCCGGCGAGCGCTGTGACATGCGCCGGATCGCAGGTGAGCGCGGCGCGGTAGAGTGTCTCCGCCCGCTCCCGCTCACCACGCAAACCGGCCAGGGTGCCAAGCCGGAACAGCGGCTCGGGATGCCCCGGCAAGGCCAGGCGGGCTGTCTCGAACGCCGCCGCGGCGGCCTCCAGCCGGCCGAGCTGTTCCAGGGCGAGGCCCAGATTGAGACTGGCGAGGCCCCCCCCCTCCCCGGCCTCGGTCGCCGCTTGCAGAAGCGGTGCCGCTTCCGCCGGCGCACCGCGGACGAGGGCGGCGAGCCCGGCCTGCCAGCTTGGCTCGATCGGCGTCACGCCTCCCCCTCGGCGGTCGCGACGGCAAGCTCGGCGAGGTAGCGATCATGCTTCGATAGCCGCGCGGCGGCGGCGAAGACCGGGCTGGATTCCTGGATGCGATACTGCGCGACCAGGGCATGGCCCAGCACGCTGAACAGGCCGGATTCGACCACGCCATCGGCGAGCGCCGCGCGGGCCATGGCCTCGGCCGCCGCCGGCTCGCCGCACAGCAACAGCAGTTGCGCGCGCAGCCCGGCCAGGCCACCCAGCCGGGGCGCCACCTCGGCGCAATGGTCGAGCAACTCGCGCGCCGCCTCATGATGGCCGGCGAGCAGGAAGGCGCGGCCGAGCCGGGCCTTGAGCGGGACATCGGCGGGGCGGGCGCGCATCGCCTCCCCCAGGAACCAGATCGCCTCATCGAAGCGACGATCCTCCAGCAGGCATTCGGCGAGCAGCACCTTGGCGTCGCTATCGTCAGGCGCCGCCATCACCGCCGCGGCGGCATCCTCGATCGCCCCATGGTCATGGCCCAGCGCCTGGCGGATGCGGGCGCGCAGGATGCGCAACGGTCCCGCCTCCGGCTCGGCCAGGAGGGCGGCGGAGGCGGCGGTCTCAGCACCGCTGTAATCGGCGAGCTTGAACAGCGCCTCGGCCTGCAGGCCAGCGGCGGTGGCGGCATGGCCAGGCAGCCGGGCGAGCCGATCCAGCATCGGCAGGGCACTGGCCGGCTCCCCCCCCTGGACCAGGCTGCGGGCGCCGCGCAGCAAGCGCTCAGCGGCAAGTTCGGTGGCGGGATTGGCGAGCGTGGTGGACATCGGAAGGGCTCCTTCAGCGCCAGAGGCCGCCGGCGAAAATCTCGTTCATTTCGGCGATGAATGTGAAATCCGGCCGCGCCGCGTCGCATTCGCGCAGCACAGCCAGGGCAACGCCGGCGATCTGCGCCCGCAATTCCATCGGCAGGGCATTGGTCGGGTCGAGCACGGCGTTGTGCACGGCATCCCAAAGCCGGCGATTATCCGCCAGCGCGCGCACCCGGGCGAGGACGTCATCGGCCGGTAGGTTGCGCAGCGCATGCGTGGCGCGGGCGAAGACCTCGGCTTCCATCTGCTTGGCGGTGAGCTGGCGGCGATACGCAGCGGCCCCCGCAGCGGAACGCGTCTCGGGCGCTTCGACGGCAGGCGGGAGGACGGTGGGCATGCGCGGAAATCCTTGCGGCGGACGGCGCGGCGATGGATCGGGACGCCGGACCGGGCAGCGGGAAAGAGGGTGGGTGGCGGTGCGTCGGCCGGCTTCCTGCCGGCGGACCCATGCGGGCTGTCATGCAGCCGCGGGCGACGCGGATAAACGGCTCAGCGGAAGAGGCTGAGCAGGGTCTGCGGCGCCTGATTGGCGATGGAGAGCGCCTGGGTGCCCAACTGCTGGCGGATCTGCAGAGACTGCAGGGTCGCCGATTCCTTGGCGAGGTCGGCATCGACCAAGGCGCCGAGACCGGCATTCTGCGCATCAACCTTCGACTTGTTGTAGTCGATCTGCTTGCTGATATAGCCGCTGTAGCTGCCGTAGTTGTTCAGCTGCGTCAGCGTATTGTCGACCGCCTTGGTCAGCGCGCCGCTCTTGGTGAGGGCGGCGACCGCCGAGCCGGCGGTCCAGTTCTTGGCCGTCGAGATCTTGTTGTAGATCGCCGATAGCGCCGAATAGCCGCTGAAGTCGAAGGTGGCGCCTTCGCCGTTGCGCACCACCTTCTGCGCCCGGGTTGCACCGGTTGCGGTGAGGATGTTGCTGCCGTTGTAGCTGGCGTCGTTGATGAAGTTCTTGATGTTGTTGCTGAGCTGCAGGGCCTGCGCCTGGTACTGGCTGCGCTGGTCGGCGCTGATGTTGCCGTCCGCCAGCTTGGTGGTGAGCTGCTTCATCGACTGCAGCGTGGAGGAGACATTGGTCAGCGCCGCTGAGGTGACATCCAGCAGCCCATGCACGCCGCCCAGCTGTTCATTGGCCGATTGCGTCGCCGCGATATCGCCGCGCACCCGTTCCGCCACCGCGAAGGCCGCGCCGTCATCCTTGGCATCGGCGACACGATAGCCGGTGGAGATGTGCTTCTGCGTCGCGCTGAGCAGGTCCGACGTCTTGTTCAGTGAAGCGAGCGCAACCGCCGCCCCAAGATTGGTATTCACCGAATTCAAAGGCATAGGGGTTTTCCTCCGTCCCGGGGCCCGGGTCATCCAGGCCCACAGGACGAAGCATCGCGGCGCGGCGTGAAAAGCCGGTTAACGCCGCCGGCCAATCCCTCAAAAAAATGTCAGCCAGAGCGCCAGTTCCGCCCCACCCCAGGCCAGCCCCAACGCGAACATGCCGACCAGGCTCGCCTCCTGCACCGGCGGCAGGCCGAACAGCGGCCGGGCCAGCAAGGGCGGACGCAGCCGCAGCGGGATGGCGTGCGGCCGCCGGGGCCGGGGCGGGGGCAGCGACAGGGCGTCATGGAAGCGGAGCGTCGTCATGCGACAGATAAGAACAAAAAGTGAACATCAGCGCAAGGCTTTTTTTAACCCGGCCGGGATCAGCCCAGCGCCCGCAGCACCAGCCGCGCGGCGATCGCCAACAGGCAGGCCGCGAACAGACGCCGCAGCAGCGCCAACGGCAGCCGCCCGGCCAGCCGCGCCGCGAAAGGCGCCACCAGCATCGCCGGGGCCGCCAGCAACGCCAGCGCCAGCAGCGAGACATGCCCGACCGCATCCGGCGGCCGCCCCGGCACGTCCATGCCGCGCAGCATGAAGACCAGCGCCGCCGGCACGGCCACCACCAGGTTGAACACCGCCCCCGCCCCCACCGCCCGCGCCAGCGCCACGCCGAACAGCCCAAGCAGCGGCCCGCTCAGCGTCCCCGCGCCAATGCCGAGCGCGGCGGAGGCCGCGCCGATCGCCCCCGGCGCCACCCGTCCGGCCACGCCGCCGGGCAGCCTCGGCCACCAGGGGCGCCCGGCACCGCGCAGCAACTGCAACGCCAGCAGCGCCGCGATCAGCGCGAAGCCCAGCTGCATCGGCGCCGGCGGCAGGAAGGGTGCGAGCACCAGGCCAAGCGCCGCCCCGGCCAGCATGGCCGGCATCCAGCGGCGGACCACCTCGGCATCGATCCGCCCGGCCCGGCCATGCGCGATCGCGGCGGCGAGCGAGGCCAGCACGATCACCGCCTGCGCCGTGCCGATGGCCAGCGCCGCGCGCGCTCTCTCCGGCAGTGGCAGCCCCACCCACAGCTCCAGCAGCAGCGGCACCGCGATGACGCCGCCGCCAATGCCGAGCAGGCCGCCGACTGCGCCGATCGCCACGCCCGCGGCCAGCAGGGCGAGGATCATCCCGGGCGAATAGGCCGCGAACAGCGTCAGCATGCGTCGGCTCTGCCGCGCTTCCCAAGCGCCGGCAAGGCGCGCAGGATTCCGCCATGCAGCACGCCGCCCCGCGCTTCGGCATCTGGGCCCTGGTCCATGGCAGCCGGGGCGCCTTCCATGACCCGGAGGAGCCCTTCGATGCCTCCTGGCCCCGCAACCGCGCGCTGGTGCTGGAAGCCGAGGCACTGGGCTATGCCACCACGCTGATCGCCCAGCACACCGCCAACCCCTACAACCCGGCCTTCGACCAGCTGGAAGCCTGGACCGCCGCCGCCGCGCTGGCCGAAGCGACCACGCGCATCGAGCTGATCGCCGCCATCAAGCCGCTGCTCTATCACCCCGTCGTGCTGGCCAAGATGGCCATGGGGATCGAACAGATCAGCGCCGGGCGCTTCGCCATCAATCTGGTCAATGCCTGGAACGGCGCCGAGCTGGAAAACGCCGGCCTGCCCTTCCCGGCACACGATGCCCGCTACGATTACGGCGCCGAATGGCTGACGGTGGTGGAACGCCTGTTCACCGGCGAGACCGTGGACTTCACCGGCCAGCATTTCCAGGTGCGCGACTACCGGCTGCGCCCGCCTTCCGCCTGGCGGGCGCGGCCGCGCATCTATCTGGGCGGCGAAAGCGCGCCGGCCCGGGCGCTGGCGGCGCGGTCCGCCGATACCTGGTTCATGAACGCCCAGCCCTTGGCGCAGGTGCAGGCGCTGATCGGGGATCTCCGCCCGCGCCCGCGCGGCACGCTGGCGCCGCTCGACTTCGGGCTTTCGGCCTTCGTCGTGGCGCGGCCGAGCGAGGCGGAGGCGATCGCCGCGCATGACCGGCTGCTGGCGCTGGCGGCGCAGGACCGGGCAATGCGGGCGGGGCCGGCCGGGCGGGTGGATAGGGCGGTGGTGATGCGCCGGACGGTGGCCGGCAGTGTCGGGACCAATGGCGGCAGTGCGGCGGGGCTGGTGGGCTCCTACGCCCAGGTCGCCGAGCGCATCCGGCGCTTCCACGCCGCCGGCATCGGCACCTTTTTGCTGCAATTCCAACCCTTCGAGGCGGAGATGCGCCGCTTCGCCGCCGAGGTGATGCCGCGCGTCACGACGGCGTAGGCAGCCCCAGCATCCGCCGCGCCGCCACCACCTGCTGGCGCCACCAGCCGCCCGTCGCCAGCGCCTCCGGCTCCTCCGGCGCCCCGGTGGCGGGGTAGCTGGCGCGGTTGAAATCGGCGGTGCCAAAAACCCAGTCCCAGACCGGCAGCAGCACCGCGTAGTTCTTGCCCATGGCACCGGCCGAAAGCAGGCCGTGATGCAACCGATGAAAGCGTGGCGAGACCAGCAGCCTTTCGCCCAGCCAGCCGTAATCCAGCCGCACATTGGCGTGGCTGAGGCTTTCGGCGCAGCGCAGCAGCAGCACGATCAGCGGGAATTGCCCGGGCGGCACGCCGATCAGCAGCGCGATGGCGCCGAACCACAGCGCGGCGATCACGTCATCCAGCAGGTGGTTGCGATCGTCGCTCCAGAAGGTCATCTGCCGCTGCGCGTGATGGACGGCATGCAGGGACCACCACCAGCGGATGCCGTGCTGCGCCCGGTGGCGCCAGTATTCGGCGAAATCCAGCACCACGACATAGGCGGCGAAGGCCAGCCAGGGGCGGTCCAGCAGGGTGGGGAACAACGCCTCCAGCGTCGGCGGCAGCAATTCCTGTTCGGTCAGGAAGCCCTGCCAAAGCGGCTGCACCGAAAGCAGCGCCACGAAGGCCAGTATCGGCAGGATGCCCAGCCGGTTGAGCAGCGTGTAGAGGATATCGGTCCGCACCACCCGGCGGTCCAACACCGGCTCCACCGGCCGCCAGATCTCCAGCGGGCGGCAGATCAGCCAGACCAGCCCGATGCCCAGCGCACCCAACAGGAAGGCATCGAGGAAGCCATAGGCGTCCTCGGCATAGGCCATCAGGCCCAGCGCGTAGAAGGGCGGCTGGATCAGATGCTCAAAGAGCCAGCCGGTGACCGTGGCATACAGATGCAGCACCCCCGGCGCCTCAGCCCCGGCCTTGCGGCGGCAGCGTGGCGAAGCCGAAGCCACGGGCCTTGAGGCCCTCGATCACCGGCTCCAGCACCTGCGCGAAGGGCTCCCGCCGGCTGCGCACGCCCCAATGCAGCACCACCACCTCGCCATCGCGCGTCGTCTCAATGGCACGGCGGGCCAGGCTGGCATTGGGGTATTGCGCGGCGTCCAGCTCATCGCCCCAGAAGCCGTTGGCGGTCCAGGCCTGATGCGTCAGCCCGCAGGCCGCCGCCATGGCCAGGGCGTTCGGCGTGGTCCGCCCGCCCGGGGCGCGCCAAAGCGGCAGGATGCGCGCCGCCGGCGCCAAGGCGTGCAGGCGCGCGGTCGGCCGGCCCAGCTCCTCACACAGCGCGGCCTGATCCAGCACCGTCTCGCCCTCCTTCGGGGTCCAGGCGACGTAGCGCACCCGGCCCGGCGCGGGGTCCCCGCGGAAATACCAATGCCGCCAGGTATGCGTGGCGAAGACGTGCCCTTCCGCCGCGCGGGCCTGCCAGAAGGGCGCCCAGCTCGCATCCAGGGTGCGGTCGCCGCGGAAGGTCGGCTCATCGGCCACGAACAGCGTCGCGCGCACCCCCTGGCGGCCGAGGATGGCGGCGATCTGCTCCGCTTCCCGCGACCAGCCGGTATCGATGGTGAGATAGACCGTCCCGGCCGCCCCCTGGGCGTGCGTCACTGCCGGGGCCGCGAGCATCGCCGCCATCACACCGCGCCGGCCGAAGGTCACGGCCGGGCGGGCAGCACCGCCGCCACCGGGATCACCGCGCCGGACAGGCTGGCGGCGGGGGCGGGCGGGGGCGGCAGCGGCGTCGCGCGCGGCTGCACCCAGACGCCGTGCGGCGAACGGCCGACGGGGTAGGTTTCATAGGTGCCGGTGCGCGGGTCGACCTGCGCCACCCGGGCGACCCAGCGCAGCGTCACCCAAAGCTTGCCCTGCGGGTCGAAGGCGATGCAGTCAGGCCCGCCGGGCAGCTCGATCCGCCCCTTCGGCTCCAGCGTCGTGGGGTCCAGCACGGTCAGGCGGCTTTCCACGCGGCTGGTGACATAAAGCGCCGAGCCGTCCGGCGCGGCGAAGACGGTATGCGCGCCACGGCCGGTATAGATGGTGCGCTCCACCACGCCATCCGCGGGGTTCATCACCGCCACATGATCGGCGCCCATGACGCCGACCAGCAGCTTGCCATTGTGCCAGATAATGCCGGCCGGCTCCGGCCCGACCACCGCGCTCCAGAGCAAGCGGCGTTCGTCCAATGAGATGGCGGCGACGCGCTTCACCCCTTGCAGCGTAACGTAGACCGTCTTGCTGTCGGGCGAATAGGCGACGTGGCTCGGCATATCGCCGACCTTCAGGCGTTGCAGCAGGGTGCGGGTCGCGGCGTCGTAGATATCCACCTGATCGCGCCGCAGCGAGGTGACGACCAGGTACTTGCCGTCCGGGCTCTCGGCGAAATGGTAGGGGTTCGAGATCTTTTCCCGCCGCGTCACCTCAGCGGTGTCGGGGTTCAGGAAGACCAGCTCGTTCGCCACGCTGTCGCCGATCATCAGCTCCCGCCGATCGGGGGTGAGGATCAGGTGATGCACTTCGCGCAGCACGGGGATGCGGCGCACCTCGGTGCGGGTGGCGGTGTCGATGACGCTGATCGAGGCCTCGGCTGAGTTCAGCACATAGACCAGGTCAGCCCGCGCGGCAGGGGCGTGCAGCAGCGCGAACAGCAGGGCGAGGATCAGCGGGAGGGGGGCGCGCACGGCGAGGAGTCCTGACATAGCCGGGTATAGATTCGCCAGCGCCGCCGGCAATGCAAGCGGCAAAGCGAGATGGGGGCTACGCGCCCTGGGGGGCAAAGCGCATCGCCGCGCCATTCATGCAGAAGCGCTGCCCGGTGGGCGCCGGCCCATCGGGAAACACATGGCCGAGATGACCGCCGCATTGCGCGCAGTGCACCTCGGTTCGCGTCATGAAGAAGCTGCGGTCGGTGGTGGTGCCGACGGCGCCCTCGATCGGGGCGAAGAAGCTCGGCCAGCCGGTGCCGCTTTCGAATTTGGTCGCGGCATCGAACAGCGCGGCATCGCAGCCGGCGCAGGCAAAGGTGCCGGCGCGCTTTTCGGCATTGAGCGGGCTGGTGCCGGCACGCTCCGTGCCATGCTCGCGCAGCACCCGGAAGGCCTCCGGGCTCAGCGCCTGGCGCCATTCCTCCTCACTGCGGCGGAGCGGGAAATCGCCGGTCGGGGCCGGCTTGCCGAACAGGGCCATGGCGGTCGCCTCAGTTGGTCGCCGGGCGCTTCAGGCGCGCGGCATAAAGCTTGCGGAACTTCGCCACCTTGGGGGCGATCACCACCTGACAATAGCCGGACCAGGGGGTGCGGGTGAAATAATCCTGATGCTCCGGCTCGCCTGGCCAGTAGTGGTCGAAGGGCACCAGCTCGGTCACCAGCGGCGCGCCCCAGATGCCGGCCGCGGTCACCTCGGCCATCACCTCCCGCGCGGTGGCCTCCTGCGCCGGGGAATGGTGGAGGATGACACTGCGATATTGCGGGCCGACATCATTGCCCTGGCGGTCCTTGGTGGTCGGGTCGTGGATGGTGAAGAAGACCCGCAACAGATCGGCGAAGCTGATCTCGGCCGGGTCGAAGACAATCTGCACCACCTCGGCATGGCCGGTGCGCTTGGCGCAGACCTGCTCATAGGTCGGGTTCGGCACATGGCCACCAGCATAGCCGGAATGCACGCTGTGCACGCCGACCAGGTCGCGGAACACCGCATCCAGGCACCAGAAACAGCCACCGCCGAGGGTCGCGGTCTCCAACTCGCTCGTCGTCATCGCTTGGCCCCTCTGCTCTCGGGCGCGGAGCATACCGCATGGCCCGCACCGCCGCCCAGCCCGCGTCCCGGGCCGGGCGCGTTTCAAACGGCCCCCGCTGGGTCTCAGTGGACCCGGGCGGGCGCCATCTCATGCTGGCGGATGGCGACGATCGCCAGCTCGGCGGTCGGCGCGGCGCCGATCGGCGTGCCGTCGGCGGCGTGGATCGATATGCCCGCGACGCCGTTCACCAGCACCGGTCGGATATAGGCGATCTGATGGGTCCCGAAGCGCGCCCAGTCGAGCGGCGACATGTGGCGCAGCGCCACATAGCCGGGGGCGCCCTCACCCTCGGTTTCGGTCGTGATGATGTCCTCATCGTCGGTCATCGCAATTGCTCCTGTTCCCGCATGGCCACAGCCCATGCATCGGTTGCAGCGTCCGTCCCCGGGGTCAGTCCCGGCTGGCACGCCCATCGACAACGGGCCGTGCGGCCCCGCTGACCATGGTCTCCCGGCCCTGCTGGCCGTTGATCGGAATGGTCTTCACCCGCACCTCAGGCTGTGGCCGGCGGAGATCGACATGCAGCAGCCCGTCCTTTAGCCAGGCGCCCTCCACATCGATGCCTTCGGCCAGCACGAAGGCGCGCTGGAATTGGCGGGAGGCAATGCCGCGATGGATGAAGATCCGGCCTTCGCTGTCCTCCTTGTGCCGCCCACGAATCACCAACTGGTTATCTTCCTGGGTGATCTGCAGGTCGTCCATGCTGAAGCCCGCCACGGCCAAGCTGATGCGCAGCCGGCTATCGCCG
>Ga0114971_10001035_pt1 | contig 18873 bp, 21 predicted proteins | sample M_140625_MF_Meta_FD_87320 | JGI IMG/M metagenome (GOLD analysis project Ga0114971, IMG submission 87320) | Freshwater microbial communities from Lake Montjoie, Canada to study carbon cycling - M_140625_MF_MetaG | ecosystem: Environmental > Aquatic > Freshwater > Lake | place: Lake Montjoie...
TGCAACAACGCATGCCCTCTCAAACCTGCTCGCAAGGCGTTTGTTTGTATTTGCAACAGCCTACAGTTTCCGTCGCCGATTGGCTCGCCAAACAAAACCAAAGCACCCATCACATCACTGCATTTTCCAGAGGGCTTTATTCGGGCTTGTTGACGATGCTGCAAGCAATTTGGCTCAAACCCACCAGGTTAACAGCCCATGACTTTAATACTTAGCAAAGTCTCATTCAGCTCAATCCATGAAATTGCAATCGGGTGGGAGTTTGATTGAATTCATGATCGTGATTGCCATCATTGCAATACTCACCTGCGTCTTCATTCCTATGTATTCGTCATTTCTTCAAAAATCGTATCGCCAACAAGCCAGAATCAATTTACTTCAACTCTCGCATAGTATGGAGCGAATCGCAATCATCAGCGGTAGTTATCCCACTCAGCGCCCCGACCCGCCCAGCACCGCCGCACAATTGCCGTATCAATTCATTTACACATTCAAAGTCAACAGCTTCGATATTCAAGCACTGCCCATTGGTGCACAGATCACCGATGAATGCGGTACGCTGACACTGTCGAGCAAAGGCACTCGCGGCGTTTTATCGGCACAATGGCCAGTGTCACTTTGTTGGTAACCCATCCAACTGCATCTGACAAATAAAGCCATAATTCCAGCATCATGCATTTTTCAGATACCGATACCCATTGGATGAAACAGGCTTTGGTTCTTGCCCACCAAAGTCTCTACATCACCACACCCAATCCAAGGGTTGGATGCGTCTTGGTCAATCCACAAGGCCAACTCATCGGCCAAGGTCACACCCAAAAAGCGGGTAGCGATCATGCAGAAATCGTCGCACTCAAAAATGCGCACTCTTTGGGTCATAACAGCCAAGGCGCAACGGCTTATGTCACGTTAGAGCCTTGTTCGCATCACGGCAAAACGGGGCCTTGTTGTGATGCACTCATTCAAGCAGGCGTGTTGCGCGTGGTTGCATCCATTCAAGATCCGTTTCCACAAGTGTCGGGCCAAGGTTTTGTTCGCTTGCGTCAAGCAGGCATTCAAGTCGATGTTGGTCTTTGTCAAACAGAGGCCCAACAAATCAATCAAGGATTTTTTTATCGCATTCAACATCAGTTGCCGTGGATGCGTATGAAGATAGCGTGTTCATTAGACGGTCAAACTGCACTTCAAAATGGCCAAAGTCAATGGATTACTTCACAAGCATCGCGCACCGATGGGCACGCATGGCGCGCCAGAGCCTGCGCCATCCTCACTGGAATTGGCACAGTTTTACAAGACGATCCACAACTCAATGTGCGTGATCAAACGCCGCGTCAACCTGCGCTGGTCATCGTCGATAGCCAATTACAAACACCGCTTAGCGCCAAACTCTGGCAAACCCAAAGACCCGTGCTTATTTATCACTCCACCAATGACAACACGAAACAAGCGCAAGCATTAACGCAAAAAGGCGCACAACTCATCTGCTTACCCGACTCTCAAAACAAAGTCGATCTTTTTGCCATGACTCAAGATTTGGCCGCTCGCCCCTTCAATGAAATACATATTGAGGCAGGCTTCAAACTCAACGGCTCACTCCTCAAAGCCCAATGCGTTCAAGAACTACTCATCTACATGGCACCTGTTTTAATGGGAAGTGGCGCTGGAATGGCACAACTAGGCGTCCTTGAACAATTAACCCAAGCGCAGGCCTTTCACTTCACAGAATCCATCCAAATGGGGTCGGATTTGAGAATCAGAGCCCAAAGAGACACAATTTAGACCCAAAATATTCAGTTCACGGCCATATAGGGGGTCTTAATCTGCGAAAATATCCATATGTTTACCGGAATCATCACCGGCGTGGGGCGCATCATCGCTGTTCACGACCTGGGTCGCTCTTTAGATCATGGCAAGCGTCTTCATATCGAAACGCCGGCCGGATACCTTGACGACATCCAACTTGGTGACAGCATTGCCCTAAACGGCGCATGCATGACAGCCACATCTCTTCACGGCAACGTCTTCACCGTTGATATTTCAGCAGAGTCTCTCAATAAAACATCTGGACTCGATCAAACCTCGTCAGTCAATCTCGAAAAAGCACTCAGAGCCAACGATCGTTTAGGCGGCCATATCGTATCGGGCCATGTCGATGGCATAGGTCAAGTCACACAATTTGAAAAAATAAGTGAAAGCTGGTTATTAAAAATAAAAACACCGCTTTCACTGGCCAAATTTTTAGCCTATAAAGGTTCGATCACCATCAACGGCGTGAGTCTCACCGTCAATACGGTCAACGATCACAAAGATGGCTGCGAAATTTCAATCAATCTCATTCCGCATACGCTAGACAACACCATGTTCGGCCAATTAAAGGCTCTTGATCAAGTCAATCTTGAAATCGATACGGTGGCTCGCTATGTCGAACGAATGCTTCAATTCGATGCCGCTGCGCATTCAAAAAAATAATTTATTTATGAAAATCAATCAACACGCTGTTATCTCGCCCATCACAGAAATCATTGATGAAATCAAACATGGCCGAATGGTTGTCTTGGTCGATGAAGAAGATCGTGAAAACGAAGGCGATTTGGTTTTAGCGGCCGATCATGTCACACCCGAGGCCATCAATTTCATGGCTAAATATGGTCGCGGCCTAATATGTCTCACTCTCACGCGCCAGCGGTGTGAACATCTTCAATTGCCTCCCATGGTGGCTCGCAACGGAACCGTTCATGCAACGGCATTTAACGTCTCGATTGAAGCAGCCAAAGGTGTCACCACGGGCATCTCAGCAGCCGATCGCGCCAAAACCATTCAAGTCGCAGTGGCGTCCAACACTCAAGCTTCCGATTTAGTACAACCCGGGCACGTATTTCCACTTCAAGCAGTCGATGGCGGCGTCTTGATGCGTGCAGGGCACACAGAAGCAGGGTGTGATTTGGCACAACTCGCAGGTTGCTCGCCCACCTCCGTGATTTGTGAAATCATGAAAGACGACGGCACGATGGCGCGTCTGCCCGATTTACAAATCTTTGCACAAGAGCACGGCATCAAAATTGGCACCATCGCCGATTTAATCGAATATCGCAGTCGCACCGAATCGCTTCTCAAAAAGATTAGCACGCGCGAAATCAATACAGCACACGGTTTATTTAAATCCGTGGCCTATCAAGACCTGCCCAGTCACGGCGTTCATTTAGCACTCATCAAAGGTCAATGGAATATTGAACAAGAAGTGTTGGTTCGCGTTCATGAACCTCTGTCTGTTTTTGATTTACTCGAGACTCAACGAACAGCTCACAGTTGGAGCCTGAACGACGCCATGAAACGGATATCTCAAGAGCAACACGGTGTGCTTGTTTTACTCAACTGCGGCGAATCTGCCCAACAAATGCTCGCGCAATTTAAAGGCACTGCAAAATCCGCGCAAGCGCCCGAGCGAGGCCGAATGGATTTAAGAACCTACGGCATCGGCGCTCAAATCATTCGCGACTGTGGCGTCAAAAAAATGCGTCTCATGGGTCAAGCTCGTCGAATGCCAAGCATGACGGGCTATGGTCTAGAAACCACCGGCTATTTAGCCAAGGAATAAACATGTCGAAATCTGAAAACGCGTCAACGCTTACCCAATTAGATGGCACTCGATTGCGAATTGGTATCGTTCAATCGCAATTCAACTCTCACATCACCGATGCTTTGTCTCAAGCTTGCATCAGCGAATTAATCAATTTGCAAGTGCCTGAGAAAAAAATTCAACTGCTTCATGTGCCTGGTGCACTCGAAATTCCGATGGCTTTGCAAGCGATGGCTAGATCGCGCTCTTTTAATGCACTAATTGCATTGGGTTGCATTATTCGAGGTGAAACCTATCACTTCGAATTGGTGGCCAATGAATCGGGCGCAGGCGTCACTCGCATTGCTCTTGATCACCACTTGCCTATTGCCAACGCCATCCTCACCACAGAAAACGAAGCGCAAGCGATTGCAAGACAAACAGATAAAGGACGCGATGCTGCGCGTGTCGCCGTTGAGATGGCCATTTTGTTAGAAAAATTCACATGAGCGAATCCACTGCCCCCGCTCAACCCGCCAACAAAAGAGCCAGCGTCAAAGCAGGCAGAAGCCGTGCACGCGTTTTTGTCGTGCAAGCTTTGTATCAATTCATCGTGGGTCGTAACGATACCGACGATATTAACGTTTTTACGCGCGAGCTCAGTGGATTTCACAAAGCTGATTCCGTACATTACGATGCATTGCTATTTGGTTGCACAGAACACGCACTCGCACTCGATGAACTCATCAAACCATTGCTCGATCGAAAAATAGAAGAAGTTTCACCCATCGAACACACCATCATGTGGATGGGTGCTTATGAACTCCAAAACTGTCTTGATATTCCATGGCGTGTTGTGATTAATGAATCCATTGAATTAGCCAAAGAATTTGGCGGCACCGACGGTCACAAATACGTCAACGCCGTACTCAATGGCTTAGCGCCACGTTTGCGCCCAGAAGAAGTGGAACACGATCGACAAAATAGCAAAGCAAAGGTGAGCGAGTGATATTTAAATTCCCCATACGCGTTTATTGGGAAGATACCGATGCAGGTGGCATTGTGTTTTATGCCAACTACCTCAAATTTTTTGAAAGAGCCCGAACCGAATGGTTGCGCAGTTTAGGCATTGAGCAAAATCAACTCAAACAACAAACGGGCGGCATGTTTGTCGTGAGTCAAACACAAGTCACCTATCACCTCCCCGCAGTTTTAGACGATCAACTCGAAGTGACGGCCCAAATGCAAAGCATCGGACGCGCCAGTTTGGTGATTCAACAACAGGCTTTTCGAAAAAACCCTCAAGGTACGCCCAGCTTATTGACAGAAGGTACCATTCGCATAGGATGGATACAAGCCGACACGTTTAAACCTAGCAGAATTCCACCCAACCTTTTGGTACGACTCTCATGACTCAAGATTTTTCAATAATCCATTTGCTGCTCAACGCCAGTTGGGTCGTTCAACTCGTTGTGCTACTTTTAATGGGCGTGTCCGTCACCAGCTGGGCAGGTATTTTTAGAAAACTTTTTTCTCTCAAAGCCGTCAAAAATCTCAATGAAGAGTTCGAGCGTGATTTTTGGTCGGGCAAAAGTTTGAATGAACTCTTTACTGGCGCACAACAAAATGTCAAAAATTCTGGTCCCATGGAAAGAATTTTTGCCAGTGGTATGCGCGAATATCAAAAATTACGCGAAAAAAGAATCACCGATCCGAGTTTATTGATGGATGGGGCCCGTCGTGCGATGCGCGCGAGTTTTCAGCGAGAAATGGACTCCATCGAATCCAACCTTTCGTTTTTAGCCTCTGTGGGTTCTGTCTCGCCCTACGTAGGATTATTCGGAACGGTATGGGGCATCATGCACGCGTTCACTGGGTTAGCCGCACTTGAACAAGTGACCTTGGCAAAAGTAGCGCCTGGCATAGCAGAAGCTTTGGTTGCAACTGCGATTGGATTGTTTGCCGCAATTCCTGCTGTTTTGGCTTACAACCGTTTTTCTCGCGACATCGATCGTGTAGCGAACAAACTCGAAACTTTTATTGAAGAGTTTTCAAATATTTTGCAACGCAATGTAGGTGCACAATCCAATTCGGGTCATTAAGGAGACCACATGCCTTCTATTGCTCAACGTTCAGGTCGTGGACGCAGAACCATCAACGAAATCAATATGGTGCCCTTCATCGATGTGATGTTGGTATTGCTCATTATTTTTATGGTGACTGCACCGTTAATTTCACCCAGCGTAATCAATATACCAAGCGTAGGTAAGGCCGCAATAGCGCCCAGACAAGTCATCACCATCGAAATTAGCAAAGACAATCAAATTCAAATTCAACGGCGACTCGGAAAAGACGCCAAAGGCTCAGATCAAAAAAAATCAGCTGATCTCGATACCGTCGCACCCATCACCTTGCAATTACAAGGTGAAGACGCCAACTCTCCCGTCATCATCAGCGCCGACAAAACCATCGCCTACGAAAACGTCGTCAAAGTCATGGACAAATTGCAACGCGCAGGCGTTCAACGCATTGGTTTATCTGTTCAAGTCTCCAACGAATAAGCATCGATGAACCAACAAGCCTCGATTAAACAGCATTTGGAATTTGCGCCGCCGCGTGAATCGGGCGCCAAGCCCTCATTGCTGATTGCTCTTGCGATTCACTTGCTTTTAATGATTGCGCTTACATGGGGCATCAGTTGGAATAGCAAAGAAGTCGATCATGCTGTTGAGGCAGAGTTGTGGTCAGCCGTTCCGCAAGTTGCGGCTACCGCCGCCGTCGAACCGCCACCGCCCCTACCTACACCTTTTGAAACGCCAAAACTCGCTCCTCGCGTAAAACCCAAGCCAGCGCCCGCACCCGTTGAGAAACCAGATATCTCGATAGAAAAAAAGAAAAAAGAAGAAGCCAAGGCCAAAGAAATAGAAGAACGCAAAGCGCGTGAACTCAAAGAGAAAAAAGAACTTCAAGGAAAACAAGAGCTAGAGAAAAAACAAAAACTCGAAAAAGAAAAAAAGCAAAAAGAGCTGGAGAAAAAAGAACAACAAAAACTCGATCAGCAACGCCAAGAAAACCTCAAACGCATACAAGGCTTGGCGGGTGCATCGGGGTCGCCTGACGCTCCAGCTAGTTCAGCACTGAAGTCGTCGGGGCCGTCCGACAGTTATGGTGGAAGAATTCGCGCCAAAATTAAACCAAATATTGTTTTTATAGAAGAGGTTGTGGGCAATGGATCTGCAGAAATTGAAGTGCGACAAGCACCCGACGGCACCATCATTGGAAGAAAACTGATTTCCTCCAGTGGCAACAAAGCATGGGATGAAGCCGTTTTAAAAGCCATCGATAAGACAGAAAAGTTACCACGCGATGTCGACGGCCGCATTCACTCTCCCCTGATTATTGGATTTAAGCCGCGTGAGTGATATGAAATCCAGCGCACAATGGGTTGGCAATATCGGCCACATGGGTTAACTGAATCATTGCGGGTGAGGCCACGGTATATTTAGTAATAACCAATAAATTTCCGCCGTTATCAAAATCAGCTTGGCGGTTCACTTTTTCTGCTTGCGTAATCAACCACTGACAGCGCTCCGCCTCATCCATTGTCCATAAATGTCCGTTTGAAATATTAAATCGCAAGTGATCGGTACACCGCTCCGTTAATACATCCAGTCCACGCCACCGGAACATCAGAAAAACAATGCACAAGCGAATGTTTTTTCGATCCTGAACCTTGAGATTTTTAGGGGCAAATGAATCAATCCACATCTTCATGAATGCTTTTTCTGCATATTGATTGCTAGCACCTAAGGTTTTTGAATAACCAAACCAACTCCAATATTGATCGTTCATCGATTCATATTCAATCAAAGTATTGAGACTTGCGCTTTGAAAATACTTGACGTCCACAAAATAAGAATGATTGGGATTGGCTTGGCCCCACTTACGGATTTGCAAGGACCAAAAACCCTCACATCGTCCCCAATAATGCCTTGGCGCACTTCTTGTAGAGTACATCTAATTAATAAAATTACCTTTTCTTTGATTCAACCCATCAATCGTTGGAGGTTTTAAACCCATCAGTGTTGCGTGATCGGTTAAATAACCTAATAAAGTGAGACGATCGAACTCATGCCCCCATTCGGCGCCTGCGCCATCAATATTGGTCCATCCCATTGCAATAACCAACAAAACCATTGCGCAACGGGCCGCACCCATCGCCCATCCAGTTAGCGTATAGGCCTTGATGACTTGCTCTTCGGATAGACCCGTGATTTTGAAAATTTCACCCCAAAAACGAAAAAAATCGAGCCGTATTTGAAAGATAGGTTCATGGTTTATTTTGAATTAACTGAATATTATTGGCTTGATTTTGAATTTGATTAAAAAAATAAAACGCTCTAATTAAAAAATCATTTTAAATTAAATTCAAATGTACATCGATGGAAATATCTTATCTAGTTGAATAAATTATTGTGCGCTTGTTTGAGTAACCAATAAGAAAAGAGGCAACTCAAAATTGCGGCGATCACCGCCCCTATATAAACACTACCCAACCCCAACCATGAACTTAAAGCGCCGCCGCACAAGGAACCCAGGACACCCGTTAAACCATAGGCAATAACAGAATAAAGTGCTTGACCTCTGGCTCGCAACCGACCAGGAAAATGATGCAACAACCAAGAAATACATACGGTGTGGTGAATCGCAAAAGTTACAGCATGGAGTACTTGTGCAAAAATTAAAAGAAAAAACTGATCGGCAAGCCATGCAGTGATTACCATGCGAATCACCATCGTGAATGCACACACGCAAAGCCATGCAGGCAAACTCAATCGATGAATCCACTTGTTTTGACTATAAAAAGCCAAAATTTCAATCACAATGGACACCGCCCACAGCATTCCAATGGTGTCTTTTGAATAACCCAAGCTATCTAAATATAGAGAGAAAAATGTGTAGATGCTGATATGGGCCAGCACATGAAAAAACACGGATAAAAAGAACAAGAGCGATTGTTTTTTTTTGAGCACCGATACAACTGATAAGGCGGGTTGATCGTCACGTGACAATTCGCTTTTTTTTGAAATCAATGCAATACTGATATTGACGGCCAACAATGTGATGATGGTCCATGTTGGAAAATCTTGCATGCCATTTTTTTCAAACCAAGCGCCTGCCGCTAATACAGTAATTAAAAATCCCATGGAACCCCATAACCTGACACGCCCATAACGTTTTGCATTAAAAATACCGTTTTGACTCACCAAATTCGCCATCGCCGTCTCACTGATCGGCATGATTGGGCTTGTATGGATAAACATAAAGAACAAAATAAGCGCCAGCATCAAGGGATTGACTGGCCAATACAAACCCATTGAAAAAATGAGAGCAACAAATGCACACCACTTCAAGACATTGAATCGTTGATGCGTTTTGTCAGCCACCCACGCCCAAGCATAAGGCGCAAACAACCTTGAAAAGGATTGCATGCCCGTTAATAATCCAATGAGCCACAGACTCAAGCCCAGATCTTTGAGCCACAGCGATAAATAAGGATTAAAAAAACCAATATGCGCACAATAACTGGCGCTGAGAAAAGCAAATGGAATGAGTTGCCCGCGAGTAACAGGCGTTTGATTGGCGGTCATGAAGACCTTTTAACGTTGCGCGGGTATGGGCGCAATGGAAAGGTTGACATCGCTACACTGCGCGCGATGCATCAATGCATGATCAATAACAACCAAGGCAAGCAAGGCTTCTGCAATTGGCGTTGCTCGTATGCCTACACATGGATCATGTCGACCCTTGGTTTGAATTTGAGTGGCTTGCCCTTGCGAATCGATGGTATCACGGGGAGTGAGGATGGAGCTGGTTGGCTTGATGGCAATACTGACTTCTAAATCTTGACCCGAACTGATACCACCCAAAACACCGCCTGCGTGATTGGTTTGAAAACCGTTGGGATGCAAACTGTCACCATGAAAAGACCCCTTGTGAGCGACGCTTGCAAAGCCCGATCCGATTTCGACGCCCTTGACTGCATTAAGACCCATCATGGCGGCCGCAATATCTGCATCGAGTTTGTTAAACAAGGGTTGGCCCAAGCCCACAGGCATGCCCGTTGCGCACACACGAATACGCGCACCACATGAATCGCCCGATTTACGTAACGCGTCCATGTATGTTTCTAATGCAGATACATCTGAAATAGGTGCAAAAAAAGGATTGTGCGAAACATGATCCCAAGATTCAAACGCAATGGAGTGTTCACCGATTTGCGTCATACATCCTAAAAATTGAATGCCGTATTTTTGATGCAACCATTTTTTGGCCACAGCGCCAGCTGCAACAGTGGGTGCGGTGAGACGCGCAGATGAGCGACCGCCACCACGAGGATCGCGAATACCGTATTTGTGAAAATAAGTGTAGTCGGCGTGGCCTGGGCGAAAGGTTTGCAAAATATCTGCGTAATCTTTGCTGCGTTGATCGGTGTTTTGAATGAGTAATGCGATGGGTGTGCCCGTGGTTTTCCCCATGTAAACACCAGACAAAATTTGAACTTGATCGGCTTCTTGTCTTTGGGTGACGTGACGACTGGTGCCGGGGCGACGACGATCGAGTTCGGGCTGAATGTCTGCCTCTGATAAATCGAGCCCTGGTGGGCAGCCGTCAATGACGCAACCAATAGCGACGCCATGCGACTCGCCAAAATTGGTGACAGAAAAAAGTTGACCTAAAGTATTTGCACTCATAACGAGAGTTTATCCCACCGAACAAAGAGTCGTTGATGTGATGGCGTTACATTCATCGAACTAAGCTGTTTTTTGTTCTTCAGACGGCCAGTCTTTGATATAAGCCTTGAGCATCTTGTTTTCAAAATTTTGACTATCCACCACGGCTTTGGCCACGTCATAAAAACTAATCACGCCCATAAGATGTCTATTTTCAATGACGGGCATGTAACGCGCATGTCGCTCGAGCATCATGCGGCGCACCTCGTCCATCTCCGTTTCGGGCGAACACGTGAGCGGATGGTCATCCATCGCGCTTCTAACTGTGGCGTCTCCAACAACACCGCCATTTTTGACGATGGACTGAATCACCTCTCGAAACGTCAACATGCCCAACAAATCTCCATAATCCATGATGACGATCGATCCCAAATCTTTTTCTGCCATGATTTGAACCGCGAGCGCCAAAGGCTCCAGAGGTGTCAATGTGTAAAGTGTGTTGCCCTTTACGCGAAGAATGTCGCTGACTTTCATGCTAAAAATTCCCAGTTGTTCCAATGATTCGTATTCAGTCCACAATATAGCCCATTGAAAGCGAATTGACCATCCACCCCTGCTTTTAAGGAATTTTTTATGCCCGGTTATGCAGATCCTCAATTTGACACCCTCGCCCTGCACGCAGGCGCGCAACCCGACCCCAGCACGGGTGCGAGAGCTGTCCCCATTCACCTCACTACGTCCTTTGTTTTCGAGTCAAGCGACCATGCCGCGTCCTTGTTTAATTTGGAACGTGCGGGACATGTGTACAGTCGAATCAGCAATCCCACCAACGCCGTATTAGAGCAACGCGTCGCCGCCCTCGAAGGCGCCATTGGCGCCATCACCACGTCCAGCGGACAGGCAGCCTTGCATTTGTGTGTTGCAACATTGATGGGCGCAGGCTCACACATCGTGGCCAGCAGTGCTTTGTATGGTGGCTCGCACAATTTGTTGCATTACACGCTCAGCCGCTTTGGTATTCAAACCACATTTGTCAAACCTTGCGATCTTGATGAATGGAAAGCGGCCATACGCCCCGAAACACGTTTGTTATTTGGCGAAACAGTTGGCAATCCAGGTCTTGATGTGTTGGATATCCCTGCTATTTCACAAATTGCACATGAAGCAGGTGTGCCTCTTTTGGTTGATGCAACGCTCTCCTCCCCTTATTTGATGCAACCCTTGTCGATGGGCGCAGATTTGGTCTATCACTCCGCCACCAAATTTTTAAGCGGACACGGCACCGTCATTGGTGGGGTCATTGCCGATGGTGGCAGTTTTGATTGGGAAAAAAGCGGTAAGTTTTCAGAACTCACTCAAGCGTATGAGGGTTTTCACAACATGGTGTTTTCTGAAGAAAGCACTGTAGGCGCATTTTTGTTGCGCTCACGACGCGAAGGTTTGCGCGACTTTGGCGCGTGTTTGTCACCGCACAGTGCGTGGCTCATTTTGCAAGGCATCGAAACATTGCCCTTGCGAATGGAAAGACACATGGCCAACACCGAAAAAGTCGTCGAATTTTTAGCCAACCACGCGATTGTGAGCAAAGTAGGACATCCATTGATGCCCGACCATCCCAGTCACGCACTCGCACAACGTCTACTCAAATTTGGACCCAAAGGTGCGGGCTCGGTATTTAGCTTTGATATCAAAGGTTCGCGCGAACAAGGACGCGCATTCATTGAAAGCTTGCAAATTTTTAGTCACTTGGCCAATGTAGGGGACTGCCGCAGTTTGGTGATTCACCCAGCAAGTACGACGCATTTTCGAATGAGCGACGAAGCACTATTACAAGCAGGCATCAGTCCTGGCACGATTCGTTTATCGATTGGACTTGAAGACCCTGCCGATTTAATTGCCGATTTAAAGCAAGCTCTCAAAGCTGCAGAAAAACTCAATAAGTCAGCTTAATCATGCAGATTCAGCTTCAGCAACAATCGATTTATGTTTACACAGCTGGCAAGCCACAGATTGATACACAACCCACTGTGATCTTTTTACACGGTGTGCTCAACGATCACAGTGTTTGGATTTTGCAAAGCCGATTTTTTGCAAATCATGGTTGGAATGTGTTCGCCGTTGATTTGCCAGGTCACGGTAAAAGCACGGGCTTGGCGCATACAACGATCGAAGAAGGCTCGCAATTTGTCAAAGACTTGATGAATCATTTTCAGCTCGATAAAGCGGTGCTAGTTGGACACAGTGGCGGCTCGCTCATTGCTTTAGAGGCGGCGTCACAACTTCAAGAAAAAATTTCCAAAGTGGTGTTGATTGGTACTGCGTTTCCAATGGTTGTTTCACAAACCTTGTTGGACTTGTCACTCAATGATCCTCACAAAGCCATTGAGATGATTAATGTATTTTCAAGGTCCACATTGTCTGCGCCGCCCTCTGCGTTAGGCCCTGGCACTTGGGTTTATGGCGCGAGTCGCGCACTCAATCGACGCGTGCTTCAAAGCAATCCACACGAAAATGTTTTCCACAAAGGATTCATGGCGTGTCACACCTATGCCAATGGCTTTGATGCGATTGAAAAAACCATGTGCCCCATTTTGTTTATATTGGGCAAAACTGATCAGATGACGCTTCCCAAATTTGCAAAAAAATTAATTGAAAAAGCCAAAATAAAAAATCAACACGTGCAAGTGGTTGAAGTACCTGGCGGTCATCACCAAATGAATGAAACTCCAGAAGAAACGCTCAAGGCTTTGCGTGAATTTTTAATTCAAAGCGTCTGATAATTTCCAACTGTGCCATTTACCCCAGAGCGCTTGTGTACCCGGCTTATCTGCTAACAGCAACACGTCCATCAAGGGTGCCAACGACGTTTGCTCGGCATGAATCAACAACACAAAGCGCGGTGAACGCGTGACGTCTTCTTCGTTGAGTCGCCCTACCCAATCGAGTCGCGTTAACACTTCGATGGCTTCTTCTAAATTGAGTTGATCAATTTTGAGCTGTGTCGACAGTTGCGACAATTCAAGACCTGTTTTGTTGGCTTGTCTAACGTCTTGTAATAACCGCACGATATCCAATGCCAACTCAAACATCCACCCTGGTTGTGAGGTATCGCGATGTACGCCGCTAAGGAGATAAGGCAAACTCGCCACCAACACAGCACCCAACAAAACAATCACCCAGGTGGTGTAAATCCATACCAATAAAAACGGAACAATGGCAAACGCACCGTACACCACAGAAAAAGTCGACATTTTTCCGATATAGGTGGTGAGCCCCCAACGCGCCAATTCAAGCAATGCATTGGTTGTGAGCCCCCCCACCAAAGCGTGTGTCCATTGCACGTGTGTATTGGGCACATATTTATAAAGTGACGCAATGGAAAATAGAAAAATAAAAAATTCCAAACTATCAAGAATCCAGCGAATCAAACTGCCTTCACTGCTGTTACCCATGCCAGAAAATGCAATCACAGAGGTCATCATCACCACGCTTGCGGCAATGATGAGTGGCCCCAATGTGATGGCGGCCCAATAAAGCAACAAGCGTTGATGCCATGGCCGGGGTTTACGAACTCGCCAAATCGCATTGAGCGTGCGATCGATGGTAAACATCAAAGCCACCGCAGAAAATAACAACGCCGCAAAACTGACCGAGCCCAAACGACTCGCTTTGGTGGTGAATTGAGTGAGATAGCCCAGCACCTGTTTGGAAATACTGTCAGGTATGAGACTCTCGACCAACCACAACTGAATCACGGATTGAAATTTTCCAAAGATAGGGAAAACCGTAAACACCGCCAAAATCACGGTAAAGAGCGGAACGATGGCAATGGTGGTGGTAAAAGTGAGGGATCCCGCCGTTTGCCCCAGTCGATCCGCTCGGAAACGCTCGCGCAGGCTTTGACCCGCACGTCGCCATTGAAATTGTGCAAGCCCCGTTAAAAAGTCTTGAAGATACGAGACAATCGTCAAAATTTCATTTTTCTTTCTTTGCAAGGTTGATACATCGCCATCATGACTACACGCACAGATCCACTTTTTCATGTGACTTGGACGCGTCGCTTGGCGGTTACTAGTATTCTCGCATTGATTATTTTGTGCTTCGTTTGGGAAATGTGGTTAGCCCCTTTGCGCCCTGGTGGCAGTTGGCTCGCACTCAAAGCATTGCCTTTGCTAATTCCATTGCCTGGTTTGTTGCGCAATCGCATGTACACCTACCGTTGGGTGAGTTTAATCATCTGGTTGTATTTCATCGAAGGCGTTGTGCGCGCATACGGGGACTCCTGGCCGAGCAATGCATTGGCTGGATTAGAAGTTATTTTTTGTTTGAGTTTATTTTTTGCCTGTGCCATGCATGTGCGACTGCGATTTCAACAAGCGACTTTGATGAACACAGAAGAAAAACCTCAACCCGAGATACACCATGCATGATTTGATACAAGAACTCACACACATTGTTGGCGCATCGCATGTTTTAGTCGAGGGCGATTTGAGTGCCTATGTGATGGATTGGCGCAAGCGCGAAACAGGAAAAGCATTGTGTGTGGTGAGGCCCGCCAACACACAAGAAGTGTCACAAGTGATAAAAGCCTGCGCTGCCAAAGGCGTGAGTATCGTCCCGCAAGGCGGCAACACAGGATTAGTTGTGGGCTCCATACCCGACAACAGCGGCCAACAAGTTTTGCTCAACATGCAACGCATGAATCGCATTCGACACATCGACAAAGCCAATGCCACCATCACCGCAGAAGCGGGATGCGTGTTACAAGTGTTGCAACAAGCCGCACAAGCAGAAAATTTTTTATATCCACTCAGCTTAGGCTCAGAAGGCAGTTGCACATTGGGCGGCAATTTATCCACCAATGCAGGCGGCACACAAGTGATTCGCTATGGCAACACGCGTGATTTGTGTTTGGGACTCGAAGTCGTTACCGCAACGGGTGAGATTTGGGAAGGCCTCACAGGTCTGCGCAAAGACAACACGGGTTACGACTTGCGCGATTTGTTTGTGGGAGCCGAAGGCACCTTGGGCATCATCACTGCGGCCACGATGAAGTTGTATCCACAACCACGCGCCAAACTCACCGCATGGGCTTCATTGCCACACTTACAAGCATCGGTTGATTTATTACATTTGTCGCAACAGCATTTGGGTGCTGGCCTCACAGGTTTTGAGGTGATGGGACAATTTTCTTTGAGCTTGGTTGATAAACATTTTGCACAACTGCGCGTACCCTTATGGAAAGAAGCGCCCTACTGCGTTCTTTTAGAAAATTCAGATACAGAATCCGAACAACACGCACGTACTCAATTTGAAACTTTGCTCGAAGCTGCCGCAGAAAAAGGATTTATTACCGACGCTGTTGTTGCAGAGAATTTGACTCAAGCCAACAACCTATGGCACATTCGAGAAAGCATCACCTTGGCGCAAGCGGTTGAAGGACTCAACATCAAGCACGATATCTCATTGCCCGTATCAGCAATTGTTCAATTTGTGGAAGAAACAGAAAAAAAATTAACCGAACAAATTCCAGGTATGCAGTTGGTTAATTTTGGACATTTGGGCGACGGCAATTTGCATTTCAATGTGCAAGCGCCCAACGACGTTGATCCGCAAGTTTTTTTACAAACTTATGAGGATGTGGTCAACACCTTGGTTTACCAATCGGTGAGTCAATTTGGCGGCTCCATCAGCGCCGAACACGGCGTTGGAAGCCTCAAAGTTGATACTTTGGTTGACTATAAAGATCCTGTAGCACTAGGCCTAATGCGCAGCATCAAACGCGCCCTCGATCCGCACAACACGCTCAACCCCCATCGCGTGGTCCGCGTCTAAACCTTGCGCCCAAAACCGATCGGGCTTTCGCTTAAACTTCGTGCTCTATGACAAGTTCAACAAGACCCATCCGCTCACAATATGAAGATTTCATGCGTCATGTATTTACACATGGCGTAAGTAAATCCGATCGCACAGGAACTGGCACACGCAGTGTGTTTGGCTATCAAATGCGATTTGATTTGAATGAAGGCTTTCCACTCGTTACCACCAAAAAAGTTCATCTCAAATCGATCATTCACGAATTGCTATGGTTTTTGCAAGGATCGAGCAACAACAACTGGCTCAAAGAACGCGGCGTTTCGATATGGGACGAATGGGCGCGACCCGACGGTGATTTAGGACCTGTGTATGGCGTGCAATGGCGCAGTTGGCCCACACCCGATGGCGGACACATCGATCAAATCGCAGACGTGATTAAAACGCTCAAAACCAATCCCGATTCCAGACGCATCATTGTGAGCGCGTGGAATGTCTCTGAACTCTCCAAAATGGCGCTCATGCCGTGTCATGCATTTTTTCAGTTTTATGTAGCACCGCCCAAGCATGCAGGACAAAAAGGCAAACTGAGTTGTCAGTTGTATCAACGCAGTGCAGATATATTTTTGGGTGTGCCATTTAATATTGCTAGCTACGCTTTGCTCACGCACATGGTGGCACAACAATGCAATTTAGATGTAGGTGACTTTATTTGGACAGGCGGTGATTGCCACATCTACAGCAATCATCACGAACAAGTGCAAGTACAATTGAGCCGCGCACCGATGGCCTACCCCACTTTGCACATTCAACGTCAACCCGCTTCTATCTTTGATTACGAGTTTGAAGATTTTATGGTGAAAGACTACCAATGTCATCCTGCGATCAAGGCACCCGTTGCGGTTTAATACCAAATCAGCGTTATTGATCACATGGCATTGAATTTAATTTATGCACGCGCGCGCAACGGCGTCATCGGCAAAGACAATCAAATGCCGTGGCATTTACCAGAAGATTTGGCGCACTTCAAACGAGTCACCATGGGTCAACCCGTCATCATGGGCCGCAAAACATGGGAGTCGATTCCCGCTAAATTTAGACCCCTACCTGGCAGAGAAAATATTGTTTTGACTCGACAAACGCAATGGTCTGCTCACGGTGCGCAAGTCGCATCATCATTACAACAAGCATTGCAAATTTGCGCTTCACACGAACAAGTGTGGGTGATGGGTGGCGCAGAAATTTATGCGCAGGCCTTGCCATTGGCCAGCAAAATTGTGGTTACTGAAATTGATGCAGAGTTTGAGGGCGATGCGTATGCGCCTGTGCTGCATTCGAGTTGGAAAGAAATAGATAGAGTTGAGAACGTGAGTGAGAACGGATTGGCGTATGCGTTTGTGACGTTGTTTAAATCGTAATTTTAAAATAGTTCGCGATATATTGACGATCTCTGAATCAGTCCTTCACCCACGAACAAGTATTTGGCCATCCCAAGCAAGAAACTTTTTCTGCGGTCGAAGCGGCGCAATATTTCGAAACAACAGTGCCCACTTTGCTCCGTCATGTTCAGTCTGGTAAATTAGTGCCAAGTCATGTGGTGGGTCGAAATCAAATGTTTAACACAAAACTTTAAGAGCATTCAAACGAAACAATTAATGCGCTTGTTTTAAAGCCCAAACCGCCTGCGCTCAATCAAAGTTAAATACGCGCTGGCCAAACCACAAATCGCAATCAGACTCACACCGATTGTCGACCATTGATCGGGGATGTGATTAAACATCAGCCATCCACCCGGCATGGCAAAACCGATTTGAGCGTACATATAAGGCATCAACACCACGGCTTCGGTTTTTTCAAAAGCAACAATTAAACAAAAATGACCGATGGCACCTGCGGCACCGATCAATAACAGTTCGAACCAAATCAGCGGTTCAGTGACGGGGGTCCATCCCCAAAACAACAAAAACGTCGTTAACAAAGCGCCCGTCCACACCGAATAAAAATGAATCGTCAAACTTTTTTCTGTTTGCGAGAGTTTGCTGGTTAGCAACTGAAACGCGGCGTTCAGTACCACCAAGACCATCGGAAAAAACATATATACACTGAAGGCATCGCTGCCGGGCCTGACAATCAATAACACGCCAATAAAACCACCGATCACTAACATGACACGCTTTAACGATACGTGTTCGCCGAGCAAACGCTGTGCAAGTAAAGTTACCACCAGTGGTGAAGTCATCACAATTGCAGAGAACTCGCCCACAGGCAAGTGCTTCAAACTCTCGATCGCAAGCATCGTGCACATCAACATCAACACACCACGCACAAGGTGAATCCGCAAATAATGCGTGGACATCACCGATTTGCCGAGCTTGGGGAAAATATACGCCGTGGTGAGCACGGCTTGAATGAAATAACGCACCCAAACCACCATCAAGATAGGAACCGTGAGCGTGACTTGTTTGGTGAGGGTATCAATAAAACCAAAACACGCCACCGCCATCAGCAATAGGCCGATGCCGGCCATGGATTTGGTTGGGGCTGATGGGGACATGTGGTGAATAATACTGGACTTCTAAAAGTAAATAACATGGACATTTTGAATGCCTGCTGCGACGCTCAAATCTAATGGTCAACTCACGATTCCTATTGAAGTTCGTCGTGCCCTAAAAATCTAGGCTGTTGATCGCGTCGCATTTGTTCAAATTGTGCAGGGGGGTTATTAGTTGATTGCTATCAATAGCAAAGTCACAGCAAACCACCCATAAA
>Ga0114971_10001036_pt1 | contig 18866 bp, 18 predicted proteins | sample M_140625_MF_Meta_FD_87320 | JGI IMG/M metagenome (GOLD analysis project Ga0114971, IMG submission 87320) | Freshwater microbial communities from Lake Montjoie, Canada to study carbon cycling - M_140625_MF_MetaG | ecosystem: Environmental > Aquatic > Freshwater > Lake | place: Lake Montjoie...
GGATTACTTCAAGCGAATGTCCAGCTTAAGACTGCTCTTGCAAAAAAATTGAACCAAAATATTGACTCCTCAAAGCCAGGAGATACCAATATTTTATCAACTACTAATTATTTTATCTTATGCGAGCATCCCCCAGTATATACTTTGGGTAAAAGTGGACATTTGGAAAATGTGTTGATAAGTGAAGCTGAAATGGATCAAAAGGGTATTCAGTTTTTCAAAACCAATAGAGGAGGTGACATTACTTTTCATGGTCCCAATCAAATTGTAGGATATCCTATAATCGATCTTGAAAAATTTTATACGGATATCGGGAGGTATTTGCGCGAACTAGAGGAAGTGATTATTGTTACTCTGGCAGAATACAATATTATCGGCGGAAGAATTAAAGGTGAAACCGGTGTTTGGATAGACGCGGGAATACCTGGAAAAGAGAGGAAAATATGTGCAATGGGCGTTCGATGCAGTAGATGGATTACCATGCATGGATTTGCTCTTAATGTCAATACCGATCTAAGTTATTTCGATCATATCATTCCTTGTGGAATTCAAAATAAAAAAGTTACTTCAATGGTTACAGAGGTAAATCATGAAGTAAATATTTCAGAAGTAAAGGAGAAATTACAACGAAATTTTGAAAAAGTATTCGATGTAACTTTTATCTAGTATAGACTTTAACTTACTTATTTATTTCGCTGATCTTTCAAATTAGACGAAATTTTCCCTTCTTTTTGGATTAAAAATTTTGACTTTTCAACCAAAATATTATTCTCATATAAATTGAAATGGAACCATCCAGTATGAAGAAAATTTACTTTTTCCATAATCAGATAGGGTTCATTAATTTTTGAGAGTTCAAAAAGAAATGAATTTCCTTCATCATAGAACTTGATAGACATTTTTTTTGTTGCAGCATCTGGCAATGCAATTATTACATTGTTGTCTTTTCCTACAAATACATATTTACTTGGTACAAATACCGGCGGTGGGAGGGGAATTAAAGCTTCTTTTTTATCAGAAAGTGTAATTTTTTTATTGGGAGTAATTTCATATTTAAATTCGGCTCTCTGTTTTATAATGACCTCATTCTCAAATTCCATTATTTCTTTATTTGTTTTTCTTGCTGTGTCCAATGCCGGCACATAGGATTTACTAAACAAATAATTTCCACCATCAAAAGCAATGAATACTCGGTAGAAAACTTTTTCATTGGGCGTTTTATTATCTACGTATCCATTTTCTTCATTCATTGGATTGAGGACTGAACCAATGGTTACAAATTTTTTAATGCTGTCGGTTGATCGTTGGATATTGATGTTGCTAATTTGAATATTATAGGTATTCTTCCAGCTAATTATTGCCTTACCATTGTAAAGAATTACAGAAATTTTAGGCAATGTATCCTGTGCGAAAGTTTTACTTACAATAAGCGTACAAAATAAAATACTTATAAAAATATTTTTAAACATAATGAGTCAAACGAAATTTTTCATAAAAATATTGCTTCAAAGGTAATGACAAAAATCTGCAGTTAAAATTTCAAAATACCCTGCTCTAAAGATAAATTCCCTTGCAAGCCACCTGTATGAATACACAAAATTTCACTTCCTTTTTTAAAAAAATCATTTGAAATACAATCTATTACACCTGTCATCATTTTTCCAGTATAAACAAAATCAGTTGGTAATTTATGTTTTTCATAAAGTAAATTCATGGATTCAATTAGTTGATTGTTTTTTTTTGCATACCCCCCAAAATGATATTTATCTATTATTTGAAACTGTGTACTATTGTCGGACAAAGAGGATAAAAATTTAATTCTTTTTTCAATATCGTTCATATTTTTAAGAACAGGGAAGCCAATGAGTTGCTGTTCATTTTTTAAATTCTTTAACAAGCCTGCAAAAGTAGTTGCTGTTCCAATTGCACAACAAATGTGGGTCATGTTACCCGGAATCCAATCCATTATTAGGGATGCCCCATTGGCTCCAATCGGATCATATCCACCTTCTGGAATGACAAGGAAATTAGGATAAGAAAAATTGATCGACTCTAAAAATTCAGCTTCTTCCTTTTGATTGTATTCATGCCGAGTAATAAATTTCAATTCCATTCCATGGGTTAAACAAGCCTGTAGAGTATGGCTAAGTACTTTCGGTTGCTCTCCTCTGATGATTCCAATACTTTTTAAGCCAATTTCTTTGCAGGAAAAGGCCGTTGCCACCAAATGATTCGAATAGGGACCTCCGAAAGTTACTATTCCCTCCTTTGATTGTTGTACTAATAATTCTAGAAAATAATGAAGTTTAAATAATTTATTGCCCGAAACTATTTTGTGTAATTGATCTAACCTCAAAACAGAAATAGAAACTTGCTTTTGATCAAACAAATTATCTGAAAGTTTTTGGATATTAATTTCTGAAGTGGGGAAAAGCATTTCTATGATATATTAGGATATACTATTATTTTTGCATTTGCGAAATTGCAACTTATTAAACAATTTACATTAAAATATGCAACCAACCCTTTTAATATTGGCAGCAGGTATGGCCAGTCGTTATGGAAGTATGAAACAAATTCAATCCTTTGGTCCTTCCGGTGAAACCATTATGGATTATTCCATTTATGATGCCATTCGTGCTGGTTTTGGGAAAGTAGTTTTTATTATTCGAAAAGATTTTGCAGAAGATTTCAAAGCCATCTTTGAGCCTAAGTTAAAAGGTAAAATTGCCATAGAATATGTTTATCAAGAAATGGATGCTTTTCTACCGGATGTTCAAATACCTGCTGAAAGAACGAAGCCATGGGGTACGGCCCATGCACTTTTATGTGCCAAGAATATAATTAAAGAACCCTTTGCAGTGATTAATGCAGATGATTTTTATGGCAAAAATTCATTTGAAAAAGCAGTTGATTTTTTAAATAATCATTGTAATGAAAAGTCGTATGCTATCATTGGGTATGAACTTGCTAAAACCTTGAGTGATCACGGTACAGTAAGTAGGGGAGTGTGCAAGGTTGATTCCAATGGTAAATTGATGAGCATAAAGGAACGTACTAAAATATATAAAACAGGGGATAAAATAGTATTTGAAGAAAATGGAATTCAAGAACAAGTTCCATTTGACTCCAGCGTCTCTATGAACTTCTGGTGTTTCCCTCCTTCTATGTTTGTTACAACTGAAAATTTATTTCATGAATTTGTTAGAGAAAATTTTGCAGATATTAAAGCTGAATTTTTCATTCCATTGTTAGGAGATAATTTTGTTCAAAATCAAGGAGGTTCAATTCAAGTAATTCCAACTTCTGCACAGTGGTTTGGTGTAACCTACAAAGAAGATGCCCCGATAGTAAAGGCAAGTGTTGAAAAATTGGTGTCCGATGGTGAATATCCAATTTCACTATGGGCTTAAAAAAAAATCGTTCCGATAATTTATCGGAACGATTTTTTATATCTTTTTCAACTAGTTCCCTACCACCATAAAAACATATTCTTCCATCTTCTTTACCTGGTGAACTCTGTCAAGTTTTTTCAATTCAGTTTTATTCGGAGTTTTTATAACTTGAAATTGATTATCTGATTTCTTTAATCTTTCTAATAAGGTGATGATATTTTTAGATTTAGCTGCATATACCACACCATCAGCTTTAGAATCTTTTGCAGTGATAATGCCTATAATCTCACCATTGCCATTAATTACAGGGCCTCCACTGTTACCAGGGTTTGCAGATACATTTAACTGATAGGCGGATGAATCACCATCACTTCCTGATTCGGCACTTAGATAACCTTCACCGTAAACAATTTCATTTCTAGGAAATCCTAGGGTAAAAAATTGTTCTCCTAGTTCTGAATTTTCTTTTTTGATACTATAAGGTAAACTTGAAACTGGCTTGAAAGCGGTATCTGTTATTTTTAAAATGGCTAGGTCAACTTCTTTATCGGAATAGAGCGCTTCTGCCTTAAAAAACTCGCCCTTTCTATTTTCAATATAGATATTTTTCATCCTGCTGATAACATGCGCATTGGTAATCAGGTATCCTTTTCTATCTATTAAAAAACCAGTAGCCCTGAAATCGACTTCGGGCTTAGTGATAGCCGATTTTTCAATTGCACTATTTGATTTTAACTTATTTACTTCTCTGTTAGTCTTATTGATTTGATCTACCAATACGCGGTAATTTTCATTTCCAATTTTACGACTAACAGTAACCATTAAACCAGAAGCCAATATTGAAATAAATGCTGCAATAGAAGCAGCCACTGCGATGTTGCGTTTGTATTTTTTCCACAAGTAAACAATTTTTGCTTTGCCATTAAATGGAGATAACCCGATTAAGCCTTCGGATATTAGTTTAGATTCCACTTCTGTTAAGCTATGTTTAAATGTCTTTATTGATCCATAAGTTTGTAGACCCTGTAAAAAATAAGTATGCTCTACTACTAGTTGATCCAACTCAGCTTCATTTTTACGGCGTGTTTCAAAAAGAGTCCTTTCTTCTTTGGTCATTTCTCCTCTTAGGTAACGTTCCACCACCTCTAATAATAAAATATCATCCATTCTTTAAGAATTTTTATATTGAGCAAAAAATATTTTTTTTAATCTTAATAAGCACTTGTATTTCTGAGTTTTTGCATTGTCAGCATTGGTATAACCAAATTCAAGTGCCAATTCCTGCATATTCTTTTTTTGTAGATAGTAGGCGTTTAATAAACTTTTGCATGGCTCGCCTATCTTAGACATTGCATCCTCCATTAAATTAAAATCCTCATTTCTCTTCTCATGATCCTCCACTTCTGACTCTACAGGAATAATATCTTCTATATTTTCTAGTTTGGTATTAAATTTTCCTAAATGCTGTAACCTTTTCAACCACAATCGACGGCATACAGAATAGATATAGGTTTTAATTTGACAATTCAATTTAAAAGAGTCTTTCCCTGCATTTTCGTAGAGCACTATCATCGCCTCTTGAAAAATATCTCTTGCGTCATCTACAGATCCATTGTTATTCAAAACAAAGCTTTGTATAGATGAGAAGTTATCACGATAAATCAATTCTATTGAATTTTTATCGCTTATTGCAAGACCCTTTAGTAATATTTGTTCTTGTTCTAATATATCCACTGATCTGTTATTAATACGTAAATGTCTGAAATAGTAACCCAAATCGAGAAAAAATAATTTTTTTTGTAAACAAGGGTTACCTTTTTTACTTTCGCGTATTAAAGCACATATAACCATTTAAAACAAAAAAAAATGAAAAAATTATTAGTATTTGCAGTTGTTGCTGCATCGTTCGCATCTTGCGCTGGTGGTGAAGAGAAAAAAGTTGAAGGTGATACTGCTGCTGCTGTTGTAGCTGCTCCTGCAGTTGACACTACTAAAAAAGCTGACACAACCGCTAAGCCTGCAGTTGATACTGCTAAGCCAGCTGCTGCTGCTCCTGCTGCTAAGAAGTAATTAAAAATTCTGAAATTTGACTTGTTCAAGTTTCAGTTACAATTTTATAAAAACCCTCTGTTTACAGGGGGTTTTTATATTTGAAGCCTATTAATTATTGAAAAATGGCCAAAATTCCCTTTTTTCTGATTATTTTTCAATCATATAGCCTAATTATTAAAAAATATATTGGGCTGATGTTATTTAATTTCCTAAATTTGTATTCTATTATGATGAGTCAATCAAATTTCACCCGATTTTATTTTAGCTACTATTTTAGAAGTAGTACGGGAGTCTTTTGTTAAAAACTGAAACTAACAATAACAGATTAACATAAAAAAGAATCCCGGCTAAATGGTCGGGATTTTTTTTTGGACAATTAAGTTGAAATTAATAAAAAAGAGTTTGTAAAAAATGAAAAGCCTTGCTGGAAGAAATACTAAAATCTTAGCTCCAAATGCTCTTAAGGGGGATTCAAGCCTTGAAAAAGGCTGCAAAGTTTCTATTCAGGGCTTTGAAGGGAGTTTTCATCAGGAGGCTGCTAGGAACTTTTTTGGTAAAAATGTAGAGGTTATTTGTTGTGCTACCTTCCGAGAAGTGGTTAAAATCGCTGAGAACAGCAAAGAAAGCAATGGTGGAGTAATGGCAATAGAAAATTCTATCGCTGGAAGTATTTTACCGAATTATAATCTGTTGCAAAAAACTAATCTTACCATTGTTGGTGAAGTTTATCTGCAAATCCGCCAAAACCTTCTTGTAAATCCTGGTGTAAAACTGGAAGATATCCGAGAGGTTCATTCTCACCCCATGGCAATTCAGCAGTGCTTTGGTTTTTTAGATAAGTACAACTGGAAATTGGTAGAAACAGAAGATACTGCTTTAAGTGCAAAGCATATTCACCAGCATCGAAGCAAACATGTAGCGGCGATCGCTAGTAAATTGGCCGCTGATATTTATAAATTGGACATGATTGCCCCCAATATCCATACACTTAAAAACAATTATACAAGATTTTTAATTTTACAAAATCAAGTTCAACCAACTGAAATATTGGATGCAGACAAGGCGTCTATTAATTTCCATACTGATCATTCTAAAGGAAGTCTGGCAAAGGTTTTAACGTTGATTGCCCAATCGGGTATTAATCTAAGTAAGTTGCAATCCTTTCCAATTCCAGGAAGTGATTGGAAATATTCTTTTCATGCTGATCTAGAATTTGAAAATAAAATTCAGTTTGCCAAAATGATTAAATCAGTAAAAAAAATAACAGAAGATTTAAAAATTTATGGGGTGTATAAAAAAGGTAACTAAACTTAGTCTGGTACCTAGGAATACCCTACATAAATAATTATATAAATAAATTGAATTGAAAAAGTTGCATCAATGAATACTGAAAAAGAGGTGAATAGTAAAACGGAAACTGAACAATATCCTGTTGAAGGTTTAGAGCCAAAATCTTTACTGGCCAATCGTTTGGAAGGGATTGGTGAATATTATTTTTCTCAAAAATTGAGAGAAATTGACACGCTCAATAAGGCGGGGAAACAGGTAATTAATTTAGGGATCGGCAGTCCTGATTTACCACCTCATCCTTCAGTGATAGAAACCTTACATGAGCAGTCGCTGAAACCTAATCAGCATGCTTATCAAAATTATAAAGGTAGTCCAATATTAAGGCAGGCCATTTCCAATTGGTATAGCAAATGGTTCGGTGTTCAATTAAATGCTGATACAGAAATACTTCCTCTAATTGGTAGCAAGGAAGGTATTATGCACATCTGTATGACCTATTTAAATGAGGGTGACAGCGTATTGATTCCTAATCCTGGCTATCCTACCTATCGCAGTGCTGCTAAAATTGCAGGGGCTAACGTTGTTGAATACTCGCTAGTAAAAGAAAAAAACTGGTTTCCAGATTTTGAAGAAATAGAGAAAAATGATTTAGATAGGGCTAAATTGATGTTTGTGAATTACCCACAAATGCCAACAGGACAATTGCCTACCAAGGAAATGTTTGAGCAATTGGTTGGTTTTGCAACCAAACATTCAATTTTATTGGTGCATGACAATCCATATAGCTTTATTTTAAATGATCAACCGATGAGTTTGCTTACTGTGCCGGGTGCAAAGGAAGTGGCTATAGAATTGAATTCATTGAGTAAGTCGCACAATATGGCTGGCTGGCGAATTGGAATGTTAGTAGGAAATGAAAAAAGGATTAATGAGGTATTGCGATTTAAAAGTAATATGGACAGTGGAATGTTTTTACCGGTTCAACTTGCTGCGGCAAAGGCATTAGAATTGGGGCAGGATTGGCATGATGAAGTCAATCAGGTTTATAGGATTAGACGTGAAAGTGTTTTCGAATTGTTGCAATTATTGAAATGTGAATTTGACAACAAGCAGGCTGGAATGTTTGTATGGGCGTCTATTCCTGCAGAATATAAAGATGGATATGAATTAAGTGATCAAGTGCTCAACCAGGCCAACGTGTTTATTACGCCAGGGGGTATATTTGGTAGCGCGGGTAATCATTATGTAAGGGTAAGCTTATGTAGTACGGAAGAAAAAATTAAGGAGGCCATAGAAAGAATAAAAGCTTCTGTTAAATAAAAAATGTAAATATTTTAATGCAAGATTCGAAATCTATAGTATCAACAAAAGCTTCGGGTGAAAACGAAATTTCACCTGCACATCTTTCAAATGTAAAGTTGGAAGGAGCGGTAATTACAATCGTTGGTGTAGGACTAATCAGTGGTTCTTTTGCCTTAGCAATGAAGGAAAAGGGATTTGCAAAAAAGGTAATAGGGGTTAGTAGAACCGAAGCTAGTTTGCAGAAGGCAAAGGAGTTAAATATTATTGATGAGGCGATGTCATTGGAAGAAGCGGTGGCATTAAGTGACTTTATTTATGTAGCTATTCCGGTTGATGTAATGTTGCCGGTAATGGAAAAAATCATGAACCTCATTAGCGATAAACAAATTGTGGTGGATGCCGGGTCAACTAAGTTTCAGTTGTGCAAATCCTTGTCCACTCATCCTATGCGGGAAAGGTTCGTTGCAACCCATCCGATGTGGGGAACAGAATATAGCGGTCCAGAAGCTGCCGTACGAGGTGCTTTTGAAGGAAGAGCTTGTGTTATTTGTGAGCGTGAAAAAAGCAATTCAACTGCAGTTGAAATAGTTGAAAATATCTACAAACAAATGGGGATGCACATCATTGATATGGATGCAAAAAGTCATGATGTGCATGCTGCATACATCAGTCATATTTCTCACATCACTTCTTTTGCCCTTGCTAACACAGTGTTGGAAAAAGAGAAGGAGGAAAATACCATTTTTGAATTGGCCGGTGGCGGATTTGAGAGTACTGTTAGGTTGGCAAAGAGCAATCCATCCATGTGGGCTCCCATTTTTATGCAAAACAGGGAAAATGTATTGGATGTATTAAATGAACATATAACTCAGTTGATAAAATTTAAATCCAGTCTTGAAAAAGAAAATTTAACCGACTTAACAGAGTTGATGGAAAATGCGAATAAGATTAAAAGAATTTTAAAATAAAAAAAGATAATTTATAAATAAATATTTAAAAAAGAAACCATTGGTAATATCATAAAATCTAATTTTACAATGCAAACACAAAACACTAATACAATGAAAGAGTTAATACAACAAAAATGGAACAAGCGTCCTTTAATAATCAGTGGACCTTGCAGTGCCGAAACTGAAGAACAAGTAATTGAGACCGCTACCAGACTGAGTAAAACAGGTAAGGTAGACATTCTACGTGCTGGAATTTGGAAGCCAAGAACTAAGCCTGGTTTGTTTGAAGGTATTGGGGCCAAAGGATTGTCTTGGTTGGCTCAAGCAAAAAAAATCACTGGCTTACCAACTACTGTTGAGGTAGCCACCGCTAAACATGTAGAAGATGCGTTACATTTTGAAGTAGACATGCTTTGGATTGGTGCTAGAACAACTGTTAATCCTTTTAGTGTGCAAGAAGTAGCAGATTCACTTCGTGGAGTAGATATTCCTGTATTGATTAAAAATCCCATCAATCCAGATCTTGAATTGTGGACGGGTGCTATCGAGCGTATTCAAAAAGCGGGTATTAAAGAAGTAGGTATGATTCACCGTGGTTTTTCTAACTATGGTAATACTGAATATAGAAATGCTCCAATGTGGCATTTGCCTATTGAAATGAAACGTAGATTTCCTGAAATGATTTTGATTTGTGATCCATCTCATATTTGTGGTAACAGAACCAATCTGCAATCCGTATCACAAAAAAGCATCGATCTTGATTTTGACGGTGTTATGATTGAAAGCCATATTGATCCAGACAATGCTTGGAGTGATGCTAAACAACAAATTACTCCAGAACGTTTGTCAGAAATGTTGGATGCTTTAATCTGGCGTTCTGAAAGTACCGACAAGCAGGAATTTATTACCGCTTTGGCTACCCTAAGAGAACAAATCAATCATGTAGATGACGAATTGCTTTTGTTGATCGGACAAAGAATGAAAATTGCTGATAAAATTGGAGAATATAAGCGCTCTAATAATATTACTATTTTGCAATCCAACCGTTGGAATGACATTTTGCAAAAAGCCTTTAAAAAAGGAGCTGGATTGGGTCTTAGCGAAGAATTTATTACCAAGTATTTTGATGCGATACATCTAGAAAGTATCAATCACCAAAACAATGTGATGAATAAATAAGTTGGTAGTGTTCCCAATTTTTTGGGTTCTTTTTAGCGAATCTTTTTTATGAACTTTTATAATTTTATAAGTTGTGATAAATAAAGTAGAACACCTTTTTTCTGATAAAAAAGTGTCTTATTATTTTGATGCTGATTTTGCTTACTTGGAGAAGATTGTTTCAAATGACAATACCATTCTTATCACTGATAAAAATGTATTTGCGGCACAGTCTTCTAAATTTACAGGCTGGAAAACAATTGTTATTGAGCCAGGAGAGCAGTTCAAACAACAGGCAGCTGTTGATTATATTTTTGATCAGTTAATTACATTAGAAGCAGATCGTAAAACATTTATTGTAGGTGTTGGAGGTGGCGTTGTAACTGACATTGCAGGTTATGCAGCGAGTGTTTACATGAGGGGGTTAAAATTTGGTTTTGTGCCTACTACAATTTTATCGATGGTTGATGCATCTATAGGAGGGAAGAATGGCGTAGATGTTGGAGTGTATAAAAATTTGGTAGGACTAATCAGGCAACCTGAATTTTTACTATTTGATTTCTCTCTTTTGCAATCTTTACCACAAGAACATTGGGTGAATGGTTTTGCAGAGATCATCAAGCATGCTTGCATTAAGGACGATGTTCTTTTTGAATTACTTGAAAATGAAACATTAGAAAATTTTCAGTTGGATGAAAAAAAATTAAGCGATCTAGTAAAGAAAAATGTAGCCATTAAAACAGCGGTGGTTGTTCAAGATGAATTTGAACAAGGAGATAGGAGGTTACTTAATTTTGGACATACCATTGGGCATGCCATTGAAAATAATTATCAATTGCTTCATGGCCATGCTATCAGTATCGGAATGATGGCGGCTTGTTCTCTTTCTGCGACATTGAATCAATTTACTATTTTGGATAAAGATAGAGTAGGTCGATTGATAGAAAAATACCAACTACCCACCCATCAAAAAATTGATTGGGAAAAAATCTGGGAAATATTAAAGATGGATAAGAAGAGGGCAGGAAAGGAAATGAATTTTGTGCTTCTTAATAAAATCGGAGAGGCCATTGTTTACCCTATTCCTATGGGGCAGTTACAAGATTTAATCAGTCAAAGTTTATAAGGTGATAGTAAAAATACAATCGGGTAAAATTTCAGGGAAAATTGATGCACCTACTTCCAAAAGTTCTATGCAAAGGGCTTGTGCTGCTGCTTTGCTAAATGAAGGAAAAACAATAATTGGAAATCCGGGAAGAAGCAATGATGATCTTGCTGCAATGGCCGTTATCGACAACTTGGGGGCAAAAGTATTGCAGGAGACAACCAATGAATTGGTTATTGAAAGTAAAGGAGTGAAACCCGTTTCTAGAGAAATGAATTGTGGTGAAAGTGGTCTTGGAATTCGCATGTTTGCACCAATAGCTGCACTGAGCGACCAAGAAATAATCATCAATGGATCGGGTAGTTTGTTGTCAAGACCGATGAATTTTTTTGATGAAATATTCCCAAGTCTTGGAATAAAAATTGAATCGAATCATGGGAAGCTACCTATTAAAATTAAAGGACCTTTAAAGCCGGTTGACATAACAATTGATGGGTCATTGAGTTCTCAGTTTTTGACAGGATTATTAATGGCTTATGGTAAAGCGGCTACTCAACCAGTTACAATTACTGTAAATAATTTAAAGAGTAAGCCCTACATTGATCTTACTTTGCAGGTGATGAAGGAATTTGGATATTCGGTTATCAATCATCAATACGAGTCATTTGAAATTCATCCTGTAAATGCAACTAGCCATCAACCAAAGAACTATCTTGTAGAAGGTGATTGGAGTGGTGCAGCTTTTTTGTTGGTTGCAGGTGCAATAGCTGGAGAGATTACCGTCAAAGGATTAAATGTATTTTCATCTCAGGCAGACAAGGCTATACTAAGAGCTTTAACGATGTCGGAAGCAGTAGTTTCAATCGCGGAAGATCAAATTGTAATTGGTTCTGGAAAATTGAAAGCTTTTCATTTTGACGCTACTGATTGTCCAGATTTATTTCCACCTTTGGTTGCTTTAGCATCCTTTTGTGAGGGCACTACTGTTATTGAAGGAGTGAGTAGATTGGCTCACAAGGAAAGCAATCGTGGATTAACCCTTCAAGAAGAATTTGGAAAAATGGGAATAGAGATAAAGCTGCAAGATGATTTGATGTTGGTAGAAGGTGGGAAACGAATTAATGCTGCTACTGTTCATTCTCATCATGATCATCGGATTGCGATGGCCTGTGCTGTTGCAGCATTAAAGGCAAATGGTGAAACTACTATTGAAGAGGCAGAAGCTATCAATAAGAGTTATCCAACTTTCTATTCGGATCTTAAAAGCTTAGGTGCTGTAGTTTTTTAATTTTAATATTTTTTTAAAGTAAGAGGTTACTGTCAATATTTTTAACTTAAAATCCCTTTTTGGGATACAATTACTATGAATAGTTTTGGAAGAATTTTTAGAGTAAGCATTTTTGGTGAATCACATGGTGAATGTGTGGGTATCAATATTGATGGATGTCCTGCAGGTCTGCCCTTAGATCTTGATGATTTTTCTGTAGATATTGACAGGAGAAAATCGGGTGCAAAAGGAACTACTCCTAGAAAAGAAGCGGATATCCCTAGAATAATGAATGGCGTTTTTAATGGTAAAACTACTGGAGCTCCAATCACTATTTTATTTGATAATACCAATACAAGAAGTGGAGATTATGAAAAGCAAAAGGCGGTACCTCGACCGGGGCATGCTGATTTTGTTGCGTCTAAAAAATTTGGTGGTTATGAAGATTTTAGGGGAGGGGGTCATTTTAGTGGTAGATTAACGGTTTGTTTGGTTGCGGCAGGTGTGATTGCTAAAAAACTTTTAAACAATATAAAAGTGGAAGCAGCTATCCTTGAAATTGGCGGCGAACTGGATCCTGAAAAAGGTTTGCAAAATGCCATCGACGCAAAGGATACCGTTGGAGGATTGGTTGAGTGTAAGGTTAGCGGCTTACCGATTGGATTGGGAGAACCATTCTTTGATTCAGCTGAATCTTTAATTAGCCATGCAGTATTTTCTATTCCTGCAGTTCGTGGTATAGAATTCGGAACTGGTTTTTCAGCAGCAAAAATGTTTGGTAGTCATCACAATGATTGGATTGAAAGTATGGATGGAACAACTGCTACCAATCATGCAGGAGGAATAGTCGGTGGTATTACCAATGGCAATGAGCTTGTTTTCAGAATTGCAATTAAACCAACTTCTTCAACACCAAAAATTCAGCAAACCATTAATATTGAGACTGGTTTAGTAGAAGATTTTTCTGTTAAAGGGAGACATGATTTATGCATTGCTTTGAGGGTTCCAGTAGTTTTGGAAGCCGTGACAGCATTTGTTTTGGCAGACATGATGTTATTGGAACAACAAGTTTCTAGAATAATTAAATAATTCTAAAAAATCTTTATTTAAATTAATATTAAAAATTACATCCAATCACCAATACTATTTTTTAGAACTCCAAAATTTATAAGACCGTTTTATTAATCAATTTTTTTTTATATTTTTTTAGTTGCTTTTGTTTTAAATAGAAATCAGAATAGGGGGAAAGTATTTTAACATTATTAAGTGTATTGTTTAAACAAATTGTATGAAAAAAAATTTTTTAAAATATTTCGGTCTGCTTAGAACAATTTATTGTATCCTGCTTACAATCACTTTTTTTTATTGCTCCAATTCTATTGCTCAAAAAAAAAATTCTATTCATCATAAGAAGTCAAAGTCTGCTAAAATTAATATTCGATACGGGGTAGCTAGTTTTTATGCTGATAAATTTAATGGAAGAAAAACTGCGAGCGGTCAAATATTTAGTCAAGATAAACTTACTTGCGCATGCAATGTTTTGCCTTTAGGCACATGGTTAAAGGTTACTAATTTATCAAATGGAAAATCTGTGAAAGTAGTTATAAATGATCGGCTACATCCTAAAATGCACCGTCTAGTGGATCTCTCAAAGAGTGCAGCTAAAAAATTGGGTTTTATCTCTTATGGTCTTGTAAAAGTTAAAGTGGAGGTTTTGCCACCTGATAAATAGCAGTTGGGATTTTCTTATGGAATTTTTGGTTTTAAAATCTTTTCAACTTTCATTTCTAAGTAATTATTTCCTATTTCGAAAGGTAAGAATCTATCTCATTAACAATCTACTTGCATTAATGGTTATTTTTGTAATCTTTAAATAATTTCATTTATTAAATTTTAACAAGGGAATTGATTGTATGGCAAAGATTGGAATCAATATCGCAACAGGTAGTTTACAAAAAGAAGAAATTATTGTAGGGATTGATTTGGGTACTACCAATAGTTTGGTATCTATTATTCATCCTGATACAAAACAAGCGGTTGCTTTAAAAGAGCACAACACCGCTTCCTTAGTTCCTTCCATCATTTATTTTGATGAATTTGGAAATATTACTGTTGGCGAAGCTGCTAAAGATAAATTAATCTCATCTCCCCAAAATACTATTTTTTCTGCAAAGCGGTTGATCGGTAAATCTTTTAATGATATAAAAGAAAACGCATCCTTTTTTTCATACAAAGTGATAGATGACAATAAAGAAGGATTGGTAAAAGTTCAGGTGGGAGATAAATTTTATTCTCCTGTAGAATTATCTTCATTTATTTTGAAGGAATTAAAACAAAGGGCGGAACATATTTTAAAAACTCCCGTTAATAAAGCAGTGATTACTGTACCTGCTTATTTCAATGATGCTCAAAGGCAAGCAACCAGAGATGCAGGTAAATTGGCAGGTTTAGATGTTTTGCGGATTATCAATGAACCTACCGCAGCTAGTTTAGCCTATGGTCTTGGGTTAAACAAAACAATTGATAAAACAATTGCTGTGTACGATTTGGGGGGTGGTACATTTGATGTTTCTATTTTAAAAATCAGCAATGGAATATTTGAAGTACTTGCAACCAATGGAGATACTTATTTAGGTGGCGATGACATGGATAATTTGATTGTGAAGTATTGGTTAGATCAGTCTGCAATCAGTGAAGATGAACTAAAAATGAATCAGCAATTTGCGCAGTCTATCCGTTTGAAGGCACAAGCAGCTAAAATAAAATTGTCTGAAGCAACTATTTTCGAAGAGGAATTGAATGGAGATAAGCTCATGATTACTCGGTCAATTTTTGAAGAACTTATTGAATCATTGGTTACCAAAACAATCAATTCTTGTAAAGCAGCTTTAAAAGATGCTTCATTGAAAGCAAGTGATGTTGAAGTGATAGTAATGGTTGGTGGCTCCACAAGAGTGCCATTGGTAAAAGAGCGTGTAAGCCAATTTTTTGGAAGGCCAGTAAATGATTCAGTCAATCCGGATGAGGTAGTAGCCTTGGGTGCAGCTATTCAGGCTGATATTTTGGCTGGAAATAACAAAGAATTATTACTCTTGGATGTCACGCCTCTTTCTTTAGGGATAGAAACAATGGGCGGATTAATGGATGTTTTAATTCCAAGAAATTCTAAAATTCCTCATTCTATTTCTCGACAATATACTACTTACAAAGATGGTCAAGGAGGTATTAAAATATCTGTATTTCAAGGTGAGCGGGATATGGTGAATGACAATCGAAAACTCGCTGAATTTAATTTAACCGGAATACCTGGTATGCCTGCAGGATTGCCAAAAGTGGAAGTGAGTTTTTTACTCAATGCGGATGGAATATTAGTTGTGAAAGCAAAAGAGTTGCGAAGCGGAGTAGCTCAAAGTATTGAGGTAAGATCTCAGTTAGATTTAACCGATGAAACCTTAGAAAAAATGTTGTTGGATTCTATTACAAATGCAAAAGAAGACATTGCAACCAGAGCTTTAGTAGAAGCTAGAACAGAAGGTGAACAATTGTTATCTACCACAGAAAAATTTATTCAAAAAAATGCATCGCTTTTATCATCAGATGAGTTAGTGCTCACCGCCTCTGCAATGCAAGCATTGCAGCTTGCCTTAACAATGAATGACAAAGATTTAATTCATTCTAAAATAGAAGAATTAAACGATTTATCGAGACCCTATGCTGAGCGAGTAATGGATACAGTAGTTAGTAATGCTATGAAAGGCAAAACCATTTGATGGTTGGATGTTGAATTTACTTTAAGGAAATATAAAAATTAAATAGAATCATTTTTATAAGGACAAGGCTATTTTCTCAATTCCATCATCCTGTTTATATATTTCCCAATCATGTCAAATTCTATGTTCACTTCATCGCCCCTTATTAGGTGTTGCATGTTGGTGTGCTCGTAGGTATAAGGGATAATAGCTACTCGAAAGGAATGCTTGGTAACCTCAAACAGGGTAAGGCTGATTCCGTTGACTGTGATAGAACCCTTTTCAATTATCAAGGAAGCAAATTTTGGGTCAAATTCAAAGGTATATTCCCAACTGCCCTGTTTTTCTGCTATTTCTAAGCAGATGGCAACTGAATCGATGTGGCCTTGTACAAGGTGACCATCTAATCTTCCATTCATTGGTAGGCATCTTTCCAAATTGATGAAAGAATTTTTTTTCCATTGTTTTAGATTCGTTTTATTGAGTGTTTCCTGAATGGCTGTAACCCTGTGTTTCCCTTCGATTATTTCCTCTACAGTGAGGCACACTCCGTTGTGGGCAACGCTTTGATCAATACTTAGTTCTTCTGAAATGGGGGATTTAATCCAAAAACTGATATTATTATTGGAGGAAATGATATCAGTGACAATGCCTATTTTTTCTATGATTCCTGTAAACATGCAGCAAATTTACTTTTTTTATTATTTGGATTTTGAAATTTAAATATTTGTACTATATTTGCAATTCTAAAAAAAACTACCAAAGGAGGTATATCAAATGTTAATAATAGATTCTAAAGATTGCGAAAACATCGACAAGGCGTTAAAAAAGTATAAGAAGAAATTCGAGAAAAGCCGTGTATTACTTCAATTAAGAGAAAGACAGTGCTTTATCAAGCCTTCTATCAGACGTAGAACAGAGGTGTTGAAAGCGGTTTATAAGCAGAACATTGCGAGTGGTAAAATAGACATTTAGTCTATTGATACATTAATAATATTTTAGACTGATATCCAGTAACTTTGGATATCAGTTTTTTTATGCCCCTAACTCATCAAACACTCATAAAGACATTTATCGAATATCTTACTTTTCAAAAGAGGTATTCCCCCCATACCATTGTTTCCTACGAGAATGACCTTTGTGGATTTTTTGATTTTATAGAATTACAATTTGGCAGTACTAAAATCGAAGAAATCAATGCTTCTTTTGTTAGAAGTTGGTTAGCTAAAATGAAAGAGTCGGGCATGGAATCTAAATCGCTCAATCGGAAAATATCATCTCTTAAGTCCTTTTTTAAATACCAATTAAAACAGGGGATTGTAGTAACCAGTCCTATGGTGACAATTGTATCTCCAAAGGTAAAAAAGCGTTTACCGCAGTTTGTTGATGAAAAAGACATTCACACCTTATTTTCTTATCTAGAGTTTCCTGATAACTGGGAAGGTAAAACGCATCGGCTGTTGTTGCAGCTTTTTTACAATACTGGTATGCGCCAAGCTGAGTTGGTAAACCTTACCGAGTCTCAGATTGATGGCAGCAATGGAAATATAAAAGTATTGGGAAAAGGAAATAAAGAGAGGATTTTGCCAGTTAGTAAGGATCTTATGATGTTGATTAAAGACTATATAGATAGTAAAAGAATCAATTTTGAGCAATTTGACAGAGTGCTTTTATTGGTTAATGGAAAGGGGAATCGATTGTATCCAAAGTACGTCTACAATATAGTAAGGCAATACCTGACTTCAGTAACCACCATTGATAAAAAAAGTCCACATGTTTTACGTCATTCATTTGCAACCCATTTGATGAATAATGGGGCAGATTTGAATGCTGTCAAGGAATTGTTAGGCCATAGTAGTCTTGCTGCCACTCAAATATATACGCACAATACGATTGAGAAGTTAAAGGATGTGCATAAGAAAGCCCACCCAAAGGCTTAATAAATTAGAGCCGATTGATGGCTAAATTTTTTGTTAATTTTATAAGTTTACTATTGTAGTTTAAGTTTAAATGATCTAACTTGATGGGGTAATTGATGCATTTTTGAGATATAAAATATATTGCCTATGGATTCATTTGCTTACCTGTTTTTTACTTAATTGTTCACTTAAAAATTAGATCGTTATGAACGTAAACATTCAGACAGTACATTTTGAAGTAGATTCAAAGCTTTTAGCCTATGTAGAAAAGAAAATTGCTAAACTCAAGCATTTCCATGAAAGGATTACCAATGTAGATGTGTATTTAAAATTAGATAATGTAGTACATAATATCAAGGACAAGGTAGCTGAAATTAGTGTGCATCTTCCAAAATGCGATATTTTTGTAAAGCATTCCTCCAAATCATTTGAGGAGAGTTTTGATGAGGCATTAGACGCTGTGATCCTACAAATTAAGCGAAAAAAGGAAATGCTCGCTGCATAAATAGAAGCCTCTTTAAATTAATAGCCCCCTAGAAGTTAGCCACTTATTGGGGGCTTTTTTATTCATTAAATGAATGGGGGGCTATTATTTTTTAATTTTTTTTAAAAAATCTATTTCAAAATTTTAGATTTAATCAAATATACCTACCTTTGCCATCCAAAAAATAAGGATGCC
>Ga0114971_10001042_pt1 | contig 18764 bp, 14 predicted proteins | sample M_140625_MF_Meta_FD_87320 | JGI IMG/M metagenome (GOLD analysis project Ga0114971, IMG submission 87320) | Freshwater microbial communities from Lake Montjoie, Canada to study carbon cycling - M_140625_MF_MetaG | ecosystem: Environmental > Aquatic > Freshwater > Lake | place: Lake Montjoie...
ACCTATTGAAACCGTTCCCACTTCGTCGGAGAAATCTCAGAAACATAGCCTTTGACAACATCTCCTTTGACGCGGGCTAGTTAGCAAGTATGGTAATTGCCATGTTAGACATGCAAGTAGGCCGCAAGATGCGTGGCCCGCTTGCGGCCGCAAGGATTGCGCTGCGGCAAGCGAGCTTATCGGTCTCGGCGTTGAGCTTCACCACGGATCTGCCGTGGCCGCACGAGAGCGCCTCGCTTTCCACAATTTCGAAAGGTAACAATATTTCCTAGCATCCTTCTTCTCCCCACGCCCGCCACCCCCCCCATCCCCAGATCAAAGCAAAAAACCCACAACAGTCGAAAGGCAAACGCAAGTTTGCCTTAGCCGCATGCCTTGTTTGGGGTTCCTTCGTCCACTCGGGTTTCGCCTTGGCCGGAGGGGATCTGCGCATCGCGCCGGAGACTGAGGTCTCATGGACGCCGGCTGCCGGGAACACGTACCAACCGCAGTGGTCACCGGCTCCGGGGGACGGGGTCTGGACCGACCTTGGTTCCCCGTCGCCTGCCAGCGGGTCCAATCAAAATGCGTACGATACCACTGTGGCGCGGGTTTATCGGGTGATGGAGACGGTCCCGGCTTCGGGCGCCGTTCTCGTCGTGTCCAATGCCATCACTACCAACCCAGGCTTCGAGTCGGGCACCAATGGCTGGTCCCTCGGCTCGATCCATACGGTCCAGGCTTCGAACGCCCGCACCGGGACATCCGCGTTGCGCAGTTATATTCCCGGGGGTGCGGTTGGCGCGCAGTTGCTCAGAGAGGTGCCCGCCATTGTTCCCGGCAAAATCTATACTTTTTCTTTCTGGGCTAAGCAAACCAGTGCCGGCCCGTCTTACGTGCAGCAATACAAGCTTGAATGGGTAGGTTCGAACAGCGCGGTCATCAGCGTCGCTACCGGAAACTGGGTCAATTTTTCCGGCGGTAATGCCGCCTACTTGAAGATCACAACCTCTGCTCTCACCGCACCAGCCAACACCGCAACCGCACGGATCACGTTTTATTGTGCCACCGGCGCGGTGGCCGGCTCGAATGGCGACCTATGGCTGGATGATGTGGCCCTCGAATACCAGGCGACCACCATCGGCGCCACGCCCGCGCAGACGCGGCAGATTACCTCGCTGACCCGCGCCGTCATGCGCCTCGAATGGCCGTCGGTCGCAGGGGTCTCTTACACGGTCGAGCAAAACTCCTCGCTCTCTTCCGGAGGATGGTCCGCCGCTTCCGGACCTCTCGCCGGTACCGGCGCAAATCTCTCGCACCGCGTCTCCGCCGAGGGAACGCAGAAGTTTTTCCGCGTCAGTCGTCCGATCGTGCTGCCCGCCGCACCGTCCAACATCCGCCTCGTGCCGACCGGCATCGCGGGGTCGATCAGTCTGGCCTGGGATGCCGCCACCACACCCGGTGTCACGGGCTATCGTGTCCTCTACGGCACCTCCGCGGCGGCCTTGGACCAGTCGGTGGAATTGGGTCTGGTCCAGTCGGCCACCCTTCCGAATCTCGCTCCGGGCCAGACCTACCACCTCACCGTCGTCTCCTTGTCCGGGGACGTCGCGGGTCCTTCCGGGGCGACCGTGCTTTCCTCGACACCGGAGAGCGATCCCGTCTTCCTCTCGCTTTTCAGCGCTGCGACTCCGCTGCAACGCGATCCGGTGATCGAGACGTCCACCGCCAAGATCACCTACATCGCCGACCGGGTGCGCGACCGCCACGCGCGGGAAGCAAATTTCCACCTCTACGACCATTACCTGACTTGGTATTGGGAGCAGCGGGTGGCGAATATCGAAATCATCGACCGTGTGGCCAAGGGCGGCACGGATATCACCTTCAACTACACCACGCAGGACCTCTTGAATCCCGCCGAGTTCCGGACGTTCTTCGGCGGAATTACGACTGTGGCCCAATACAACAACAATCAAATTGCCGCCCTCGTTTCGACCAATGCTTCCTCCACGCCGGGTGAAACGGATTACAACTACAGCGCGACGATCACCCAGAACGCCAATGCCAACAACCGCGCCTTGCAGATCGGCGATCGCGTCGAGGTCGAGATCAGCTATTTTCTTCGCTCGCCGCGGAACGGCCGGAATAACTACTACGGCACGACGCTGCTCTATGTGGTGGGTCAAGGCATTGTGCCTTGGGCGCAGGCGAACGATCTGGGCTTGCCCGGCGGGGTTGTGGGGGTCGTCAACCAGACCCTCGACTCCCATCCCTTGCCGGAGGAAGCACTGCTCGGGGGACGGGCGACTCTGCCTTACCAATACTCGAACGAACCGGAACACCGCTTCAAACAAATGGCCGGAAATATTACCCCGGAAAACGGCCAACCCTTCATGCTCGGCCGCCGCCTCCATCACACCGATTTCCAGACCGGCGTCCACTCCGAGAGCGGCAATCCTGTCTTTGCCGAACAAATCAACAAGGTCGGGCCCAAGTTCGTAGCTCGCAGTTGTGTCGCCTGCCACGTGAACAACGGACGCTCCCTCCTCCCTGCCATCGGTGCCACTCTCGATCAGGCCGTGGTCAAGGTCAGCGCTTCCGCTGATGGTTCGCCGCACCCGGTTCTGGGCGAGCAACTCCAGCCCTATTCGACCAACGGTCCGGCCGAGGCGGGCGTCGTGCTCGCTGGGTTCACCACCGTGAACGGAACCTATGGTGATGGCACCTCCTATTCGTTGCGCCAACCACTGTTACAATTCTCCGGGGTAATTCCCCCGTATTATTCCCTTCGGGTGGCACCGGCTTTGGTCGGACTGGGATTGCTTGAAGCGGTGCCGGAAAGCGCAGTCCTTGCCCTGGCCGATCCAGACGATGCCAACGCCGATGGCATCTCTGGGCGAGTTCATTATGTGCCAGATCCGACCAATTCCCTCATCCTTCGCTTGGGAAGGTTCACCCCCAAAGCCAACCAGTCCAGGGTTGTCCACCAGATCGCCTATGCTCTCAACCGCGACATGGGAGTGACCAGTGCGCTCTTCCCCGTGCTCGACGGGGAGACATCGCCGCGGCCAGCCGAAATCAGTGAGACGGATCTGGATCGGTTCAACCGTTACGTCGCCCTGCTCGGCGTGGGTGCGCAGCGAGAGTTTCGGGATCCGGAAGTGGTGCGCGGCAAACAACTCTTCACCTCCGCCTCCTGCGTGGCTTGCCACATCCCGAGTTTCTCCACCAGCCCCTACCATCCGATGGGCGAACTGCGAAGCCAGACCATCCACCCTTACACCGACCTTCTTCTGCACGACATGGGACCAGGGTTGGCTGACAACATGGACGAGGAAGGGTCGACTGGCGCGGAGTGGCGCACCGCGCCGCTTTGGAACATCGGCCTGACCGCTGGGGTGAGCGGCGGCGAAGCTTACCTGCACGATGGACGCGCGCGCTCCATCGAGGAAGCCATCCTCTGGCATGGCGGCGAGGCTGCGGCGGCCAAGGAAAATTTCCGCACCATGCCGGCCGCCGACCGCGCGGCCGTGATCCGCTTCATCCGCTCGCTCTGAGGCTGTACGCGGGAGTGGTAAGCAGCACAGCTAGACCCCTCCACCACCCTCTTCTTGTGAGGGAGGGTAGGAGCGGGGCGGGGAGCCGACTCCATCGTCAGACCCGAAACTGGCAATCCGTGACATGGCCCTGTATATGTGTAGATTTATACGGACGTTTTCTGCACGCGTTGTCATGAAGCTGAAACCATTTCTTTTTGCCGCCGGCGTCCTGCTCGTCGTGGTCGGGGCTATCGCCGGGAGCAAAGCCCTGCAGATCAAATCGCTCCTCTCCGCCGCGGAAAAAAACGGGCCTCCCGTCGAGACGGTGAGCACGACCGAGGTGGTCGCGGCAAAATGGGATCGCTCGGTCGAGTCGGTCGGATCGTTGCGCGCAGTGCAGGGCGCGGACCTCAGCAACGAGTCCTCCGGCGTCATCATGAAGATTCTCTTCGAGAACGGGCAGGAGGTGAAGAAGGGGCAGTTGTTGCTCGAGTTGGACAGCGACACCGAACAAGCCAACCTCCGCTCCGCCGAAGCCGAGGCGGATCTTGCTCGCACGATCTACGATCGCACCAAGCGTCTGCGCATCAACAGCACCGTGCCGCAGTCGGAACTCGATTCCGCCGAGTCGCAGTTGCGCAAGATGACGGCGCTAGTTGAGCAACTGCGCTCGACGATCAGCAAGAAGCAGATCAGTGCTCCGTTCGACGGCCGCCTCGGCATCCGCAACGTCAACCTCGGTCAGTTCGTCGACAACGGCGACAAGATCGTCTCGCTGCAGGCTCTCGACCCGATCTTTGTCGACTTTCTTCTCCCGCAGCAACTCATCTCGGGGCTGGCCGTGGGTCAGGATTTCAAGCTGATCACCGACGTTTATCCCGGGAAGGAATTCTCCGGGCGCCTGACCGCGATCAATTCCGAGATCGATCCGATCACGCGCAACATCCGCCTGCAGGGCACGCTGGCCAATCCGGCTGGCGAACTTCGGCCCGGCATGTTCGCGCGGGTCATCCTCGCGCTGGGCAGCGCGGAGGACGTCCTGCAGATTCCATCCACCGCACTGATCACCGCGCCCTACGGCGACTCGGTTTTTGTTCTGGAGGAGGAGATCGGTCAGGACGGAAATAAAAAGACCGTGGCCCGGCAACACTTCGTCCGCACAGGTCGTGCGCGCGGTGATTTCGTTTCTATCACGAAGGGGCTGAAGCCGGGTGACAAGGTGGTTTCGGCGGGCGGATTCAAATTACGCAACGGCGCGCCGGTCTCGGTCAACAACGAGATGGCCCCGAAGCCGGAACTCGATCCGGCACCTCCGGACTCATGAGCCTACGCCAAATGTCCCGCCGGGGCGGGGACGGGGGCAACGCCTTTACCGACATCTTCATCCACCGTCCGGTCCTCGCGGTGGTGTTGGCCTTGCTCATCATCGTGGCCGGATCGCAGGCCCTGCTCAGCCTCAATGTCCGGCAATACCCTCGCAGTGACAATGCTTCGATCACCGTCAGCACGGTCTACATCGGCGCAAGCGCCGACTTGGTGCGAGGATTCATCACCACCCCGCTGGAGCGTGCCATCGCCGGGGCCGACGGCATCGATTACATCGAGTCGGCGAGCTCGCAGGGCCGCTCGCTCATCACCGCGCGGCTCAAGCTCAATTACGATTCGAACAAGGCGCTCTCTGAGATCAGCTCGAAGGTCGATCAGGTGCGCGGCGACCTGCCGCCCGAGGCGGAGGTCCCGGTCATCAACATCGAGAACGCCGACTCGCAGCGCGCCGCCGCGTATCTGCGCTTTGTTTCCGACATTCTGCAGCCCAACGAAATCACCGACTATCTCGCCCGCGTGGTCCAGCCTCGCCTCACCGCGATCGCCGGCGTGCAGCGCGCGGAAATTCTCGGAGGCCGCGTCTTCGCCATGCGCATCTGGCTCAAGCCCGACCGCATGGCCGCGCTGAATATCAGCCCCGCGCACGTGCGTCAGTCGCTGGCCGGCAACAACTACCTCTCCGCGGTCGGGCAGACCAAGGGCGCGCTCATCACGGTCAACCTGACCGCTAACACCGACCTGCGCACCGCGGATGAATTCAAGGAACTGGTGCTGCGCGAGAGTGGCGGCGCGGTGGTGCGTCTCAAGGATGTGGCTGATGTGGTTCTCGGGGCCGAGGACTATGACTCGGAGGTGCGCTTCTCCGGCGAGCGCGCCGTATTCATGGGCATCTGGGTGCTGCCCAACGCCAACTCGCTCGACGTGATCCGCGCGGTGCGCAAGGAGTTGGAGGAAATCAAGAAAGAGCTGCCCAGCGGCATGCAAGCGGGCGTTGGCTATGACTCGACCGTCTACATCAACAGCGCCATCACCGAGGTGGTGAAAACCCTGTCCGAAACACTGTTCATCGTCGTGCTGGTGATCTTCCTTTTCCTCGGTTCGCTGCGCGCTGTGCTCGTGCCTGTCGCCGCGATTCCGCTTTCCATCATCGGGGCGTTTTTCCTCATGGAGATGGCCGGCTTCACCATCAACCTGCTCACGCTGCTGGCCATCGTGCTCTGCGTCGGCTTGGTCGTGGACGATGCCATCGTCATGGTGGAAAATATCGAGCGGCACATTTCGGCGGGACTCGCGCCGCTGCCTGCCGCGATGAAGGGTGCGCGCGAACTCATCGGGCCGATCGTCTCCATGACGGTGACGCTGGCGGTGGTTTACGCGCCGATCGGTCTGCAGGGTGGCCTCACCGGCACGCTCTTCCGCGAGTTTGCCTTCACCCTCGCCGGTGCGGTCTTTGTGTCGGGCATCGTCGCGCTCACCATTTCGCCCGTCATGTGCGCGAAGTTGCTCAAGCCGGGACTCGAGGAGCGCGGCTTTGCCCGCGTTGTCGGCGTTTTCTTCGCCCGTCTCCGGGATTCCTACGGCAACCTGCTCGACAGGCTCTTGACCGTGCGACCCGCCGTCTATTCCGTCTGGGTTGTTCTCGCCCTGCTCTGCCTGCCGATGTTCATCATGTCGCCCGGGGAACTTTCGCCCACCGAGGACCAGGGCATCATTTTTGGTATCGTCGACGCGCCGGCCAATGCCACGGTCGAGGAGACTGCCCGCTACGCCGCCTCGGCCAACGACGTTTATTTCAGCCAGCCTGAGACGTCCTACAGCTTCCAACTGACGCACCCTTCATCCGGCTTCAGCGGCATGATTCTCAAGCCGTGGGCCGAGCGCAAACGCACGCCAGCCCAGATTCTCCCGCTTGTTAGTGCCGGGCTGGAAAAAATTCCCGGCATCAGCGTGCGAGCTGTCACGCCGCCTGCCTTGCCCGGCGGCGGTAACTTCCCCGTGGAGGTGGTGATCGCTTCGACCTCCGAACCGCAGGAGATCCTTGAGATCGCACGGCAATTGCAGCAGAAGGCTGCGTCGAGCGGCATCTTTGCTTTTCCGCCGATCATCGACACCAAGATCGATCAACCCCAGGCCGAGATTGTGCTCGATCGCGACAAGGTCGCCTCGATGGGCCTCGACCTGCGCCAAGTCGGCGAGGATATCTCCGCCATGGTCGGCGGCAACTACGTCAACCGCTTCAACATCGGCGGCCGCAGTTACAAGGTGATCCCGCAGATCCAGCGCGCGGGACGGCTCAACCCAGATCAACTCGAGCGCATCTATGTCACCGGGCCCGACGGGCGCCTCATGCCACTAGGCTCCGTCGCCACGATCAAGGATAGCGCGCAACCACGCTCGCTCAATCGCTTCCAGCAACTCAATGCGGTCAAGCTGAGCGGTGTGGCCATCCGCCCGCTCGACCAGGCCCTGCGCTACCTCGAGGACGAGGCGGCAAAAATCATGCCCTCGGGCTACGTGATCGATTACACCGGCGAGTCGCGTCAACTGCGTCACGAGGGCAACAAGTTCCTGCCCGCGCTCGGCCTCGCCCTGCTGCTCATCTTTCTCGTCCTCGCCGCGCAATTCAACAGCTTCCGCGATCCGCTCATCATCCTGCTCGGTTCCGTGCCGCTCGCACTCTTCGGCGCGCTGATTTTCACCTTTTTGAAAATGCCCGCACCGAACGTGCCGTTCTGGACCGAGGGCTGGACCACCACGCTCAACATCTACTCGCAGGTCGGGCTGGTCACTCTCGTCGGACTCATCGCCAAGAACGGCATCCTCATCGTCGAGTTCGCCAACCAATGCCAGATCGCTGGCATGAGCAAACTCGAGGCTGTGCGCGAGGCCGCTCGCGTGCGGTTGCGGCCCGTCCTGATGACCACGATCGCCACGGTGGCTGGACACTTCCCCCTGATTCTCGTCACCGGGGCCGGTGCGGCCGCGCGCAACTCCATCGGTCTCGTCCTCGTAGGAGGCATGGGCATCGGCACCATTTTCACTCTCTTCATCGTGCCCTGCCTCTATGTGCTCCTAGCCAAGGACACCGCAAAGATCCGGTTCCGGGACGCGCGGGCCGAGGCTGAATCGGCAGGGGCGAGTCCTGCGGCCGCCTGAAACGGGGCGCAAAATACCTTGACGCTCGGTGAGGGTGTGGGCTCATCTGCGGGGAGACTTATGAAAACTCCCTCACACCTCCTCGCCCTCGCAGCGCTAGGCGCGATGCTTGTCATGGTCGGTTGCGCGTCGCGCCCGACCGCCGCCAACGAAGCCGCGCTGAAAAAGCGATTTCAGCAAGTGGATACTTCGGGCGACGGCAAGATCTCGCGCGACGAGTTTACGGATTTCATGATCGAGGAGTCATTCAGGATGTACGACAAAGACGGCAAGGGCTACGTCACTCTCGAGGAGTATGTCGCCGGCGGCGGCACGCCACAGGGCTACAAAGCGATCAATCGCTCGGGGTCGGGCAAGGTCACGCTCGCCGAGGCCAAGTCCAGTGAGTTGGCGCGCCACCAGATGGCGCAGCCATTTGATGAGGCGGACGCCGACAGCGGGGGCACCGGCTATGTTAGCTACGAGGAGTTCATCGCCTTCCGCGGAAAGCTTCGCGAAGCGGTGCGCTGAAACCGTCGCGGAGCAACAACGGTCGCTGCATACCTGCGACCCCTCACCAGGCAGGTGTCGCCATTGCACCGCGCATGACGGCAATGCTGCTCCGGGGCCCGCTTATTGCCCGGATTGCGCTTGCCCCCTCGCGGGGCCGTTCTACGCTGGAGCCCCATGAAAATCGGTTTCATCGGCTGCGGCAAAATGGGGTCCGCCCTTATCCAAGGTGTCCTTGCAGCCAAACTCAGCGAACCGCGTGAGGTCACAGTGCATGATCGAGTGGCCGAACCGGCTGAGGTGCTGGGCACCGAAAGCGGAATCCGCGTGGCCGCGAGCAACAGCGAAGTGGCTGAGGCCTCCGACATCGTCGTGCTCTGCGTCAAACCCGACGACGCGATCCCCGCTCTGGTTGGAGCCGCCCGCGAATTGGAAGGGAAACTTCTCGTTTCCATCGTGGCCGGCGTGACCATCGCCGCGCTGGAGGAGGCTACGGGAAAAGATTGTTTCGTGGTCCGTGTCATGCCCAACACCGCGGTGCTTGTGCAAAAAGGCGCATCGGCCTACGCCGTCGGCGCAGGGGTCAGCGAGAAGGACGCCGAGATCGTCAGTCGGATTTTCTCCTCGGTCGGCCATGCCTACCGCGTGAACGAGACTCTGCTCGACGCGGTGACAGGCCTCAGCGGCAGCGGGCCGGCCTACGTCTACCTTTTCATCGAGGCGCTGGCCGACGGCGGCGTGCAGATGGGTCTTCCGCGCGAACTCGCTTTGAGCCTCGCGGTGCAGACCGCAGGTGGTGCGGCCGAGATGGTCTCGCAGACGATGATGCATCCCGCCGTGCTGCGCGAGATGGTCACCAGCCCCGGCGGCACGACCATCGCGGGTCTGGCCGAGCTGGAACGCGCTGGGATGCGATCGGCTGTCATGAATGCGGTTCGCGCCGCAACCTTGCGCGCCCGCGAACTCGGCCGCTGAATGCATCGCGTCCTTTTGCTTTTGTTGGCCTCCGCCTTGGGAGTGCCGGTCGCTCGAGGGGAAGAGGACATTCCCGCGGCCAAAGGTTCCTCCCCGCCTTTGTTGCGCGGTTCGGTCGGCGGGATTCGCGCGGTCAAGCCCCCGCCGCCTGCGCCCGTGGGGGTTGCGACAGACAGCAAGCCTCCCGTGCAGACGATGACGGCCGAAAGGATGGGAAACGATGGCATTGCCGCCTTCCAGTCGGGCAATTTTGAGGGTGCCAAAGAGGCCTACGAGCGCGTGCTCAAGGTCGAGCCCAACAACCTCCCTGCCTTGGTCAATCTTGGCGCGGCTGAATTCCGCCTTGGCCACAATGATGAGGCCGAGCGACTGCTCCGCCGTTCGCTGCAAATCAAGGCCGACAACCCGACCGCATGGCTCAATCTCAGCATCATCTATCTCCAACGCAACGAACCGATGCGTGCCTTGGCCGCGGCTGCGCAGGCGGTCGTCCACGCCCCGAACGATCCGGTGGCCCGCAACTATCTCGGCGTGGCAGCGGGCCGCAATCGCTGGTTCGACGCGGCCGAGGCCGAGTTGCGCCGCTCTGTCGAGCTGAAGCCGGACTATGCCGATGCGCACTTCAACCTTGCGGTTTTCTGTCTCGAACGTGTTCCTCCGGCCACCGAGTTGGCCAAAAGACATTACCGCGAAGCGCGGCGCCTTGGCGCGGCCCCGGACCCGCTCATCGAGAAAGCCATTGGTCAACAGGCCGCCGATTGATTCCTGCGAGAAAAAAAGCCATGATGAGGTTGTGAGGCATGTCCCATTACTCATGGCCATTGCTTGGCTCCTCCTTGTGGGGAGCGCAGACGTGCTGGCCGAAGGCAAACCGCCGCAGGTTCACGGTGCATCGGCTATACTCGTCGATGTGCAGACCGGCCGCGTTCTCTACAACAAAAACTCCCGCGAACCGCGCGCCGTGGCCAGCACCCAGAAACTTCTCACCGCCTTGATCGTAGCGGAGGAGGGCAATCTCTGGCAGACGGTGACCGTCCAGCTGTCCGATACGTTGGCGCCGCCGAGCAAACTTTACCTCAAGGCCGGGCAGACATACTCGCGGTTCGACTTGCTCCAGGCGCTGCTTGTGCGCAGCGCCAACGATGTGGCCTGTTGCCTCGCGCGCGACAACGCCGGGACCGTCGAGGCGTTTGCGGAAAAAATGAACCGTCGCGCCTTCCAGATGGGCGCGACGTCCTCGCATTTCAAAAATCCGAACGGCCTCCCGATCGAAGGCCAGCGCTCCACCGCGCGCGACATGGCCATTATCGCCCGCAATGTCTACGCCAACCCTGTCCTCCGGCGCATCGTGGCGACGAAGAGTTTCGAGTTCCATTTCGCCGACGGACGCGTGCGTGAGCTGGTCAACACCAACCGCGTGCTGCGCACTGCGTCTTTCTGCAACGGAATGAAGACCGGCTACACCGATGCCGCCGGGCATTGCCTTGTGGCCAGCGGCCAGGACAAAGGACGTGACGTCATTGCCGTCGTGCTAGGCAGCAGCAAGGCGCACGTTTGGGATGATTCGAAGAACCTGCTCGAGTGGGGGTTGCGGCTTTGAGCGGGGACGCGCGCATCGACTACGCCGCCGAACTCAACGAGCAGCAGCTGGCCGCGGTGACTTCGCCGGGCGGCGCGGCGCTCGTCATCGCGGGTGCGGGCAGCGGCAAAACACGCACGCTGATCTACCGCGTGGCATGGTTGCTGGAGAACGGGGTGAAGCCGTGGAATATTCTGCTCCTTACCTTCACCAACAAAGCGGCGCGCGAGATGACCGGCCGCGTCACCGAGTTGCTCGGACCCGACGCCGAGGGGATTTGGGGTGGAACTTTCCACTCCATCGGCAACCGCATCCTGCGCCGACACGCCGAGTTGATCGGGTTCCGTCCCGGCTTCAGCATCCTCGATCGCGAGGACCAAGCCGAATTGCTGAAGGGCACCGCCCGCGATGCCGGTGCGCCGCTCAAGGACAAGCGTTTCCCCAAGCCGGAGGTGCTGGCCGAACTGTTCTCGCTCTCGTCCAACACGGGCACCCCTCTCGAGCAGATTGTGCGCGACCGCTTCGGTTACTTCGAGGGTATCACCGAGACGATCAGCGCGGTGCGGACGTCCTACGAGCGCCGCAAACAATCTTCCAACTCGATGGATTTCGACGATCTCCTCATCCGCACCAACCGCCTGCTTCAGGAGACGCCGGAGGTTGCGGAGCACTACCGCGAGCAGTTCCGGCATGTGCTTGTCGATGAATATCAGGACACCAACGCGGTGCAGGCGGAGCTCGTGCACCTGCTCGGCTCCAAGCACGGCAACATCATGGTGGTGGGCGACGATGCGCAGTCGATCTATTCGTGGCGCGGCGCGGATTTCGAGAACATCCTCAAATTTTCCCAGCGCTACGCCGGCGCGCAGACCTACCGCATCGAGACGAACTATCGCAGCGTGCCCGGCATTCTCGACGTGGCCAACGCCGCGATACGCGGCAACGTCCGGCAGTTCGAAAAAAGTCTGGTCGCGTGGCGCAAGGCGGGTGGCCGGCCTGTGCTGGCAGAACTGCCAACCAACAACGATCAGGCCTCCTACGTCGCGCAGCAGATGCTCGAACTCAACCGCCAGGGCCTCGAGTTCCGTGAGATGGCCGTGCTTTACCGCGCGCATTTCCACTCGATGGAAATTCAGCTCGAGCTCACACGACGCGGTATTCCCTTCGAGGTCACCAGCGGACTTCGCTTCTTCGAGCAGGCCCATGTGAAGGACGCCGCCGCGTTCCTCAAGTTTTCCCTCAATCCGTCCGACGAGACCGCCTTCCGCCGCATGGTGCGGCTGCTCCCCGGCATCGGGGAAAAAACTGCGGACAACCTCTGGTCGACGGTGCGGGCCGGCGCCGAATCCGCCGCTCCCTTCGGCGAGGTGCTGCGCATGGCGCAGCCGCCGGGCCGCGCGGCGAAAATCTGGGAGCAGCTTGCCGCGACGCTCGATGAGATCGCGCCGGAGCGGAAGCCCATCTCGCCCGACCGCGCCATCGAGGTGGTGCTGGAGGCCTTCTACGACGACTACATGAAGGCGGAGTTCGCCAACTACGAGAACCGTCGCGAGGATCTGCGCACGCTCGCGGGCTACGCGCGGCAATTTACCTCGATGGAGGACTTCCTCTCGCAGGTCGCGCTGCTGACCAATGTCGATGGTGCGGGCGCGCGGCGGAACACCGATACCGACCGCGTCGTGCTCACCTCGGTGCACCAGGCCAAGGGCCTCGAGTGGCGCGCGGTTTTTGTTATCTGGCTGAGCGAGGGCATGTTTCCCGGGTCCCGTTCGCTGGAAAATCCCAATGCGCTCGAGGAAGAACGCCGTTTGTTTTATGTCGCGGTCACGCGCGGTCGCGACCACCTGCACCTCTGCTATCCGCAGATCCGTTTGAACAGCAACTACGGCGACCCCTTCCAGCGCCGCTCGCGCTTCCTCGCCGAAATTCCCGCCCACTTGCTAGAAAAACCCGGGGCTGACGAGGCTCCCCGCCGATCCGCCGCCCCGCCCGCCAAGAAGCCCGGCGGTAAGGATTGGTGGTATTAGCGGTGCCGCGGCGGCAACGCGGTGACGGGTGAAGAGTGACGAGTGGCGAGAGCAGAGGCGCGGTCAGTAGGCGAAGGTCAGGCCCACGTTGACCCAGACGACATTCTCCTGCCCGATGGTCTGGAGTGCTTCGAGCGCGACGCTGTAGTTGATGCCGGCAAAGGCCGAAATGTAGCGCCAGAGGCGGCAGGTGGTCTGCAGGCCGAACTGGAAATTGTTCAGACCGTAGGCGTCGTTCGTGTTGTAGCCGAAGTTGAGCCCGAGCAGCGCGTAGGGCTGTAGACTAACCACATCCTTGTAGACCGGCACATCGCCGTCGAGGCGGCACTCCAGGAAAACACCCGGCGTATTATTGAGGTCCCAGACAAAGACCGTGCTTGGCGTCACGTAGGGGATCGCCGTCGTTCCGAGCGTGAGAAAGACCTCGTTGCTGTAAAGATTGTGCGAGTGTCCGCCACCATGTTCGTCCGCGTGTCCCTCGTGGTGTCCTTCCTCGTGCTCCGCCTCGTGGCCGTGGTCATGGCCATCTTCGTTCTGGCTCGGCACGTAACGGAAGTTGTAGCCGGGCATAAGAAAAACCGGACCCAGCGCGAGGTTGTAGGCCCCGGTGAAATCCCATTCGACAAGGTCATTGCCCAACCCGAAACCGTTCCACGCGTTGAAGGAAAAATCGCCGACCTGCACGCTCACCTCGTTGACGTAATTGCCCGATGGACCCGATTCGTCCACACCATAGTGCATATGGCGACTTTCCCATCCTGTGGTTGCCTCGACCCCCCCGTTGCGGTCATTCGACTTCCGGTTCAACGGCACGCCAGTCGATTGCACGTCGACGGCCTCGGCCAAGGCGGAGCGCTCTTCGCTACGCGATTGGTGCGGCACGCCATGAGCAAATAATTTGCAAGTAATTGATAAAAAGGTAAATGCAATCAGTAATAATATGAGTCTCATAAATGATATGTTCTTAATTCAATTGTGACGGACTCTTGGAGTCAACGGGAAAAGCGCTCGCAATGACCCTCACCGGGGAGAGAACTCGATGGCTTGTCCGCCGAGAAAACCCCGCACTTCGGCGCTATCTTCGCTGAACGTCACCGTCACCGCTCCGCACTCCTGCTGGTCGAAAATTTGTGCGGCGCTGGCCACCAGTCTTTCGCGCAAGGCGGCCTCGTCCGAACCATCGCGGAACGGATCCGGTGCGGCAAGGATGATGGCGCGTGGCTGGACTGCAGCCAGAAAGTCTGCTGTGGCCATCAGGTCATCGCCGTGGCGACCGAGCACCAGAATGTCGGCCTTCAATGTTTCGGGAGCAGTGCGCAGCAGGAAATTCTCCGTCTCCGCTCCGGCATCGGACATGAGCAGGATACGGAATGCGCCCTGGTCGAGTCGCGCGATGATCGTCTGGTCATCGGCGGTCCTTCCGCCGCGCCCGGGATGAGGGAAAAGAAATTCCACCGATGTCTCCGGTCCGAGGCGCGCCCGGTCACCTGGTAGAACGAGCGATTTTGGAATTTTTCCTGCGGCCAGCGCGGCATGGAAATCACGCCGCACGCGCGAGCGATCGCGCAGCGTCGAGTCGAAAATCCGGCGGGGTGATGCGCTCTCCATGACGAGCGGGGCCCCGCCGATGTGGCCAGCGTCCCCGTGCGTGAGGACGAGGGCATCCAAGCGCGCGATGCCGGCTGCGCGGAGGGCGGGTTCGACCACCGATTCGAAATCGCGCGTTGCACCGGTGTCGAGGAGCCACGCCTGCTCGCGGGTGCGGAGGAGTTGCGCGCCGCCGGTGCCGAGGTCGAACACGGTCAATTGGGCGGGCGGCAGCAGCCATCCCGGAGGAAGACTGAGGTACGCGCCGGGCAGCGATGCGGCCCATGGCACGACGGCCAACAGCGCCGAGGTCGCGCCCCAGTTGGCGTTGTTGAATACCACGGCCACCCAACTGCTGAACGGCGCGGCGATGATGGCCAGCATCGCGAGCGCAAGGATGGCGAAGGCCAGAGGAACGGCGACCATGTTGGTGGGGATCGAGGCGAGCGGCACAAGATGGAAATATCCGGCGGTGAGCCCGAGGCTGCCCAACCACGAAGCGAGCGAGACGGAAAGTGTGGCTGCGAGCGCGCGGCCGAGCGAGGACTGCAACTTCTGCGCGGCCGTGTAGAGACGTCGGGGGATGAAGGCATCCGGCCGCAAGACAGGCACGAGGCGCCGGTCGAAAAACGGCGCGAGCAGAAGGATGGACGCCACTACGCAGAACGAGAGTTGGAAGCCGGGCTGGAAGAGTTGGTTGGTATCAGCGCCCAGCAGCAACAAGGCCGCGGCGGCGAGGCTGTTGCCGGTGCTCACCGGCCGGTCCAGCAGCAGTCCGCCCAGAGCGATGGAGATCATCGCCGCTGCGCGCAGGCTCGCCGGTTGCGCGCCGGTGACCATCGCGTAAAAAAGCAGCGTCGGCACGATGATCAGCACCGAATGCCGGCGCGTGAGCCCGAGGGGACGCAGCGCCAGCCAAAGCAAGAGGCCGAACATGCCGACGTGCAATCCGCTGACGGAAAAAAGATGCATCGTGCCGGTCTGGCGGAAGGCTTCGGCAAAAGATTCCGCCGCATCCTCGCGCGCTCCGAGCGTGATGCCGGCGATGACCGCGCGGACGCTTTCGTCGTTTTCCAGTCCGAGACCGAGCGCGCGCATGATCCATTCGCGTGAGGCGATGGCCGCCGCCTTGACCGCAGAACCCCGGTCGCGCGCGATGAGGCGGGAGCGATCCGTTTCGCGCCCTCGCAGTTCGAGAAAGACGTTCTGTCGCTCCCGCCAGAGCCGCGCGTCGAACTGGCCCGGATTGCGCGGTGCCTCGGGCGCGGCGACGACACCCTCGATCGACCACAGGTCGCCGTAGCGCGGGGTGCTCTCTCCCTGCCATCGCGCGACGAGGTCCGTGGTCCGGTGGAAGGTACGCCCATCGACCTCCCATTTTTCCGTCCTCACCTTCGTGCGCCAGCGTCCCACGCTGCCCTGCACCGGCTCCGGTTCGTCGATGATGATGCCCGTGACGCGGACAGCCCGAGGTTCGGGGGCGATCGCGCGGGCCCAAGCGCGTGAGGGATTGTCCTGCCACTGCCAGACGTGCACCGCTGCAAAGATCGCGGCGGTCGCGAGCAGAAGCGCCCATGTTTTGCGCGCACCGCCGACGAGGCAGAGCAGGCCGACGGCCACCGCGAACCGCGGATCGGGATCGAAAATGTCTCCGACCGCGATTCCGGCGACCGCAGCCAGCGCGAGGCCGACCAGCGGCAGGCGCGACGGGGGCTTGGCATCCATTGTGATTTTCTAGTTCTGTCGCGTTCTCGCGGCAATGCCCGCCTTGTGGCGGGAGGAAAAGACCGCTATGCCATTTTGCGGACACCATGCAAATCGGGATAAAACTACGGAAACTGACTGGTCCCGACGGATGGCATAGTGCCAAGGCTGCGATAGCCCGCTGGTCTTATCGTTTGCCGGTGCAGCCTTTCCTTGATGCGGTGGACCGCAAAAGTTTCGCCAAGATCCGCGACCGCCATGCCCGGCCAGGGCGAAGCTTCAATCAGGAGAAATATCTCGATCTGGAAGGATGGATGAAAGTGAACGTGAAGCGCGTGCGCAACCAGCGCATCCGTGCAGCACCTCCGCGTCTGCGCGTTCTGGATATCGGCTCCGGGGCCGGATATTTCCTGCATATCATGCGTTGCCTTGGCCATGACGCTCTGGGGCTCGACATCGACGCTCAGCAGATTTTTCGCGAGACCTTCGCCGAGTTTGGTCTGGCGCGCGTCATCCACCGCATCACGGCATTCGAAAGATTGCCCGATCTCGGGGAACCCTTCGACATCGTCACAGGGCATCTCACTTGCTTCAACCGGCACGAAGGCGGCACCGACTGGGGTCAGGTGGAATGGGATTTCTTCCTGCGCGATGTCGAGACGCACCTCAAACCGGGGGGGCTCATGCAGTTCGAACTCAATGTGCGCCGCGACGGACGCCACATGGACGCGGAGCTTCAAAATTTCTTCCAATCGCTTGGCGGCCGGGTAAACCGCCGCAAGGTCTACTTTGACGCGGCGCTGCCTCGCACTATTGACCACTGAATTTGAGCAGCGCTAGTTCGACGCGCTGTCCCTCGTCGAAGTAGAAGCGCACCGCGCCGTCGCGCCCGCGCAAATCCTCGGCCACCGCCTCGCTGGCGCGGCGCGAGTGGATCTGGTGGAGGCCGGGATGTGCTCGCTGGTAGGCGACGCCCCATGCCTCGATGCGCCGGCAGTTGGCGCATCGCATGGCGAAATAGTCCTCCATCGCGCTCCGCTCCAACACGCGGAACTCCACGTTTTCCAGCAACTCGACCGTCTCGTAATCGAAGAATTCAAGCGGATAGAGTCCGCGCGCGGGAAGATGAATCCACCGCCACACGAGGGTGGCGATTCGGATGCGAGGATCGTACCCGGCCACGCGGTTGCGGAACGATAGGGTGTTGAGAGAGAGGGTGATCGGAGAGGACAGACCGGCGTCCACTGACACGTAGCAATGGTCGACGTTCTCCTCGCGGGTGGAGGTTTCCACTTCGAACTTCAGCACCGCTCCAGCCACACGGACCAGCGGGGTGGTCGGGAAGGCGACCCCCAATGCTGCGGGCTTACTGGTTCGAGAACGGGCTGTAGAGCGATTCTTCGTAGCCAGAGTTGAAAAAGGTGTCGACCTGCGGTGGGGCGTAGGCGAAGGGCGCCTCGATATCGTTGCGGTCATCGGTGAAATAGGCATGGTTCTGCGCCACGGCATTAGGGCCTTTGGTGTAAAGCTCGTGGGAGCGTTGCATGTAGTTGATGACCGGCGCCGGGGTGCCGGCGGATCGCAGGGTGCTCAGGTCGGCATTGCTCAGGTTGTAAGCCTTGCGGGTGCTCTGCATGTAGCTGACCAAGCCCGGACCCGGAACCCCCCGACGAGCACACTCGGCGACCTGAGCCACGCTCAGCGGCAGTCCCGACCGCACCTTGAGGATGGTTTCTTCAGAGACGCCGCGGGATGTGAACTCATTGAGGATTTTCGGGTCCACTTGCGGCTGCTGCATCGTCGCGCAGGCCCCGAGTCCCAAAACGGCGAGCCAAAGAAGGTATTTCATATATCTGACGAACTCTGGCTGGCCCCCTGTCCGCTGGCAAAACAAATCCGGAGCCAACGGAAGGAAAACGATTGCCAAGGGCCTGCGGCCCCGTTACTTTTTACATCCCTTTGGGGAGTCTTATATGTCTTACGCAATTATCCAGACCGGCGGCCGTCAGTTCCGCGTGCAACCAGGTGATGTCATCGACGTCGAACTGCTCGGCATCGAGGCCGGCAGCCAAGCCGTTTTCGAGGAAGTCCTGCTGGCCAGCGATGGCTCGGACGTCAAAATCGGCAACCCGCTCGTCAAGGGAGCCAAGGTGACCGCCGAGGTCATCGAAGAGCAGCGCAAGGCACCCAAGGTTGTTTCTTTCAAATTCCGCCGCCGCAAAGGCTATCACCGCACCGTCGGCCACCGTCAAAAATTGACCCGCGTTAAAGTCGGCGAAATCCAAGCTTAACCCTCTCATCGTATGGCCCATAAAAAAGGACAAGGCAGCGTCAAGAACGGACGCGACAGCGTCAGCAAACGGCTCGGCGTGAAAAAATTCGGCGGGCAAGAAGTGCTAGCCG